>Ga0209254_10001268_pt1 | contig 22425 bp, 19 predicted proteins | sample FrelakmetDIP11DI_FD_187148 | JGI IMG/M metagenome (GOLD analysis project Ga0209254, IMG submission 187148) | Freshwater lake sediment microbial communities from the University of Notre Dame, USA, for methane emissions studies - DIP11 DI (SPAdes)... | ecosystem: Environmental > Aquatic >...
GCCTTTCCGTGCCGCATCCTGCCCATTCGGGAGTAAAATCGGCCGTGGTTTAGCATGGGCTCACAGGGCTGAGACTGCTCTGTAAGTCACGGGGCGGAGCTGTGTATTCTCGAGCAGGTCCGCACCGCATCCCCGGGTCATTCACACCTTCCGGGCGGCAACATGACCAGTAATCACTCACTCCTCATAACCGGCGGGACCGGCACGTTCGGGAACGCGGTGGTCAGCCGCGTGGTGTCGGAAGGCTTTTCGGAGGTCCGCATCTTCTCCCGCGACGAGAAGAAGCAAGACGACATGCGGCGGCGCTGGTCGGACCCGCGCGTCAAGTTCTACATCGGGGACGTGCGCAACGAGCAGAGCCTGAAGGACGCGATGGCGGGCGTGGACTGCGTGTTCCACGCGGCCGCGCTCAAGCAGGTGCCTTCGTGCGAGTTCTTCCCGATCGAGGCCGTGCGCACGAACACGCTCGGGACCGAGAACACGCTCAACGCGGCCATTGCGGCCGGCGTCAAGCGGGTGATCGTGCTGTCGACCGACAAGGCGGTGTACCCGATCAACGCCATGGGCATGTCCAAGGCCATGATGGAGAAGTTGGCCGTCGCGAAGTCCCGCGTCGCCGGCACGGGCACCGTCATCTGCTGCACCCGCTACGGCAACGTGATGGCCAGCCGCGGGTCGGTCGTCCCGCTCTTCATCCGCCAGATCCAGGCCGGTCAGCCCCTGACCGTCACCGATCCGCACATGACGCGGTTCATGATGTCGATCGACGGCGCCGTGAGCCTCGTGCGGTGGGCGTTCGACCACGGCAACCCGGGCGACATCTTCGTGCAGAAAGCCCCGGCGGCCACGATCGAGACCCTGGCCCTTGCCATCAAGCTGGTGTTCAATGCCCCGAACCCGATCCAGATCATCGGCACCCGCCACGGCGAGAAGCTGTACGAGACGCTTCTCACGCGCGAGGAAGCAGCCGTCGCCGAGGACATGGGCGACTACTACCGCGTGGCCGCTGACTCGCGCGATCTCAACTACGGGCCGTACTTCGATACCGGCCGCGACGAGGTATCGGCGAAAGATGACTACAACAGCCACAACACGAAGCGGCTGACGGCCGACGACATGGCCCAGATGCTGATCGATCTCGACATCGTGCGGCGCGCGCTGGCCGGCGAAAGGATCACGGAGTGAAAGGAGCGCGGGGATGAAGGCCGTCGTGACGGGCGCCAGCGGGTTCATCGGCAGGAACCTCGTCGTCGCGCTGCAGCGTGCCGGCGTGAGTGTCGCCGAGGTTGATGTCGACGCCGGTCCGGAAGCGTGGCGCGCGGCCGTGAGCGGGGCATCCGTGGTGTACCACCTCGCTGGCGTGAACCGGCCCCTGGAGGATCGCGAGTTCTTCGAGGGCAACGTCGGATCGCTCGACACGCTGTTCGCGGCGCTCGCCGCCGCCGGGCCGGCGGGCCCGCTGCGAGCGCATCCGCTGGTCGTGCTCTCGTCCTCGACGCAGGCCGACAAGCACAATCCCTACGGAAGGTCGAAGCTGACGGCGGAGCATGCGCTCGAAGCGTACGCCGCGCGCACGGGCTCCGCGGCCGTGATCTACCGTCTCCCGGGTGTCTTCGGGAAATGGTGCCGCCCCGATTACAACTCGGTGGTGGCGACCTTCTGCCACCACGTCGCCCGAGGCGCACCAATTGTCATCTCCGACCCGGCCCGGCTGGTCGAACTGGTCCACGTCGACGATGTCGTGGCGCGATTTCTGGGACATCTAGGAGGCCAGGCCTCTGGCGTCGCGCGCGGCGACGTCGGCCCCGTGTTCACCCTCAGCCTGGGCGAGCTCTCCGATCGAATTCGCGCGTTTCGCAGCATGCGCGACACGCTGCTCGTGCCCGACGCCAGCGACCCGCTGACGCGCCGGCTGCTCGGCACGTACGTCGCGTACCTCCAGCCAGGCGATCTCGCCTACCGCCTCGCGCAGCGCCGCGACGACCGTGGCACTCTGGCCGAGCTCCTGAAATCCGCCCACTTCGGGCAGATCTTCGTCTCGCGCACGAAGCCGGGCGTCACGCGCGGCAATCACTACCACGACCTCAAGGTGGAGAAGTTCTGCGTGCTCGACGGCGAGGCCGTCATCCGCTTCCGCCAGGTCTCCGGCGGCGACGTCATCGAGTACCGTGTGTCCGGGAGCGACTTCACCGTGGTGGATATCCCCCCCGGCATGACGCATTCCATCGAGAACGTGGGGAGCACGGAGTTGATCGTGCTCTTCTGGGCGTCCGAGATCCTCGACCCGCAGCGGCCGGACACGTATCCCAGCGAGGTGCAGCGTGACTAAGCTCAAGGTGATGACCATTCTCGGCACCAGGCCCGAGATCATCCGCCTGTCTCGTGTCATGGCCGTCCTCGACCGTCACACCGATCACATCGTGGTCCACACCGGACAGAACTACGACCACGAACTGAACCAGGTGTTCTTCGACGACCTCGCACTGCGTCCCCCCGACCACTACCTTGGAGCGGCGGGGGCGACCGCCGCGGAGACCATCGGCCAGGTCATCATCGCCGTCGACCGGATTCTCGGTGACGTCGGGCCCGACGCGGTGCTGATCCTCGGTGACACCAACTCCTGCCTGGCGGCAATCCCGGCGAAGCGGCGGCACGTCCCGGTGTTCCACATGGAGGCCGGCAACCGCTGCTTTGACATGCGAGTGCCCGAGGAGATCAACCGCCGCATCGTGGATCACGTCGCGGACATCAACCTGCCGTACAGCGCGATCTCCAGAGATTACCTGCTGCGCGAGGGCCTTCCTCCCGACCGCGTGATTACGACCGGCAGCCCGATGTTCGAGGTGCTGGAACACGCGCTGCCGAAGGTCCAGCGTTCGAACGTACTGGCCAGGCTCGGCCTCGAGCCCGACGGGTACTTCCTCGTCAGCTGTCACCGTGAAGAGAACGTCGACTCCCCCGTGAACTTCGCGGGCTTCGTCAGGCTCCTGAACAACCTCGCCCGCACGAAGGGCAAGCGCATCATCGTGACGGCGCACCCGCGCACCAGGAAGCGCATCGAAACGGAGAGGGCGGGGCTGGACAGTCTCGTCGAGCTTCACAGACCGTTCGGCTTCACCGACTACGTGTCGCTCCAGTTGCATGCCGAGGCGACACTCTCCGACAGCGGGACCATTACGGAGGAATCCTCGATCCTCAACCTGCGTGCGCTGAACATCCGAGATGCCCACGAGCGCCCGGAGGGCATGGAAGAAGCGACGGTGATGATGACCGGCTTCAACTGGGAGCGCGTACAGCAGGGCCTCGCCATCCTGGCGAGCCAGCCACGCGGCACCGATCGCGTTCTGCGGCTCGTGCGGGACTACAACACGTCGAACGTCTCGGAAAAAGTGGTGCGGATCATCCTCAGCTACACTGACTACGTCCGGCGCGTGGTGTGGCGGGAGCAGGCATAGGCGGCATGGCCAGGCGCGTTTCCGCGCTGGTGTTGGGCTCCCTCCTGGCGCTCCTCACGCTCGAAGCCGTGAGCCGCTGGTACTTCAACTACCAGTCTGTCCGCGACCCCGTCCTCGGGTCCGTCGTCGCAGCGGGGCACACGTTCCGTTCCCGGATTGAGGGTTCTGGCATCGCGTACCACGAAGACCACGGCATACGGCGCTCACCAGCGCTCGGCCCGCGAAGGGGGCTCCGGATTGCGTGTCTCGGCGACTCGTTCACGGAAGCCAATCAGGTGTCGGACGACGAGGTGTACACCACCGTGACGGAGCGGGCGCTAGTCAGCAGCGGCATGCCGGCGTGTCTCCTGAACATGGGCCGTTCGGGCTTGTCGGTTGCGGACTACGTCGCCAACGCGGAGGCGTTCAGGGAAAGGACCGCCGCCGCCTGGGCGGTGGTCCAGATTCACGATCGGGACCTCGGCCCGGAGGCATGGCAGACGTCGAAGACGCACTTCCGGCGCCCGTGCGCCACGTGCCCGCTCGAGGTCGTGCGAATCCCGCCGCCGCCGGACGGCCGCGCCCGCCGCGTCCTGCGATGGCTGAGAAACCAGTCGGCACTGCTTGGATTCGCAATGGAGCGCGGGCAGGAACTGGCCGGCGCCCGCGCTCCGGGCGCCGCGTCCGCCGTCGCGGAGACACCGGCGGCCTATCACATCGTGAAGGCTCAGCTCCGGATGTTGGCAGACGCCTACAACGGGCGCCTGACCATCCTCCTGATCGGCAGATTCGACCCGGCAGACCCGGGACGCGATACCGCGGGCGAAGCCACCATCCGGCGCGCGGCGTGCGAACTGGGAATCAGCCTGGCGTACTCCAGGGATGAGTACGGGGCCCTGGCGGATCGCGGCACCGCGCCGTTCGGGTTTCCGAACTCGTCGCTGAATTCCGGACACCTGAACGCCTCGGGCCATGCCGCGGCGGCACGCGCGCTGACGCGCGCGCTGCTCGCGCTGCATGCTGAGGGGCGGCTGTGAAGGCGGAGCGCGCGCTGCTGTTCGCCTCGCTGGCGTTCTGCGCGTGGCTGGACACCCGGGCGCTCCTGCTGGTCCTGTTCGTCGCGACATCGGACTTTCTGATCAGCGGACGCATCGCCTCGGCCGCGCGTGCTCAGGTGCGGGCGCGGTTGCTCGGCGCGAGCGTGATCATCGACGTCGGTCTGCTGCTCGCCTGGCCGGCCGCACGTCTGTCCACGGACCTGGTCGAGCGGCTTCGTGACACCCCGTTCCCGGCAACCGGTCCACTCAAGGCGGTGCTGCCGGCCGGCGCGAGCTTCCTGATCCTCCGGTCGCTCGGCTTCGTCATCGACGTGTACCGCGGGAACGCCGCTCCCTGCGCGACATGGACCCGCTACGCATCCTTCTTGAGCTTCTTCCCCGCCTTCCTCGCCGGCCCCATCAGCCGGGGCAACCAGCTTCTTCCCCAACTCGAGCGGGGAATCGCCCTGAAGTGGAGCGGCTTCGTCGAGGGCACCAGCATCTTCGTGCAGGGTCTGGCCAAGAAGATGCTCATCGCCGACAGGCTGGCCACAATCGCGGATCCCGTGTTCGCCGCCCCCGCGCTCTATCCGCCATGGACGGTCGCGGCCGGCCTGCTGGCCTACTCGTTCCAGATCTACTGTGACTTCGCCGGCTACACCGACATGGCGGTCGGGGTGGCCAGGGTGCTGGGCGTCGAATTGCCGCGCAACTTCGAGATGCCCTACCTGGCGAAGGACATCGGAGAGTTCTGGCGCCGCTGGCACATCACGCTGTCCGCATGGCTCAGGGACTACGTGTTCCTGCCCGTGGCCTACGCCGGCTCGCGCCAGGTGGACAAACTCGGACTCAGCCGGCGCCAGGGAGAACTGCTGAACTACACCGCTGCCAGCGTACTCACGATGCTCGTCGCGGGCGCATGGCACGGGGCCGGTTGGGGGTTCGTGCTCTGGGGCGGCGCGCACGGGTGCGCGCTGGCCGCCCACAAGGTGTGGCAGGGCGCGGGCCGCCACCGCCGGCGTATGCCGGCATGGCTCGGAGGCGTGCTCACGTTCGTGTTCGTCAGCCTCTCGTGGGTTCCGTTCAGGACGGCGAGCCTGGCAGACGCCGGCGGCTTCTATGCGAGCCTGCTCGGGCTGGGGGCCGGCCGCACGTACGCATGGTTTCCCTCCTGGCTGCCGATCTGCGTCGGCGCGATCGCGCTGGGCCACCTCGCCACGCTGTGGGCCAGCGGCCATGGACCGGATGCGTTGAAAGCGGCTGGCGACCGCCTGGCATCACTTCTGGGACTGAGCGTGGCGCAACGGCCGTCTGCGGGTGCGTACCTCGCGGTGACGCGGGCCACGGTGCCCGGCGCGTACTTCGTCACGCTCGTGCTCCTGTCGATCTTCCTCTTCGCTCCGTCGAAGGTCGGTCCGTTCGTCTATGCCGCGTTCTGACGGGCGCACGCACTCGCGGCGGCCTGGGGGCTTCGGTTCATGACGCACAGTCGCGATGACGGCGGCCATCCAATCTCAACCGGCGAACGCGTACTGGTGACCGGCGGGGCCGGGTTCATCGGGTCCAACCTCGTGAAGGCGCTGGTTGAGCGAGGGAGCAGCGTAACGGTCCTGGACAACTTGAGTTCGGGATACCGGGCCAATCTCGACGCGTTCCCCCGGGTCAGAGTCCTGGTGGCGGACGTCCGGGACCCCGATGCCGTCCACGAGGCGATGACGGGCGCCCGCGTGGTCTTCCATCTCGCCGCGTCGGTGGGCAACAAGCGGTCCATCGATGACCCGATCGCGGACGCCGAAACGAACGTGCTCGGCACGATTCGCGTGCTCGAAGCGGCCCGGCGCCACCATGTCGGCAAAGTCGTCGCTTCGTCCTCAGCCGGCATCTTCGGCGAGTTGAAGACGCTCCCCATTCGTGAAGACCATCCCGTTGAACCGGACACCCCTTACGGCAGCACGAAATTGTGCGGCGAGAAACTGTGCCTGGCCTACGCCAGACTGCATGGCCTCGAGGCGATCTGTCTCCGGTACTTCAACGTATACGGCCCGAACCAGCGATTCGACGCCTATGGCAACGTCATCCCGATCTTTGCCTTCCAGATCCTGCGGGGAGAGCCGCTCACCATCTTCGGCGATGGTGAGCAGACCCGCGACTTCATCAACGTCGCCGATGTCGTTCAGGCGAACCTCAAAGCCGCGGCCACACAAAACCTGAGCGGCGCCTTCAACCTCGGCAGCGGAACGCGCGTCACGATCAACCGGCTCGTGGAGTTGCTCCGCGCCGAGAGCGGAACCGGCGCCGCCGTCACACATGGCCCGCCACGCCCTGGTGACGTCCGCCACAGTCTGGCTGACATTCACGCGGCGCGGGCCGCATTCGGATTCGAGCCTTCGGTGCCGCTCGACGAGGGACTCTCGCAGTACCTGACGTGGGCGCGACAGGAAGCCGCGCGCGGCACAGCGGGACCGGCCAATCGACCGTGAGCAGCACACCCTCGAACGGGCCGCGCTGGTGGCCCGCCGTCGTCGGGTCGTCCAGCCACCTGGCGAGGAACGTCGGCGCCAACGCCGCGTCCGCCGTGTGGAACGGACTGCTGATCGTCGCCGTGACGCCGTGGTACGTGTCGCTGCTTGGCTTCGAAGGCTACGGACTCATCGGGTTCTGGGTCGTCATGCAGGTGGTGCTCTCGCTGTGCGACCTCGGGATGGGCGCGACGCTCGTGCGCGACTACGCGGCGGCCAACGGAGCGCCGGACGGGCCTGGACGGCGCCGGCACCTGCTGCGCACGCTCGAAGTCGTCTACTGGCCGCTGGCCGCACTCCTCACCATGCTTCTGGCCGCCAGCGCGGGCTGGATCGCGGAATCATGGCTGAATCTGCGCGTCCTTCCGGCGGACCAGGTGGCCCGTTCGATCGTGTGGATGGCCCTCGCGCTCGGCCTGCAGTTCCCGGGTTCCCTCTACGCCAACGGGCTGCTGGGGCTGCAGCGCCAAGGAAGACTCGCGCTGATTCAGATCGGCGCAAACACGCTGCGATATGGTGGCGGGCTGGCTGTGCTGTTGTGGCGCGCCGACCCGGTGCCCTATTTCCTCGCGCAGGCTCTGGTCTCGGCTGTCCAGACCGCCGCGACGCGAGCGATGCTCTCGCGCTCGCTGACGCGCACGGACGCCGCCGCCACCCGTCCGGCGTTTCGGCCCGAACTCCTGCGACACGCCTGGCGGTTCTCTGCGGGAATGGCGCTCACCGCGGCGGCCGGCGTGCTGCTCGCGAACGTGGATCGGCTGTTTCTGAGCGCGATGATGCCGGCCGCGGAACTGGGAAAGTACACGATGGCCTGGTCGGTCACCGGTCTGGTCCAGTTGGGCGTGCAGCCGTTCTACCGGGCGTACTTCCCCCGCTTCGCCGAGTTACAGGGGACCGAAGACCGGGAGAAGCTCAGGCAGGTGTACTTTCAAGGTTGCCGCGCCGTGGCCTGGATGATTATCCCCGCCGCATTGGCAGCGTGGGCGTTTGCTCCCGAGATCTTCGTCGTCTGGACAGGCAACGCGGACCGCACGATGGTCACGGTACTCCGCTGGCTCCTGGTCGGCGTGGCGTGCGCCGGGTTGATGTGGCTGCCCGCCGGATTCCAGCAGGCACACGGATGGACCAGCCTGCACGCCGCCATGGTCGTCGGCGCCCTGATTGCCGGCGTGGCCAGCCTGGGTTGGACCATCGGCCGATGGGGCACGGCTGGCGCTTCGGCCGCCTGGGTGCTGCACGGCGTGTCCGACCTCACGCTGGGACTGTGGCTCATGCACCGGCGCCTTCTGCCCGGAGAGTTCGGCGAGTGGTGGCGGACCGTCGTGGTTCCCCCCGTTCTGTGCGGCGCGCCCATCGTCGCGGCATCCTGGTTCATGATGCCGCTCAGCCTCGGGCGCTGGTCGATGGCCGCCTGGCTCGCCGGCACCGGCGTGGCGGCCGTGGCGCCCTTGCTGCTCTCGCGGAGAGCCGTCCGGACGGAACCGGCCCCGGAAGTCCGGTTGTGAGGGCTCCGCTCCGTCGAGCCGTGCCTGACCGCGGGCATCGAGGATCCTCGGAATGAACAGCGACAACAAGACCGGCGCGGCGCCGCTCTTCACGGTCATCATTCCAACCAGGAACAGGGGCGAGTTCCTGCGTCACACCCTGCGCACCTGCGCGATGCAGGACTACGAGCGCCTCGACGTGGTGGTCGCTGACGACGCGAGCAGCGACGACACCCGGGAGGTGGCCGAAGAGGCCGCACGCCTCGATCCGCGGATTCGCTACGCACCCGCGGGCGAACGCCTCGGCATGCGCGAGAACTTCGAGCGGGCGCTCGCGCAGGCGCGCCCGGGGTTCGTCATGGCGCTCGGTGGCGACGATGGACTGCTGCCGGGCGGGATCCGCGGCATGCACGAGGCGCTGCGGGAAACCGGCGCGCAACTGCTGACCTGGCCGACGCCGATCTTCCGGTATCCGGGCGCGCCAGGCGCGCACGGGCAGCTTGGCGTGTACCTCCGCCGGGGCCTCCGTCTGATCGAGTCGCGCACGTTCCTGCGTCGGCAGGCGAAGACACTGCACTACCTGAGCGACGTCGAGTGCCCGATGTTCTACGTCAAGGGCGTCGCCTCGACCACGCTCGTCGATGCGGTGCGCCGGCGATCCCCGGGCGGCCGGTTCTACGCCTCGCCGACGCCGGACGGGTATTCGGGCATCGTGCTGGCGGGCGAGGTGTCTCATTACGCGTTCTCGGGCCGGCCATTCTCGATGCACGGCCTGTCTGCGAATTCGCAAGGCCAGGCCTACCTGTCCAACGACGAGCAGGCGAAGATACTCTCGCGGGAGTTCGTCAGTACCGTCGCCTCGACACCGATGCACCGGGAACTGGCGAGCCAGCCGTACTCGCCGCTGATCACGCTGATGACCGCCGACTACCTGCTCACCGCACGGGATCTGCCCGGATGGCCTGGGGCGTTTCCCCCGCTGGATTTCAGGCAGGTGCTGCGCAAGGGGCTTCGAGAACTGGCCAACGGGCTGTACGGGGACGAGCGCATCGGGAGAGAGTTGAGGATTCTCAGGCGCATCGCGGATCAGCACGAACTGGGCGCGTTCTTCCGCGCGCAGGTGCAGCGCACGCCGAGGCGAAGAGCGCGGCGACTCTTCGAAGGGACCGGCATGAACAGGGACGGTGTCCTGCTTGACGCGCGCGCGTTCCGGGTTCAGAACATCTTCGACGCGGCATTCGCCGCTCAGACCGTGTACCAGACTTACCTCGAGCTGAGTCCCGCGTCGTTCATCAGGACCGTGGGGCGATCGATCGGCTACCGTCTCCGATCGGCCGGGAGCACGGAACCGTTTCCGCCGGAGTCGGCGTGGACCGAGGAGGCGGGAGACGACAACCCTGGCGCGGCATCGCCCGGGACGCCCGGCGCGGCCGGCAACGCAGAAAGCGCGAAATGAGGCCAGTCGACGTTTCCCCTGCCTGGACGGGCCTGCCGTCCGATCGCCCGGCGCAGTACGGCGGGCCGGCCCGGGTCCTGGTCAACGTGGCGGCGATTCTCGCCCTGGCCGCGTTCCTCGGCGTGCTGGGCGAGGTGCTCCTGAGCGCCGATCGTATGCGCGTCGTCTGGCCGACCCTGGCGTCGACGGCCGTATTCGCGTGTTTCGCGAGGATTTTCTGGCTGCGCTCCGGCGCGTACTTGTCCGGCGAGATTGGCTTCGTGTATCTCGGACTCGTCCTGGTCTACACGGTGGTGCCCGCGCTGAAGATCGTCGCGATGGACTTCAACATCCCCCTGACCTACGACCAGGTGGGATTCGCCGCGCTCTCACCCACGCCCGAGGAGCTCGGGTGGCATTGCTGGAGGATGGTGCTGTTCATGGCCGGTGTCTCGGCGGGCTTCCTCGTGGTGCGGACCAGGCCGCTTCACGGGATTGCGCCGGCGGAGGCGGCGGCGCAGCCGAGGCACAGGTTCACGATCGCGGTTCTGACGGCGGTCATCATCGGCTGCATTGGCCTGGAGGTGTACCTGTCGCAGAACGCTGGCGTGTACGTGGATCACTACACCCGGTTCGACCATCTGTCTGAGTCGTGGCGCAGGTTCGCGCAAGTGGCGCTCGTGTTGAAGAGCGGCGGCTACTTCACCCTGCTCGTGCTGCTCTTCGCGAACTACCGCGAGCACCGGGGCCTCATCTACCTGCTGACGGCGATCTTCTGCGCCTTCGAAATCACCCATTCCCTCGGCGCGCGGATCGAAGCCTTCGTGATCATGCTGGGCGTCTTCGGTCTCTACCACTACCGGGTGCAGCGCATCGGCCTGAAGAAGGGTGCCGCGCTGCTGGTCGGCGTCGCGCTGCTGTTCTCGCTCGTCGGCCTCGTCAGGGTGGCCAACTACCAGATCGGCGACGCCCTCAAGTACGAGATTCGGGAGGAAAGCACACGCGGGTCCGAACTGGACTCGGTGCTCGCGACGAGCTTCCACGTGTACCAGGAGCGCGCACGCGGAACGCTCCCGCCGCGGGACTGGCGGCTGTTCTTCTGGGAGTTCATCTCCCTTGTCCCGTTCATCGACCACGTTACGTATCACCCGCAGTACTGGTACGCGCGCCACTACTTCCCGGGGTCCGTGGTGCCGCCCACGACGCTCGGCGTGGTGGCCGAGAGCGGCCTGTGGGGTGGAGAGCCCGACCTGCTGGTTCGAAGCCTGCTGAATGGCGCGATCTTCGCGTGGCTGACGCGGTGGTTCCTCCGCCGCCGCGACAGGTGGTGGGCCCTGACGGTGTACATCTACTGCTACGCCACGTGCGTGCTGACGCTGAAGTACTCGGTGCTCTACCAGATCATCCCGCTCGTCCGGGTCGTCCTGCCGTCGGTCGTCCTCGTGGCGGTCCTCTTCAAGCTCGAAGCAGGAGTGAACAGGTTCGGCGGCGTGCGGATTGCCGCGCCGGGGCCCGCGCCGCGCGCGACGGAGTGACGCGTGCGACCCCTGGAAATCGGGCTGAATCTCATCCACGCGATGCCCGAGATCGGCGGCGGATGGAACTACATCGGCGGGCTGGTTTCGGCGCTGGGAGAGCACGAACGGAGCCACCGCTACGTGGCCTTCGTCAGCCCCGTCAGCCGCGTGCTCGTGAGGCACGCGCGGATCGAAATCGTGCCGGTGAAGGTCGACGCGCGATCCCGGCTGCGCCGGGTCCTGCACGAACACACGCAACTGCAGCGCGACGCGAGAGCCCGCGGGCTCGACCTGATGCACTGGTTTGCCAATACGATTCCGGTCTTCAACGCCGTGCCAGGCGTGGTGACGGTGTACGACCTCCTGGCGTTCGAAAAGGGATCGGTGTATGGCCGGGCGAGAAAGCTCTACGCGCGCGCCATGTACCCACGGACCATCCGCGCCGCGGCGGGGATCTTCGCCCTCTCCCAGGCCACCGCCGGCAAGCTGATCGATGTCCTGCACGCGGACGCCTCGAAGATCCACGTGATTCCGGCCACCGTGAATCCCTCGTTTTCGGCCGACGCGCGGCTCGGCGTCCCCCGGCTCAGACAGGCGGCCGGCCTGCCGGAGAAGTTCTGGCTCTACGTCGCCCACTTCTACCCGCACAAGAACCACGTCAGGCTGCTCGAGGCGTACAAGGCGCTCGAGCGTTCCGGCGTCGAGCCGTGGCCGCTCGTCTTCCGCGGCGACGACCATGGCTGCTTGACAGACGTTCTGGACGCGGTGCGCCGGCTGGGCCTCGATCGCGCCGTGCGCGTCCTGCCGAGGCTCGCGGAAGAAGACCTCCCTGCGCTGTACTGCGCCGCTCGAGCCATGGTGTTTCCTTCGTGGTACGAGGGTGCCGGCATGCCGGTGCTCGAAGCTCTGGCATGCGGCTGCCCGGTGGTGGCGTCGGACATCCCGGCGATCAGGGAGTACGGGGCCGGCGCGGTGCGGTTCATCGACCCGTTCAGCGCGGACTCCATAACGGCCGCGCTCCGGGAGGTTCAGCAGAGCGAGGCCTCGGGTATTCTGCGAGTCTCCACCGGCCTGGACGTCGCGGCCGGGCATCGCCCGGAGGTGATCGCCCGAACGCTCGCGGAAGCCTACACCCGGGCCGCCCGCAGAGGGGCTCCCACCGGGTGAGAATCCTGCTGTTGAGCCAGTGGTTCGAGCCCGAGCCTTCGTTCAAGGGCCTCGATTTCGCCAGAGAGCTCGTCCGGCGTGGCCACGACACGGAGGTGCTGACCGGCTTTCCGAATTACCCCGGCGGGCGGGTCTACCCGGGCTACAGCATCCGGTTGCGGCGACGGGAAACCATCGAGGGCATTCCCGTGACGCGGGTTGCCCTCTATCCGAGCCATGACAGATCCGGACTTCGCCGCGCCGCGAACTACCTGAGCTTCGCCGCCGCCGCGGCAACGATCGGCGCTGCCTCCGTCGCCCGGGCGGACGTCGTATACGTGTATCACCCGCCGGCCACGATCGCGCTCCCGGCGATGGTGCTGAAGGCACTGCGCGGCATGCCCTTCGTGCTCGACATCCAGGACCTCTGGCCCGATACGCTCGCGGCCACCGGGATGGTGGCAAGCCGCGCGGTCCTCGGCGCAGTCGGGAGCTTCTGCGCCGCGGCGTACCGATCGGCGGCGCGGATTGTCGTGCCGTCGCCAGGATTCAAACATGCTCTGATGGACCGCGGCGTGCCGGACGCCAGGATCGAGGTGATCTACAACTGGTGCCGCCAGGCGGCTATCGCGCCCGCAACCCCCGGCGCGCCCATCCTGAGCGAAGCCGCTCTCGAAGGCCGGTTCAACGTGGTGTTCGCAGGCACGATGGGTCCCGCCCAGGCGCTCGGAACCGTGCTGTCGGCGGCGCGCCTCGTGGCTGAACGGGCGCCGCGCGTCCAGTTCATTCTCGTCGGCGGAGGCGTCGACCGGAACGCCCTCGAAGCCCGGTCGACCCGAATGGCGCTCACGAACGTGAGGTTCCTGCCTCACCGGCCACCAGCCGCGATTGCACCGCTCAACGCGGCGGCGGACGTGCTGCTCGTGCACCTGCGCAACGACCCGCTGTTCTCGATTACGATTCCATCGAAGACGCAGGACAGCCTGGCGGCCGCCCGGCCCATTCTCATGGCCGTCGACGGAGACGCCGCCGCGCTGGTCCGGCAGGCCGGCGCCGGCCTGTGCGTGGGCCCGGAAGACGCCGAGGCGATGGCCGCTGCCGTGTGCGAGCTCTCGGAGATGGCCCCGGAGGCTCTCGCCGAGATGGGCGAACGCGGGCGCCGCTACTATGAACAGCACCTCTCGCTCGGGGCCGGTGTCGACAGGTTCGAGGCGGTCTTTGGAGCCTTGAGCACGTGACGCTGTACCGAACGTGGGGCAAGCGAGCGCTCGACCTCGCCGTCGGCATTACCCTGCTGCTGGCCCTCGCGCCCCTGTTCGCGGCGCTCGCCCTCCTGGTGGCCGCCACAATCGGCACGCCGGTCCTCTTTCGCCAGGTCCGCCCGGGCCTGAACGGACGGCCGTTCACGCTCTTCAAGTTCCGGACGATGACCGACGCGCGAGACGGCGACGGGCGCCTGCTGCCCGACGAGGGCCGGCTGTCAACGGTCGGGCTGGCGCTCCGGCGCTGGAGCCTGGACGAATTGCCGGAACTGTGGAATGTCGTGCGCGGCGACATGAGCATAGTCGGGCCGCGGCCGCTGCTCATGCAGTACCTGGATCGCTACACGCCGGAACAGGCGCGCCGGCACGGTGTGCGCCCGGGGATCACGGGCCTCGCGCAAGTTGACGGACGAAACGAATTGGCATGGGACGAACGGTTCCGGCTGGACGTATCCTATGTAGACGGCATGTCGTTTCCGCTCGATGTCGCGGTGCTGTGCCGGACAGCGGCCATCGTGCTCACCGGGCGGGGCATCTCGGCTCGGGGCTACGCCACGATGCCGGAGTTCATCGGGCCGCCGGCCGCGCGAACCGGGCGCCCGCCGGCATCCGGCGGCGGCGCGAACGGACCCGGAGGCCGTCGGGATCCGGCGGAGCACTCATAGGATGAAGCGGCTCGTACTGGCCGGCGCGGGAGGGTTCGGGCGAGAAGTCTTCTCGTGGGCCGCAGCCACGCGTTCTGAGGCTGGCCCGTGGGACGACGTGGTGTTCCTGGACGACGCCCCGGGTGCCCTGAAGGCGACGCGCTTCCCGGCGGAGCGCATCGGATCGATCGGCGGCTACGAGCCGCGCGACGGCGATCGCGTCGCGGTTACCGTCGGCAGCCCGGCAGCCAAGCAGCGGCTGTGCGGCATTCTGGCGGCACGAGGCGCGCGCTTCACCACGCTTTCGCACCCGACGGCCATTGTTGGTGCCACCTCTGCGATCGGGGAAGGCTGTATAGTCTGTCCGGGCTGTGTCGTTACCGCCAACGTGAGAATCGGGCGGCACGTGACGCTCAACGTCCATGCCAGCGTCGGCCATGATGCCGTCGTGTCCGACTACTCGACCATCGGCGGGCATGCGGACGTGACCGGGGGCGCGACCCTCGACGAGGGCGTGTTTCTCGGAAGCCACGCCGTGATCGCGCCTGGCGTGCGCGTGCGCGCGTTCGCGGTCATCGGCGCGGGAACCGTCGCGTTTCGCGATGTCGCTGAGCGCGCCACCGTGGTGGGCGTGCCGGGCGCGGCGCTCGGCGTGTTCTCCAGGCCAGGGACAGAACGCTCCTGATGGCCCGCGTGACCGCCCCGCACCTGAGTTCATGAATGGGAGAGCCCGTGGGAATCATCGATCAGGTGCTTGAAGTCGTTGCCGAGATTGTCGAGGTCGATCGGGCGGGACTCACCGAAGCGACGGTTCTGGCCGAAATCGGGTGGGACAGCCTGGCGGCCGTCAGCTTCATCGCCGCCGCCGACGAGCGGTTCGGCAAAGCGGTCGCGCCAAAACGCCTGGCGACGTGCGTCACCGTGGCGGATCTCGCTGCGATAATCCAGCAATAGCGGCAGCAGCCGCGGGGACTCAGATGGCCGCCGTCCGATGGTCGGGAATTCGCCTCGCCGGAGTGTGGGCCGTGGCGCCCTCCGCGAAAGGCACGGTGGAAGATCTGGCGGGGAGGTTCGGCGGCGCGGACGCCAGGAAGATCGCCGATAGCACCGGCGTCGAAGAACGCCGCCTCGCGCCGGACGGGGTGTGCGCGTCCGATCTGTGCCAGGAGGCCGGCTCGCGGTTGCTTCGCGAGCTGGCGTGGGCGCCGGATTCGGTCGATGCGCTCGTCTTCGTGTCCCAGACCGCGGACTACGCGCTGCCCGCGACCGCCTGCGGCCTGCAGCAGCGGCTGGGCCTGGCACCGTCCTGCGCAGCGTTCGACGTATCACTGGGCTGTTCCGGGTACGTCTACGGGCTGTGGCTCGCCGGCGCGCTGCTCCAGTCGCGCGCCGCGCGCCGCGTCCTGCTGCTCGCCGGCGACACCATGACGCGGCTCGTCAGCCCGTTCGACCGCGCGACGGCGCCCCTGTTCGGCGACGCCGGCACGGCGACGGCCATAGAGGGCCTTCCCGGCGGCGGCCCTTCGTGGACGTTCGTGCTCGGCACCGACGGCGCGGGGCAGGCGCACCTGATCGTACCGGCCGGGCGTTTCCGGCAGGCCTCCTCTGAAGCCACGCGGAACCGTACGGAGCGGGAAGGCGGCAACCGCCGATCCGACGAAGACCTCTTCATGGACGGTGCGGAGGTCTTTGCCTTCACGCTGCGCGAGGTGCCGCCGCTTGTCGCCTCTGTTCTCGAGCAATCGGGGAAGACCGCCGCGGACATCGACTACGTCGTATTCCACCAGGCCAACCAGTTCATGCTGCGCTTCCTGGCGAAGAAGATCGCCCTGCCGAAAGAGAAAGTTGTCCTCGGCCTGAAGCAGTTCGGGAACACGACCTGCGCCTCGATTCCTCTGGCCATGGCGACCGAACTGGACGCGCGGCTCATGTCCGGGCCAGCCACGCTCTTGTTGGCAGGTTTCGGCGTGGGGTGGTCGTGGGCTGCCGCAGTGGTTGAGTGCGGGCCCCTGTCCTCGATTGGCTGCACGGTGATGGAATCATGAACACGAACGCAGCCGCGCCGACGTCCGCGGCGGGCGCCCTCCCGGGCATCGAGGAAAAGCGCTTCCTGGTGACCGGGGCCACGTCCGGCATCGGGCTCGAGACGGCCCGGCTCCTGGCGGAGCTCGGTGCCACAGTGGCCGCGAGCGGCCGTCGCCTCGACCGCCTGGCGGCCGACCTGGAGGCGCCGAGGCGCGGGAGGATCGTCCCGATCTTCGGCGATCTGACCGACCCCTCCGCAGCCGACGACGTGGTGGCGAGCGCCGTCGCCCAACTAGGGCCGCTGGACGGGCTCGTTCACAGCGCTGGGATCATCGACTTGCGTCCGCTGAGAATGACCTCTGCGGCCGATCTCGAACGCCTGTATCGCATCAACGTGGAAGCGGGTGTGCTGCTGGCAAAGGCATTCCGCAGGAAGGCCGCGCGGAGGGATCCCGCCAGCATCGTGTTCGTCAGTTCGGTGATGGGGCTCGCGGGAGACGTCGCGCTCGCCGGGTACTGTGCCTCGAAAGGGGCCCTGCTCGCCGTGGGCCGCGCGCTCGCGCTGGAGCTGGCGCCAGAGAGGATCCGGGTGAACTGCGTGGCGCCCGGGCAGGTGAAGACGCCGATGTGGGAACTGGCGGTCGCAAGCCGTGGCGACGCCGTCGTGGCCGCGTCCGAGGCCAGGCATCCGCTCGGCTTCGGCGAGCCGATCCAGGTTGCATGGCCGATCGTGTTCCTCCTCTCGGACGCGGCGAACTGGATCACCGGGGCGACGCTTTCCGTCGACGGCGGCTATGCCGCAGCGTAGCCGACCGGCGCCGGAAGGTGCACGATGAAGACCGCGGCTATCACCGCCATCGAGTACTACCTGCCCACCCGGACGCTCTCCAACCAGGATCTCATGCGGGAGTTCCCGGATTGGTCCGTCGAGAAGATCGCGGAGAAGACCGGGATCGACGTGCGCCACGTCGCGGCCGAAGACGAGTGCTCGTCCGACCTGGCGGCGGCGGCGGCAGAGCGCCTGTTCGAGGCGGGCGTCGACCGGACCGCGGTCGATTACGTGCTCTTCTGCACGCAGAGCCCCGACTACTTCCTGCCCACGACGGCATGCGTGCTGCAGACGCGCCTCGGGATCCCGACCTCCGCAGGCGCCCTGGATTTCAATCTCGGCTGCTCTGGCTTCGTCTACGGCCTTGGCCTGGCAAAGGGCCTCGTCGAGACGGGGCAGGCGTCGAAGGTGCTGCTGCTGACCGGCGAGACATACTCCAAGATGCTCGCGCCCGACGACCGCTCCGTGCGAACGATCTTCGGCGACGGCGCCTCGGCGACGCTCGTGGAGGAAGTCGACACGGCCGCCGGGTCGCCGCCGCCGATCGGCCCGTTCGTGTACGGCACCGACGGCTCGGGCGCTGGCAATCTCATTGTAAGGCGCGGCGCGTTCCGTCATCCGCCCGGACGGCTCGAGGGGCGCGATCCGGACGCCACGGTGACGGCGAAACCGACGCTGTTCATGGACGGCGGAGAGATCTTCACCTTCACCCTTTCGGCCGTTCCGAAGGCGGTCGAACTCCTGCTCCGGCGCGCCGGCATGGGCGCCGACCAGGTAGATCTGTTTGTGTTCCACCAGGCCAACCGTCACATGCTCGACTTCCTGCGGAAGAAATCCAGGATTCCACCCGAGAAGTTCCTGGTCTGCCTGTCGGACTGCGGCAACACCGTGTCGGCCACCATTCCGATCGCGCTCAAAGAGGCGCAGCGCGAGGGCCGACTGCGGCCGGGTGCCGTCCTGGCCCTCGTCGGCTTTGGTGTCGGCTACTCGTGGGCCGCCGCGCTGTGCCGATGGACAGGCCGCTGACATGAGTCGCATCTACCTGTCGCCGCCCCACGTGTTCGGCGACGAAGAGCGGCTTGTCGCCGAGGCCTTCGCGAGCAACTGGGTGGCGCCGCTCGGCCCGCACGTCGACGCGTTCGAACGCGAGATGCAGGCCGCCGTCGGGGTGCCCCACGCGGTGGCGTTGTCGTCGGGCACGGCCGGCCTGCACCTGGCCATGCTGCTCCTGGGCGTCGACGCTGGCGACACGGTGATCTGTCCGACGTTCACCTTCAGCGCCTCGGCCAACCCGATCTGCTATCAGCGCGCCACGCCGGTCTTCGTCGACTGCGACCGCACCTGGACGATGGACCCGGCGTTGCTCGAAGACGCGCTGAAAGCCGGCGAAGGCGCGGGGAAGCGGCCCAAGGCGGTGATCGCGGTGGACCTGTACGGGCAGCCCGCCGATTACGGCGCGATCGGGGGGCTCTGCGAGAAGCACGGCGTGCCGCTCGTGGAGGATGCCGCCGAGGCGCTTGGGGCCCAGTATCAGGGCCGCATGTGCGGCAGCTTCGGACGAATCGGCGTGCTGTCGTTCAACGGCAACAAGATCATCACCACGTCCGGCGGCGGCATGCTGCTGACCCATGAGCAGCCGCTGGCGGACGGCGCGAAACTGCTGGCGACGCAGGCGCGTGATGCGGCGCCGCACTACGAGCATTCGCGCATCGGCTATAACTACAGGCTGAGCAACGTGCTGGCCGCCATCGGGAGGGCCCAGCTGGGATCCCTCGGACAGCGCGTCGCGCGCCGCCGTGAGATCTTCGATCGGTACGTCCGCGATCTCGGGGATCTGCCAGGCGTGGCATTTATGCCGGAAGCGACCTACGGCCGGGCCACGCGCTGGCTGACGTGCATCGTGATCGACCCGCAGGCGTTCGGTGCGGATCGGGAAGCCGTGAGGCTGGCCCTCGAAGGCGAAGACATCGAAGCCCGCCCGGCCTGGAAGCCCATGCACATGCAGCCGGTCTTTTCCGGGTGCCGCACGCACGGAGGCGGGGTGTCTGAAGCGCTCTTTCGCGACGGTCTCTGCCTGCCCAGCGGATCGAGCCTGGGCGGCGACGAACAGTCGCGGGTGATTTCTGTCATGCGCCGGTCATGCCGCGCGTAGTACGATCTCATCCTGTCGCACGCGCGGCATGAGGAAGACCGAATGTCCGACGACACAAGAACGAAATCCACCTGGCCGCCTGAAGCGCCGCTCGAATCGCCGGCGGCTCCGGTGAGCGCACCGCCGGCTGCGGCCTCAGCGGACCGGCAGGCCGGCGGGCGCGAGGCCGGCGGCGCGGCGTACGTCCAGGAACTTCATCTCGCCGACTACGCCCGGACGGTGTACCGCCACCGCTGGATCGCGGTCACGACGTTTGCCATCATCTTCGTCGGCGTTGCGATCTACACGTTCATCGCGACCCCGGTGTACGAAGGCCGCGTCCAGCTCCTGCTGGATCCGGCGAAGCCGAACGTCATGAAGTTCGACGATGTGAACCAGTCGAGCTTCCTGTCCGAGCAGTACTTCTATCAAACACAGGTCACGATTCTGCGCAGCCGGGGCCTGGCCAGGCGGACCATCGAGGCCCTGACGCTCTGGGACTCGGAGGAACTTGACGCGGAGGCCGCCGAGGCGAAGGGGTCCGGCATCGGCGCCGGGCTCCGTTCCGCGGCGACGTGGATCGGCAGCCTGTTCTCCTCCACAGGGAACGACGCCAGGGCCGCCGACGCGAGGGAAACGGCGCGCCAGTCACGCGTGGTGGACGCGTTCCTCGAAGCGCTCGCCGTGGCGCCGATCCGCAACAGCAGCCTCGTCGACGTCCGGTTCGCCTCGCGCAGCCCGGCCACGGCGGCGGCGGTCGCGAACGAGCTGGCCAAACAGTACATCGACCAGAATCTCGAGTCGAAGTTCCTGTCGACCAAGGAAGCGTCCGACTGGTTGAGCGGTCAGCTCGCCGTCGAGCGCAAGAAGCTCGAGGAGAGCGAGCAGGCGCTCCAGCGCTACCGGGAGAAGGGCGACGCGGTCGCCCTCGAGGACCGGCAGAACATCGTCGTCCAGCGCCTCGCGGACCTGAACGCGGCGTACACGCAGGCGCGCACGGACCGGTTCGAGAAGGAGGCGCTCTACAACCAGCTGAAGAGCCTTCAGTCGGATCGGTCTGCGCTCGACACGTTCCCCGCGATCCTGTCGAACACCTTCATCCAGCAGCTCAAGACGCAGCTTGCCGACCTGCAGCGCCAGCAGGCCCAGATGGCCGAGCGCCTCGGCGAAAAGCACCCCGACATGATCAAGCTGAGCTCGGCCATCGACAACGCCGAGGCGAAGCTTCAGGGGGAGCTCGCCAAGGTGGTGCAGTCGGTGCGGAACGAGTACCTGTCGGCGCAGGCGAAGGAGCGGAGCCTGGCGGCCGAGCTCGAGAGCCAGAAGACGGGCGCCCTGGCGCTAAACCGGAAAGGCATCGAGTACGGCGTCCTGCGCCGCGAGGCCGAGAGCAACAAGCAGATGTACGAGGCGCTGCTCCAGCGCGCCAAGGAAACCGGGATCTCGGGCGAGTTGAAGGCGAGCAACATCCGCGTGGTCGATCAGGCCGAAACGCCGCGACGGCCCGTCCGGCCGAAGAAGAGCCTCAACCTGCTGCTGGGCCTCCTCGGCGGCGTCGTGGCCGGGATTGGGCTGACCTTCGTCGTCGAATACCTGGACAACCGGATCAAGAACCCCGACGAGATCCGCCAGTTTCTCGGTCTGAGCTTCCTCGGCCTCGTGCCGAGCGTCGGTGATCTGGAACTGAAGGACGGGCAGTCGCCCGTGATCAGCGCGCCGGTGCCGGCCACATTTGCCGAGGCGTTCCGCGAGATCCGGACCAGCGTGATGTTCTCGTCGGCTGCCGAGGGATCCCGCACGGTCATTGTCACGAGCACGCAGCCGTCCGAGGGCAAGTCGGTCGTCGCGGCGAACCTGGCGATCTCGCTCGCGCACGCGGGCCTGCGGGTGTTGATCGTGGACGCGGACATGCGGAAGCCCCGGATTCATGAACTCGTGAGCGTGAAGCAGGATCCCGGCCTGTCGAGCCTGCTCGTCGGCCGCGCCAAGGCGGCGGACGTCGTCCATAAAACGGCGACGCCAAACCTGTGGGTGATGCCGGCGGGGCCAACCCCGCCGAACCCCGCTGAACTGCTGGGATCGGCCAGGTTCGCGGACCTGCTGAAGACGCTCGGTCAGCACTTCGACTGGGTGGTGCTCGATTCGCCGCCCGTGATGGCCGTCACCGACCCGTCGGTGGTGGCGTTCCGCACGACCGGCGTCATCTTCGTCGTCGGCAGCGAACAGGTGAGCCGCCACAAGGCGTTGACGGCCGTCCAGAAACTCCAGGCTTCGAAGGCAAAGATCCTGGGCGTCATCCTGAACCGCGCGAACGTCGAGCGGAACCCGTACTACTACTCGCACTACTACACGCACGAGTACGCCGGCTACTACACCAGCGAGAAGAAGAAAGCGTAGACAGAAGCCCAGGCTCCAACCTCGGCGTTACCGTTGTGACCATTCCGGCTACTCCTGCGTCGCTTGCCCGCCTCGGGCTCCGCCTCCGGCGGCCGATTGCGATTGCCATCTACATGGGCCTCGCGTGGGCGGCGAACGCTCTGGCGTTCCTGATGCGCTTCGACGGCCAGGTGCCCGCGCCGGCGTGGGCGTCGCATACGGCCATGGTTCCGTGGCTCGTCGCGCTTCGGGCGTGCGGGTTCATGGCGTTCGGGCAGTTCCGGGGCCTCTGGCGATACGCGAGCCTGTACGATCTCCGCAACATCGTCCTGGCCGTCCTGTCGAGCACCGCGGCCTTCTACGTGGTGGTGCGATGGGTCTTCTCTCCGCCGCTCTATCCCAGGTCGGTCTACCTCATCGACAGCCTCCTGCTCATCGTCCTGCTCGGCGCGTTCCGGCTGGCCCGGCGGGCCTGGCACGAGGCGCGCGTGTCCGCGCGCGAGAAGACCGTGCTCGTCGTCGGCGCCGGCGACGCGGGCGAGATGATCGTCCGCGACATGCTCCACAATCCGAAGTCGGAGTACCA
>Ga0209254_10001269_pt1 | contig 22412 bp, 20 predicted proteins | sample FrelakmetDIP11DI_FD_187148 | JGI IMG/M metagenome (GOLD analysis project Ga0209254, IMG submission 187148) | Freshwater lake sediment microbial communities from the University of Notre Dame, USA, for methane emissions studies - DIP11 DI (SPAdes)... | ecosystem: Environmental > Aquatic >...
GAACGAGGCCTTCGAGCAACTTGCCGAGGTGCGCGACGAAGACCCGGTGCTCTACATCGAGCAGCGGGAAATCACTGCGCGCCGCAAGGCCGGCGGCGTCGTCTGGTTCGACTTCAAGTGGCTGTGCGGCGGCCCGCGTTCGCAGAACGACTATCTCGAGATCGCCAGCCGGTTCCACACGCTGATCCTGGCGGGCGTGCCACAGATGCAACCGCGCATGGCCAGCGAGGCGCGGCGATTCACCTGGCTGATCGATGTGCTGTACGACCGCCGCGTCAAGTTGATCCTGTCGGCTGAGGTTCCGCCGGAGCAGCTCTACCTCGAAGGGCCCCTGGCGCACGAGTTCCCGCGCACGGTGTCGCGCCTTAACGAGATGCAGTCAGCCGAGTTCCTGGCCTCGGCGCGCCGCGATGTCGACACGTCACTTACGTGAGTGGCTGCTGGTGCTGGCCTGGACGGTCCAGGGTCAGCCCGTCGCCGCTGCCCCGGATGCTGCCGCGCAAGAGCGCGAGCGCATATCGCGGGAGCGCCTCGTGGTCGAGCGCGATGCAAAGGCCGCGCAGGCGGCGTGCGCGAAGAAGTTCGCCGTCACCGATTGCGTCAACCGTGTCAAGGCGGAGAGGCGCGAGCGCTTGCAACCGCTGGACCGAGAACTCGCCACTCTCGATGATGCCTTGCGCGAGCGCCGTGCGGCCGAACGTCTGGCTGAGGTCCTGCGACGCCAGGCAGCGCAGGTCGAAGGACGGCCAGAGGCATCGGTGCGCGCGTCTGCGCCGGCCGCGAGTGCGGCGGCGCCATCGGCCAAGGCGCCACGACGCTCTGCCGAAGCGGCCATCGCGGAACACCAGGCGGCCGCTTCCCAGGCCGAGATCACTGCTGCGCAGCGCGCGGCTGCGACCGTGCTGCGCACCGAGCAGGCAGAGGCCCACAGGAGGGCGGTTGAGGCGCGAAATCAACAGCGGGCTGCGCAGCGCGCACCGGCAAAGCCGTTACCCCCGCCACCTGCGTCGGCAGCCAGCCGCTAGGCTGGCTCAGCGGTCGAGCATTTCGACGCGCAGCAGCGCCAGTGACAGATTGTCACCACCGCCACGCGCCCGCTGGCGGGCCTTGGATACCAGCATTTCGCTGGCCTCGCGGGGCGGCAGTGTGTGCACGATCGCACCCAGTTCCTTGGGTGTGAAGTAGTGCCACAGGCCATCGCTGCAAGCCAGCACGCTGTCTCCGATCTCGAGCTGACTGATGTGGCCTTGAGTCAGCGGCGGATCCTGGTGGGTGCCCAAACAGCCCGTCAGCAGGTTGGATTGCGGGTGCGTGTTGGCTTCTTCTTCCGTGATCTGGCCTTCGTCGATCAGGCGCTGCACGAATGAGTGGTCGATCGTGCGGCTGACCATGTCCGGGCCACGGAAGTGGTAGACGCGTGAGTCGCCAGCATGCACGATGTCGCAGCGCCGGTCGGGCCCGATCATGATCGCGGCGATCGTGCTGTGCGGCTCTTCCTCCGCTGCAATCGCGGTCAGCTTGATCATCAGGTGCGACTCCTGCACCAGTTGGCGCATCAGGTCGGACGCATCGTCACGCGCCGGCCAATGGCGCTCGTAAACCTGCTTGGCAACCATGACCACCTGATCGGCGGCCTTGCGCCCGCCACTCTTGCCACCCATGCCGTCGGCCAGCACGGCCAGCGCGCAACCCGGCACGCGCGGATGGGGAATGATTTCGACCTGGTCTTGCTGGTAGGCACGGTCGCCGCGATGGATGCCCGTGGCGGCGCTGAGTCGGTAGGCTTGAGCAACAGTGACCATGCACGCAATATACGGGATCACTCCGCCGCAGACTGCCCCGCGGGCCGTGAACTCCTGCCGCTCGCCTACACTGACAGCGTACCGATGGACGCCAACCTGCATTCGCCCCAGCGCCGCTTGATCGAGCTGCGGATCGAACATGGCGATCTCGACAGCCTGATCGATCGCCTGGCCGAAGAAGTCCCGCTCGACGACCTGGCGTTGCGCCGGTTGAAAAAGCGTCGCTTGAGGCTGCGCGACCTGATCGCGCAGTTGACTGCGCAGGTCGATCCACCCGAACCGGCTTGATGACAGGGCCTGACACAGCGGACGCCGACGATGCGCTGGCCGGTGCGGTGGTGCGTGCCTTTGCCATTGACGGGCCGCTGGCAAGGGCCGATACCGGCTATGTCGAGCGCGACGTCCAGCAGCGCTTTGCCAAGGCGGTTGCCCAGGCCTTGGATCAACGCGGCGTCCTGGTTGCCGAGGCCGGTACCGGCGTCGGCAAGACCTTCGCCTACCTGGTGCCGCTGTTGTTGTCGGGACGGCGCGCGCTGGTCAGCACGGCGACGAAGAGCCTGCAAGATCAGCTCTACCTGCGTGACCTGCCGCGTCTGACGAAGGCGCTCGGCGTGCCGGTGCAGTTGGCGTTGTTGAAGGGTCGCGCCAGCTACCTTTGCTTGCACCGGCTGGCTCAGGCCCGCCAGGGTGGTGAGCCCGGCCAACCCGTGTTGTTGCCTGACCGCTTTGCCGTTCGCGCGTTGTCTCGCGTCGAGGCCTGGGCCCAGGCAACATTCACGGGTGACCTGGCCGAGATCGACGGCCTCGATGAACGCTCGCCGGTGATCCCCCTGGTGACGTCCACGCGCGAAAACTGCCTCGGCAGTGATTGCCCGAAATTCAGCGCCTGCCACGTCGTGAAGGCAAGGCGCGAGGCCATGGCCGCTGACATCGTCGTGGTCAACCACCACCTGTTCTTCGCCGACATGGCCCTGCGCGACAGCGGCGTCGCCGAGTTGCTGCCGAGCGTCGATGCCGCCGTGTTCGATGAGGCCCACCAGTTGGTCGAGGCTGGCGTGCAGTTTCTCGGCAGCACCTTGGGCAGCGCGCAGGCGATTGACTTCGCCCGCGACATGCTCGCACTCGGTTTGCAGCAGGCCCGCGGCCTGGCGGACTGGCAGGCGTTGGCAGGAGCCTGCGAACGCGCCGCGCGGGATCTGCGACTGGCGGCCGCCGGCACGCTGCGGGACCTGCGCGGCACCGTCAAGCTGCGGTGGAGCGAGCGCAGCGAGCAGGCGGAATTCTCCGCGGCCCTGAACGCGCTTGCGGCTGCGTGTACCCAGGCAGCCGCGGGCGTGCAGGCCGTGATCGACACCGGCCCTGACTTTGCCAAGTTGCAGGAGCGCGCAATGTCGCTGTCCAAACTGGCCACTGCCTTTGGGCACGAAGCCGCAGAGGCGCATGTGCGCTGGATCGACGTCAGCCCGCAGCAGGCACGCCTGGTCGAGTCGCCGCTGGACATCCGCGACATGTTGACGGAACAGCGCGCACGCGCGCCCAAGGCCTGGATCTTCACTTCGGCGACACTCGGCGATGACGATGACTTGAGCTGGTTCACGGCCACCACCGGTCTCGAAGATGCGGTCAAGCTGCGCCTGGGCAGCCCGTTCGACTACGCCGCTCACGCGCGCCTGTTCGTGCCCAGCAGATTCCCCAAGCCCAACGAGCCCGACCATGCCACCGCCGTGGCCACTTTGGCGGCGCATTGCGCCGCTGCGCTCGGCGGACGCACGTTTGTGCTGACGACCACCTTGCGGGCGTTGCCGGTGGTGGCCGCGACGATGCGCATCGAGCTCGAGGCGGCGGGTGCCGGCCACATCGAAGTCCTGGTCCAGGGCACACAACCCAAGCGCGCATTGCTGCAGCGCTTCGTGGCCAACCCGGCATCGGTGCTGGTCGGGTCACAGACCTTCTGGGAAGGCATCGATGTGGCCGGCGACGCGCTGCAATGCGTGCTGATCGACAAATTGCCATTTCCGCCGCCCAACGATCCCCTGATCGAGGCCCGTGTCAAGCGCCTCCAGGCGCAGGGCCGCAATGCGTTCAACGAGTGCTTTGTTGCCGATGCGGCCGTCTCGCTCAAGCAAGGCGCAGGCCGTTTGATTCGCAGCGAAACCGACCGCGGTCTGCTGGTGGTGTGCGATCCGCGAATGGCGCGCATGCCCTACGGAACGCGGCTGCGTGCCGCTTTGCCGCCGATGGGTGCACTGACCGACGAGTCAGCTGCGCTCGAGTGGCTGGCGCAGCTGGCGCGCGATCACTGAGTGCAAGGCGATGCGCCTACCAGAGTCGCCACCAGGCGCGCTGACTCTGACGCACGCCTTCGGCACTGAAGCGGGTGCCAGGGAAGTTCTGCTTCAACACCCGTTCCGTATCGGCGCGCAGCGATTCCAAGCCCAGGAGCTCGTAGCTCAACAGCATGATGAAGAGGGCTTCTTCGTTGGCGGGTGCCTGCGGATACTCCCGTACCACCACCTGGGCCCGATTGACCGCGGCCAGGAACGCACCGCGGCGCAAGTAGTAACGCGCCACATGCACTTCGTACGAGGCCAGCGCATTGACGATGTAGTCCATTCGCACGCGGCCGTCCTCGGCATAGCGTGACTGCGGGAACTGCGTGACCAATTGCCTGAACGCCTGGTAAGAGTCGCGCGAGGCCTGCTGGTCGCGTTCGGAGAGGTCTTGTTGCGCCAGCGACCCAAGGAGGCCCAGGTTGTCGTTGAAGTTGATCAACCCGCGCAAGTAGAAGGCGTAATCGAGCGCCGGGCTCGATGGGTGCAGTTTGATGAAGCGGTCGACGGTGGCCAGTGCCGCCGCGCGTTCCGACGATCGGTACTGCGCGTAGGCCAGATCCAGCGTGGCCTGTTGCGCGAGCAGCGTACCCGCGGCGCGGCCTTCGACGCGCTCGAGTGTCTTGATGGCCCTGTCGTACCCGCCGCTGGCCATGTCCTCCTTGGCGTCTGCATACAATTGTTCGACGGCCGCGGTGGAGTTCGGGTCCACTTTCGGTGTCGAAGTGCAGCCCGAGAAGACCCATGCGCTGCCGACGATGGCGGCGGCCCAGAGCGGCCGTGCCAGCGCATCCTGAATAAGGATCATCTTGTCCATGGCCACGAGCGGGCCCCATTCGTGAGAGCAGAAAACGAGCGCGATTATAGGGTTGGCCCCCGGGTCGGCATGAGCCCGCACGCATGCCCGACAGGCCATGCTGTAGTGCAAAGCACGGTGCTCGCCTGATGAGCGCGGAAGGACCCGACGAGGAGCCCGATGCGGGTGTCGAAGTGCGTCGATTCGAGATCGGAATCGATGGCCACGGCGAACGCCTGGACAAGCTGCTCGTGGCCCACGCCGGCGAGTTCTCGCGCAGCCATTTGCAGGGCCTGATCGAGCAGGGTTGCGTACGGGTCGACGGCATCGTCGCGAGTTCCGCCTCGCGCCGCTTGCGCGCGGGCCAGGCGGTCAGTGTGGCGCTGCAACCCACCGACGAGAGCCGTGCTTTCAAGGCCGAGCCGATGGCGCTGGCGATCCGCTTCGAGGATGAGCACCTGATCGTGCTGGCCAAACCTGCCGGCCTGGTTGTTCACCCTGCACCGGGCCATTGGCAAGGCACACTGCTCAACGGGCTGTTGGCCTATCACCGCGGTGCCATGGTGTTGCCGCGCGCCGGCATCGTGCACCGGCTCGACAAGGACACCTCGGGTCTGATGGTGGTGGCCAAGAGCTTGCCGGCGATGACTGCGCTGGTGCGCGCCATTGCGGCGCGCGAGGTGCGGCGCGAGTACCGTGCGCTGGTGCATGGCGAGGTCGCAGCCACACCATTTTCGATCGATGCGCCGATTGGTCGCGACCCGGTGTCGCGGGTGCGCATGGCCGTGATGACGGGGGGCAAGCCAGCGCGCACCGACGTTGCGCGTCTGTTCTGCCGAGACGCAATCAGTGCCGTGCAATGCACCCTGCACACCGGGCGCACCCACCAGATTCGCGTGCACCTGAGCTCACGCGGCCATCCGTTGCTGGCTGATACGCTGTATGGCGGCGCACCGGCCTTGGGCCTCGATCGGCAGGCTCTTCACGCCGCGCACTTGGGCCTGGCACATCCGCTATCGCGCGAGTCATTGGCCTTCGAAGAGCCGCTGCCACCCGACCTCGCCGCGGCATGGGCTGCGCTGTGCGGCTGATGCTGGCCGAGCGGCGAAGTGAGCCGGCGCCGCTCGTAAGCCTCACCTTAGCCGTCGACGCGATCTTCTCCCGAGACCTTCCCTCAGGTCGGCGCTACAATGCCGCCAACCGCCTGGTGCTGGCCGATGCCGCCCAAGCCGGCTCGCCCGCAGTGAAAGCGTGCAGCACGTCGCACCAAGTCGACGCGCCCCGGGGACGAGCCACCGAACCCGTTTGATGTGAACGCCGCCGGCGGACACCGGCGCCCAACGATCCCTCGCCTATGACCTCACAGGATGCAAAGCGCGTCCTCGAAACCGCGCTCATTTGCGCCCAGCAGCCGCTGCCCGTGGCCGCGCTGCGCGCGCTCTTCGATGACCAAGTCGGTGCCGACACCATACGGGGCCTGCTCGACGAACTGGTCCGCGACTGGGAAGGACGTGGCGTCGAGTTGGTGCCGCTGGCCAGTGGCTGGCGTTTTCAAAGCCGGCCCGAGATGCGTGCGTACCTCGATCGCCTGAATCCGGAAAAGCCGCCCAAGTACTCCCGAGCTGTTCTTGAAACGCTGGCCATCGTGGCTTACCGGCAGCCGGTGACCCGCGGCGACATCGAGGACATCCGCGGGGTCGCGGTTGGCGGGCCGATTGTCAAGCAACTCGAAGACCGCGGTTGGATCGAAGCCATCGGCCACCGCGAGGCCCCTGGCCGACCGGCGCTCTATGCCACGACGCGCCAGTTCCTCGATGACCTGGGCGTCGCCAGCCTCGACCAGCTGCCATCGCTTGATGGCGATGGCCTGCAGGACGATGAACGGCTGGCACGAGCACTGACGCGCCAGCCCGAGCTTGTCGACGCGGATCTCGATGCCAACGGACAGGCCTCGCTGGCACTCGACTCGCCAGACGATGAACAAGGCATCGTACCCAGCGCTTTGACCGAACGTCGCGATCCTCTCGCGCCCGCACCATGAACCACCCGCAAGACGCCGATCCGCCGGTTCCGACTGACGACCTCGGTGCGGCTGCGCCGGCAGACGGCGCAAACACCGGCCCCGATGAATCGCCCAAGCGCAGGCGCCGCACTCCGCGCAAGCCGCGCGAAGGGGCTGGCGAGGCTGACGACCTGGGTTCAAGGGCGTTGCCACAGGCGCCGGCTGGCGATTCGACTGCATCGGAAACGTCCGCCGGTGCCGACGCGGCTGACGACTCAGACGCCGTATCGACTGGCGCGCAGCGCGCCGACGGTTCGGACGGTCCTGAGAGTCCCGACGGGCCCTCGCGCCGCTCGCGACGCAATCGCCGCCGCGGGCGCAAGGGCAAGGGCCCGCGCGAAGACGGCAGCCTGCAAGGCGAACAAGGCACGGACGGCGCGAGCCGGCCCGCTGCGCCCAGGCCGCCGATGGCACCGCTGCCGCCGATGCCCGATGCCGGCGACCTGTTCGCCACCGTGACCTCCGGTGCGTTCGACAGCGAGGCCTTGACTGCTGAAACTGGGGCCGGCGAACGGAGCGCCCTTGAGCCGCGGCAGGAAACAGCCCTTGTAGTCGAGGCACCAGGGCTTGACGAGAGTGATAACGGCGCAAGCACTGAGTCCGCAGACGGCGTTGCAGCACTCGATCCATCACGACGCGTCTTGGCGCCCGATGCCGAGGCGCCCAAGCTGCAAAAGGTGCTGGCCCAGGCCGGTGTCGGCTCGCGGCGGGACCTCGAGCAGATGATCCTGGACAAGCGTGTGACCGTCAACGACGAGCCGGCGCACACCGGCCAGCGCGTCTCCTGGGGTGACCGTGTTGCAGTCGACGGCAAGCCGGTGCGGGTGCGCATCGCGCCGCTGCCCACGCGCGTGATCGCCTACCACAAGCCGGCCGGCGAAGTCGTCAGCCACGACGACCCGCAGCAGCGTCCGACCGTGTTCCGCCGCCTGCCGCGGCTGCAGCAGGGCAAGTGGCAATCGGTCGGCCGACTCGACATCAACACCGAGGGCCTGCTGCTGTTCACGACCTCGGGCGAATTGGCCAACCAGCTGATGCACCCGCGCTTTGGCGTCGAGCGGGAGTACGCGGTGCGCGTGCTCGGCACGCTCGAGAAGGATGCCCGCGCTCGCCTGCTCGAAGGCGTTTCAATCGAAGGCCAGGCGGCCGCCTTCAAGAGCATCGAAGACGGCGGCGGCGAGGGCGTGAACCACTGGTACCGCGTGGTCATCACGGAAGGCCGCAACCGAGAAGTTCGCAAGCTGTTCGAGGCGGTCGGCCTGACGGTCAGCCGTTTGATCCGCATCCGCTATGGGTCAGTGGTGCTGCCGCGCGGCCTGCGCCGCGGCGTCTGCGTCGACCTGGCAGAAGACGATGTCATGCTGCTGCGCCGACTGACCGGCCTGGGTGCGCCCGGCGCGAGCGGCCGTGGCAACAACAAGCGCGGGCGTGGCGGCCGCGACGAGATGGGGCCGCGAGCGCAAGCCGAGCCTCGTCAAGGCAACCCGCGCCAGAGCCCGCGTGGCGAGCCACCGCGGCGCGAGCGCCCGCCGCCGCTCGAGCGTGGCCCGCGTGGTGACCGGATCGACCACGCGAACCGCTCTCACGGCAAACAGCGCCTGCAGGCGGGCTTCGGCGACACGGCCGTCCACGCGCACGAGTTCGACGAACGTGACCATGTCGAGGTTGCCGAGGTCGTGAATATCCCCAACCCGTTGCAGCAGACGTTCGACCAACGCGCGATCCGCGAGGTGCGCAGCGCCAGGCGCGAACTGAGCGATGACGCGCCGATCCCGAACCCGCTGCAACAAACGTACGACAAGCGGGCCTTGAAGGAAAACCGCGAACCGCGTCGCGAGCCGGTCGACGACGACGGCCCGATACCGAACCCGCTGCAGCAGACCTACGACAAGCGCTTTGTCCAGGGTGGTGGCGCAGGCGCGCGCGGTCGCGGGGGCCAAGGCGGGGGTGGTGGTGGGGCGCGGCGCAAGGGCAACCCTGGCGGCGGCAAACCCGCGGGCGGCCAGCCCGACCCGATGAAGACTGCCGTCGGCTACATCGGTGGTGACGCCTTTCTGCGCAAGAAGTCGGGCGGTCGCGGCGGCAAGGGCGGCGCAGGAGGGCCGTCGAGCGGGGGCGGGCGACGCGGCGGCAGCGGCGGCGGGCGCGGTGGCCCCGGCGGCCCAGCCGGCGGCGGGCGCTAGCCAGAGCCCTTGAACCCAGGCTGCGGGCTACAATCCAAAGCTTTGCCAAGTTCTTGTTTTTCTGGAGATTTTTCACTATGGCGATCGAACGCACGCTGTCCATCATCAAGCCCGATGCGGTGGCCAAGAATGTCATTGGGCAGATTTATGCCCGCTTCGAAGGTGCTGGCCTGAAGGTGATTGCGGCGCGCATGGCGCACCTGTCACGCGGTGAGGCCGAGGCCTTCTATGCAGTGCACAAGGCTCGGCCTTTCTTCAACGATCTGGTCAGCTTCATGATCTCGGGCCCAGTCATGATGCAGGTGCTCGAAGGCCCGAACGCAATCGCCAAGAACCGCGAGCTGATGGGTGCCACCGACCCCAAGAAGGCCGACAAGGGAAGCATCCGCGCCGACTTCGCCGACAGCATCGACGCCAATGCCGTGCATGGCTCCGACGCCCCCGAGACGGCCGCCGTCGAGATGGCGTTCTTCTTCGCTGGCATGAATGTCTACAGCCGCTGACCATGGCTGCCCCAAGCTCGCTGCGTTCTGACCCACTGGGGGGCGTTGGCCGCTTGGGAGGGCCCTGCATCCGCTAGCCATGCGCGCGAACCTTCTCGATTTCGACCTCGAAGGGCTCGCCGCTTTTTGCGCCAGCCTGGGTGAGAGGCGTTTTCGAGCCACCCAGCTGTTCCGCTGGATCCACCAGAAGGGCGCCTGCGACTTCGCGCAGATGAGCGACCTGGCCAAGTCGCTGCGCGACAAGCTGACGGGCGTGGCTGAGATCAGGCCGCTGGGCGTGGTCTCCGAACACACTTCGGCTGACGGCACAGTGAAGTGGCTGTTCGACGTCGGCGACGGCAACGCTGTCGAAACCGTGTTCATTCCGGAAGACGAGCGTGGCACGCTGTGCCTGTCGTCGCAAGCGGGCTGTGCGGTGGGTTGCCGTTTTTGCTCGACCGGGCACCAGGGTTTCTCGCGCAACCTGACGACCGGCGAGATCGTCGCCCAGCTCTGGCACGCCGAGCATCAAATGCGCGCTCGCCTGGGCCTGGCCAATGGTGAGCGCGTCGTCAGCAACGTGGTGATGATGGGCATGGGCGAGCCGCTGCAGAACTACGCCGCGCTGGTGCCCGCGCTGCGGGTGATGCTCGATGATCATGGTTATGGTTTGTCGCGTCGCCGCGTGACCGTCAGCACCTCGGGTGTCGTACCGATGATCGACCGCTTGCGCGACGATTGCCCGGTGGCCTTGGCGGTTTCGCTGCATGCGCCCGACGATGCGCTGCGCGACGGCTTGGTGCCACTGAACAAGAAGTACCCGCTGCAGGTGCTGCTGGCCGCCTGCAAGCGCTACCTCGATGCCGCCCCGCGCGACTTCATCACCTTCGAGTACTGCATGCTCGATGGCGTCAACGACTGCCTGCCGCAAGCCGATGCACTGGTGAAGTTGGTGCAACAGGCGGGGGTCTCATGCAAGTTCAACCTGATCCCTTTCAACCCGTTCCCTGCCTCGGGACTGACCCGTTCGCCTCAAGAGCGGGTGTTGGCCTTTGCCCAGCGCCTGCAGGACGCAGGTATCGTCACCACCGTGCGCAAGACGCGCGGTGACGACATCGACGCAGCGTGTGGCCAGTTGGCCGGCGAAGTGCAAGACCGCACGCGGGTCGGCGAGCGCATGCGGCGCGTGCCGATTGCCATCCTCCAACCGGCGCACCGCGTCTGATACCGATGCTCTTGCCACTCCGTGCCATAGGGCTGTGCATCGCCTCGCTGACGGTGGCCTGCACGACAACCAGCGCACCGACTGCTAGCGGCAGTGAGCTGCGCGCGCCCCCCGACAAAGCGGATGCGGACCGCCGTGCGGCGTTGCGCATGGAGCTGGCATCAATGCACTTCAGTCGCGGCCAGTACGAGCTTGCACTGGAGGAGATCAAGCTCGCCTTGCAGGCCAAGCCAGAGCTCGGCGCTGCGTTCAGCCTTCGCGGCCTGGTCTACGCCAGCATGGGTGACGACGCGCTGGCTGAGGACAGCTTCAACCGTGCCCTGCAGATCAACCCGCGCGATGCCGACGCGATGCACAACCGCGCCTGGTTTCTCTGCCAGCGGGGAAAGTTCGCCGAGGCTGATCGACAGTTTGAGCAGGCGCTGGCAGTGCCGCAGTACCGCGATGCGCAGCGCAGCCTGATGGCGCAGGGTGTGTGCCTTGCTCGTGACGGCAAGTTCGATGAAGCCGAGCGGAAATTGTCGCGTGCCTACGAGTTGGACCCCACCAACCCGAGCACGGCGTTGAACCTCGCGGAAGTGCTGTACCGGCGCGGTGAATACGAGCGTGCGCGCTTCTACATCCGGCGAGTCAACCAGCGCGAAGATCTGACAAACGCCCAGACATTGTGGTTGGCGCTGCGAATCGAAAACCGCATGGGCAATCGCGGCGGCGTCGAAGACTTCGGGCGTCAGTTGCGCAACCGATTCCCTCAGTCGCCCGAGGCCCTGGCCTACGAGCGGGGGCGTTTCGATGAGTGAGGCAGGCGACGGCACGGCCGCACCGATCGGCGCGGCCAGCCTCGACCGCCTGAGCGCGGGCGCAATGTTGCGCGCCGCGCGCGAGAGCCGCGGCCTGCACATTGCCGCGCTTGCCGCATCGATCAAAGTGTCACCGCGCAAGCTCGAAGCGCTCGAATCCGATCGCTACGCTGAGTTGCCCGACATGACCTTTACCCGGGCGCTGGCCCATACGGTCTGCCGCGCCCTGAAGGTCGATGCCGAGCCGGTGCTGGCCAAGCTGCCCCACGCTGGCGACTTGCCCAAGCTCGCGCAGGTGGGAGGGGGGCTCAATGCGCCGTTCCGTGGGGCGCGCGGCAGTCGCGATCCGAGCGACATCACCTTTCACCGCAAGCCTGTGTTTTGGGCCACGCTGTTGGTACTGCTCGGCGCGCTGGCGTTGGCCCTGGTGCCTGAGCGCTGGATGGATTGGCGCGGTGCGTCCAAGGCGCCGGCTGCGACTGCCTCTGCAGTGCCACCTGCGTCGATCACGACCCGTCCACCTCGCGCCTCGGAGCCCGTGGCCGCAGTGGTGGCTGCGGAGCCTTTGCCCAGCGCAGCGGGCGCGAGCGCGGCGTCGGTCGCCCCTGCACCTGCGGCGCCGCTGATAGAAACAGTGCACTCGTCGCCACCAACAGGGTTGGCCGGGTCGGCGGGTACTGAAACCGCAGGCACCGTGGCGCTGCGCACCAGCGCCGAGACGTGGATCGACGTCAAGGATGCACGCGGCCAGATGCTCTTGTCGCGCAACGTACAAGCTGGCGAGTTGATCGGCCTCGATGGCGCGTTGCCAATGCGCCTGATCATCGGCAACGCTTCGGCGACCCAATTGTTCTTCCGCGGCAAGCCGGTTGACCTCGCCGCCAGCACACGCGACAACGTGGCCCGACTTCAACTGCCCTGAGCCTGCGACGTGAACGACGACCGCGAATTCGATGCCACTGCCGCTGCGCTGCCTGTCCGGCATCCCACGCGCCAGGCTCGGATTGCCTGGGGCAGCCGTGTCGTTACTGTCGGCGGTGATGCGCCGGTGCGCGTGCAGTCGATGACCAACACCGACACGGTCGATGTGATCGGTACCGCTATCCAGGTCAAGGAACTGGCGATCGCCGGCTCCGAGTTGGTGCGGATCACCGTCAACACCCCCGAAGCGGCAGCAGCCGTGCCAGCAATTCGTGAGCAGCTCGATCGCATGGGCATCGATGTGCCGCTCGTCGGTGACTTCCACTACAACGGCCACCGCCTGTTGACCGATTTCCCGGCGATGGCTCAGGCGCTGAGCAAGTACCGCATCAACCCGGGCAACGTCGGCAAGGGCGACAAACGCGACCGCCAGTTCGGCATGATGGTCGAGATGGCAGCCCGCTACGACAAGGTGGTGCGCATCGGCGTCAACTGGGGCAGCCTCGATCAAGAGTTGTTGGCCTCGATGATGGACGACAACGCCAGGCGCGCCAGACCCTGGGACGCCAGGCAGGTGATGTACCAGTCACTGATTTCGTCGGCGCTGCAGTCGGCCGAGTACGCGCGCGACGTGGGTCTGAATCCCGACAACATCATCGTCAGCTGCAAGGTCAGCGGTGTGCAGGATCTGATCTCCGTCTATCGCGCTTTGGCCGCACGCTGCGACTACGCCCTGCACCTGGGCCTGACCGAGGCGGGCATGGCGACCAAGGGCACGGTGGCGTCGGCCACCGCGTTGGCAGTGCTGTTGCAAGAGGGCATCGGCGACACCATCCGCGTCAGCCTGACACCGCAGCCTGGCGAGGCGCGCACGCAGGAGGTCGTGGTAGCGCTCGAAATCCTGCAGTCGCTCGGTCTGCGCACCTTCAACCCCAGTGTCACGGCCTGCCCCGGCTGCGGCCGCACCACCAGCACCACCTTCCAGGAACTGGCCAAGCAGATCGATGACTTCCTGCGCGCGCAAATGCCGGTTTGGAAAGCCAGGTACCCCGGCGTCGAGAACCTGAAGGTTGCGGTGATGGGCTGCATCGTCAATGGCCCGGGCGAGAGCAAGCATGCCGACATCGGTATCAGCCTGCCGGGCACCGGCGAAGCGCCGGCGGCACCGGTCTTCATCGACGGCGAAAAGGCGCTGACGCTGCGCGGCGACCGCATCGCCGAAGAGTTCCACCGTCTCGTCGAGGACTACATCGAACGGCGCTTCGGCGCCGCGGTGGCCGCCTCGCATTGATCCGCGCCCGCATGGCGGGCCACAGCACGACATGGCCGACAACAAACTGCTTGCCGTCAAAGGCATGAACGACCTCCTGCCGCCGGAATCTGCGCGCTGGGAGTGGCTCGAGGACAAGGTCCGCGCTCTGATGGCGCGCTACGGCTACGCCAACGTGCGCACGCCGATCGTCGAGCCGACCGCGCTGTTCGTGCGCGGCCTCGGTGAAGTCACCGACATCGTCGAAAGGGAGATGTACTCCTTCGAAGACGCGATGAACGGCGACAAGCTGACACTGCGACCGGAAAACACCGCTGGCGTCGTGCGCGCTGCCGCCGAGCACTCGCTGCTCTATGAAGGGGGCAAGCGGCTGTGGTACGTCGGCGCGCAGTTCCGTCACGAGCGTCCGCAGAAGGGGCGTTATCGCCAGTTCCACCAGTTTGGTGCCGAGGTGCTGGGATTTGCCGGGCCGGACGTCGATGCCGAGCTGATCTTGATGTGCCGCGCGCTCTGGCGCGAACTGGGCTTGGTCGAAGACCGCGATGTGCGGCTCGAACTCAACAGCCTGGGTCAACCCGCCGAACGCCAGGCACACCGCGCCGCGCTGATCGCGCACTTCGAAGCCCACGCCGACCAACTCGACGACGTCGCCACGCGCCGCCTGCACACCAACCCGCTACGTATCCTCGACACCAAGAACCCGGCGATGCAGGCGGTGGTCGATGCCGCGCCGACATTGCTCGACTTCCTGGGTGCCGAGTCGCTGGCCCATCTCGACGCCGTGCGCGCGGTGCTCGACGCCGCCGGCCTGGCCTACCGCGTCAATCCGCGCCTGGTTCGCGGCATGGACTACTACAACCTGACAGTCTTCGAATGGATCACCGACCGCCTCGGTGCGCAGGGCACGATCTGCGGCGGTGGCCGCTACGACGGCCTGTTCGCGCAGCTTGGCGGCAAGCCGACGCCAGCGGTCGGCTTCGCGTCGGGGCTGGAGCGGGTGGTGTTGCTGCTCGACGAGCTCGGCCTGTTTCCTGCGCCCGTCGCTCCAGCAGCGTACGCGATTGTGCCCAACGCTGTGGCGTTGCCGCAGGTGATGTTGACGGTCGAGGCCTTGCGTGCGGCGGGTGTCGCCGTGCTGTTGCATGCCGGCGGCGGCAGTATGAAGTCACAGTTCAAGCGTGCCGATGCCAGTGGCGCAGCCTTCGCGCTGATCTTCGGCGACGATGAACTTGCGCGCGGCCAGGTTGCAGTCAAGGCGCTGCGCGATGCCCAGGCCGCCCAGTTCAGCCGGCCGCTGGCCCAAGCCGGCTCCTGGGCGCATGAATTGCGCACCGCATAATCCCGCCTTCGCTCGCAAAGTACCCCACATGGTCACCCCTCTCGACCTGCAAGAGCAGGAACAAGTTGATCAGCTCAAAGCCTACTGGCAGCAGTATGGCAACCTGATCACCTGGACCTTGATCCTCGCCCTCGGTGGCTTTGCCGCCTGGAACGGCTGGAACTGGTGGCAACGCGACCAGGGCATCAAGGCCAGCTCGATGTTCGATGAGCTCGAGCGTGCAGCACTGGCCAACGACGCCGAGCGCACTGCACGCGTTTTTGCCGATCTGACGGATCGCTTCCCTCGCACGGCCTATGCCCAACAGGGCGCCTTGCTCGCGGCCAAGGTCCAGGCCGAAAAGGGTCAGACGGATGCGGCGCTGGCCAACCTGGCGTGGGCCAGCGATAACGCCAGTGACGACGCAATCCGCAGCATTGCGCGCCTGCGCGCCGCCGGCATTCTGATCGAGAAGAAACAATACGACGCTGCGCTGGCGCAACTCGATGCGGCCGCTTCTGGCAAGAACGCCAAGGAGTTCGAGGCCTTGGTGGCCGATCGCCGTGGCGATGTCTTGCTGGCCCAGGGCAAGAAGGACGAGGCCCTCAAGGCGTTCGAGGTGGCGTATTCGTCGATGGACGAGAAGGTCGAGTACCGGCGCCTGATCGATGCCAAGCTGACGGCACTGGGCGCGGCCCCGGCGGCCGCCGCCAGCGCCGCTGCCGCCAGTGGGGTCGCGAAGTGACTCTGCCGATCCGTTGGGCCGCTGCCGTTCTGCTGGCGGTGCTGAGCGCTTGCTCAAGCGACAAGCCCAAGCCGACGCCGCTCGAGGCCATTACACCGCAGATCGCCGGACGCATGGTGTGGCGTGCGCGCATCGAGGGCGCTGCACCGGGCCTGGTCGTCACGGCCCGCGACGCCGAGTTCACTGTTGCTGCAGCCGACGGCAGTGTGCTCGCACTGCAGGCCGACGACGGCCGCGAAACCTGGCGCGGCAACGCAGGCGCGCGGCTGAGTGCCGGCGTCGGCAGCGACGGCCGCTATGCCGCGGTCGTGACGCGTGACAACGAGGTCGTTGTGCTCGAAGGCGGGGCGGTCAAGTGGCGGTCAAGGCTGGCCTCGCGCGTCTCCACCCCTCCGTTGGTGGCTGGCGAACGGGTCTTCGTGATGGGGGTCGATCGGGTCGTACACGCGTTCGATGCGCTCGATGGACGCCTGCTCTGGACGCTGCAGCGTCCAGGTGAGCCCCTGACGCTGTCGCAGCCAGGTGTGGTCGCTGCGTTCAAGGACACGCTGCTGGTCGGCCAGGGCCAACGCCTGACAGGTCTCGATCCACTGCGCGGCACAGTGCGCTGGGAAGTCGCTCTGGCCAACCCGCGCGGCACCAACGAAGTCGAACGCCTGTCCGACTTGACGGGGCCGGCACTGCGCGTCGGCGACGTGGTCTGCGCGCGCTCGTTCCAGGTCGGCGTGGGCTGCGCGAATGCCCAGCTTGCGACGCTGCTGTGGACCAGGAACGTCGGCGGCGTGCAGGCTGTCGGTGGCGACGCCGATCTGGTGGTCGGCGCTGATGCCAGCGACCGCATCACCGCCTGGCGCGCCAGCAACGGCGACCTGGCCTGGACCAACGAGAGTCTTCGCTACCGTGGGTTGTCCGGGCCGCTGGTGGTCGGGCGCACGGTGATTTTCGGCGACGCCGAGGGCCAGGTGCACTTCCTCGACCGCGCCGACGGCAAGACGCTCTTGCGCCTGGCCACTGATGGCTCGCCGGTGGTCGGCGTGCCCGTGCGCGCGGGCAACACCATCCTGGTTGTCACGCGCGACGGCGGCCTCTTCGCTTTCCGGCCGGAATAGGGTGTTGCGGCTGCGATGAAACCCGTGGTGGCTATTGTCGGCCGGCCGAATGTCGGCAAGAGCACGCTATTCAATCGCCTGACCAAGAGCCGTGACGCGATCGTGGCCGACTTTGCCGGCCTGACCCGCGATCGTCACTATGGCGACGCCCGCTTCGGTGAGCACGACGTGATCGTCGTCGATACCGGCGGCTTCGAGCCCGACAAGCCGACCGGCGTGGTTGCCGAGATGGCCAAGCAGACCAAGCAGGCCGTCGCGGAAGCCGATGCCGTGATCTTCGTCGTCGACGTGCGCACCGGCGTGTCGGGGCAGGACCACGACATCGCGCGTTACTTGCGCACTGCCAACAAGCGTGTCTTCGTGGCCGTGAACAAGGCCGAGGGCATGAGTGACTCGCCGCAGCTAGCTGAGTTTCACGAACTCGGCATGGGTGAGCCGCACCCGGTGTCGGCAGCGCACGGGCAAGGCATTCGCAGCCTGATCGATGCGGTGCTCGAAGGTTTCGATTTCGGCGAGCCGGATGACGCCTACGGCGACGGCGTCGAACGGCCCATCCGCCTGGCCGTGGCTGGCCGGCCGAACGTCGGCAAAAGCACCCTGATCAACACCTGGCTCGGTGAGGAGCGCCTGATCGCGTTCGACCTGCCGGGCACCACGCGCGATGCGATCCACGTGCCGTTCGAGCGTGCCGGACAGAAGTTCGAGTTGATCGATACAGCGGGCCTGCGGCGCAAGGGCAAGGTCTTCGAGGCGATCGAGAAGTTCTCGGTGGTCAAGACGCTGCAAGCCATAGCCGACGCCAACGTCGTGGTGCTGTTGCTCGACGCCACCCAGGGCGTGACCGACCAGGACGCGCACATTGCGGGCTATATCCTCGACGCCGGTCGCGCGGTCGTGATCGCGATCAACAAGTGGGACGCGATCGACAGTTACCAGCGCGAGATGCTCGAGCGGTCGATCGAGTCGCGCCTGGCTTTCCTGAAGTACGCCACTCGCCTGCACATCTCGGCGCTCAAGCGCCAGGGCCTCGGCCCGCTCTGGCAGGCGATCGCCGACGCCCATGCCTCGGCAATCAAGAAGATGCCCACACCGGTGCTCACGAGGCTGCTGCTTGAAGCCGTCGAGCACCAGGCGCCCAAGCGCGCCGGCCATTTCCGGCCCAAGCTGCGTTACGCCCACCAAGGCGGCATGAATCCGCCGATCGTGGTCGTGCACGGCAATTCGCTCGAACACGTGACCGACAGCTACAAGCGTTTTCTCGAAGGCCGCATCCGGGCCCACTTCAAGCTTGTCGGCACGCCGCTGCGCATCGAGATCAAGACCTCGCGGAACCCTTTTGACGACAAGGGCTCCTAGGACTGCAAAGACCTGCCCTGCCATAGGGGCCAACCCTGTGATAACGTGACAAGCATTCGAACTTCAAACACGGAGTGAATATCGTGAGCAACAAGGGGCAACTTCTACAAGACCCGTTCCTGAACCTGCTGCGCAAGGAGCACGTGCCGGTTTCGATCTACCTTGTCAACGGCATCAAGCTGCAGGGCCAGATCGAGTCCTTCGACCAATATGTCGTGTTGCTGCGCAATACCGTGACACAGATGGTCTACAAGCACGCTATCTCCACTGTGGTGCCCGGCCGTGCGGTCAACTTCCACGCCCAGGAACCCAGCGAGCCGAGCGCCGATTGAGCAGCGACCGGGCGCATACTGTCTTGGGGTCTTCCGCCATCGATCTCGATCGCCAGTCGACTGCCGCGGGGGCCGCTCGGGTGGTGCTGGTGGGCGTCGACCTCGGCCCAGGGTCGTCCTTTGACGCCACGTTGGACGAGTTGGCGCTGTTGGCCGCCTCCGCAGGCGACGAGCCAGTCGCAAAGGTCATTGCCAGGCGCAAGGCTCCCGATGCCGCGCTGTTCGTCGGCTCGGGCAAGGCCGACGAGATCAAGTCCCTCGTGCTCGCCCACCAGGCGCACGGCGTCATCTTCGACCAGGCTCTGTCGCCCGCGCAGCAGCGCAACCTCGAGCAGCACCTGGGTGTGTCGGTTGCCGACCGCACCGCGCTGATCCTCGACATATTCGCGGCCCGCGCGCAAAGCCACGAAGGCAAGCTGCAGGTTGAACTGGCGCGGCTGCAATACCAGGCAACGAGGCTGGTGCGGCGCTGGAGCCATCTGGAACGCCAGACCGGTGGCATCGGCATCCGCGGCGGCCCTGGCGAGGCGCAGATCGAACTTGACCGCCGCATGATCGGCGAGCGCATCAAGACCGTGAAGGCGCGGCTGGAGAAGGTCAAGCGTCAGCACCAGACGCAGCGCCGTGCGCGCGAACGCAGCGGTACTTTCCGCGTCTCGCTGGTGGGCTACACCAATGCCGGCAAGTCCACGCTGTTCAACAGCCTGGTCAAGGCCCGCGCCTACGCCGCCGATCAGTTGTTCGCCACGCTGGATACGACCACCCGTTCGATGTGGCTGCAGGAGGTCGGGCGCCAGGTGTCGCTCTCCGATACCGTGGGGTTCATCCGCGACCTGCCGCACAAGCTGGTCGACGCCTTTCGCGCCACGCTGCAGGAAACGGCCGACGCCGACCTGCTGCTGCATGTGGTCGATGCGGCCAGCCCGTTGGCGGCTGAGCAGATCGAAGAGGTCGAGCGCGTGCTGGCCGAGATCGGTGCCGATCGAATTCCGCAGGTCCTGGTGTTCAACAAACTCGACCTGCTCGGCGACGAGCGGGTCCCGCGTGCGCTGCGCGACGCCGTCGAGCGCTCGCCGGGCGTGCGCACGCCGCGCATTTTCGTCAGCGCCAGGGACGGCCGCGGGCTGGATCTGCTGCGTGGCGTGATTGCCGAACAAGTGACCGGCAACAGCTTGAATGCCGGCGCTGTGCCACCATATCCCGCGCTGCCGGCAGAGCCACACAGTTTGTCGAGCGCCGAAGAACCCTCCGAATTCAGAACTCAGCGAGTCCAGCCAGCATGACCTTACGCTTCGAGCCCGACGCTCCCGCCCCGCTGGGGCTGCGCGTGACCGCATTCGGCCGCGCGGCCCGGGCCTTGTTGGCGGCGCTGCTGCGGCCGGCGCGCCGCAGTGGCGCGTTCGCTGGCGACGATAGCCTGACCTATGCCAATCGCAACGATGGCCCGCCCGACTTGGACGAGTTGTGGCGCGACTTCAACCGCAAGCTTGGCGGCCTGTTCGGCAAGGGCGGCGGCCAGCCGCCGCAGCGGGGCGCGGGCGGCGGTGACAGCGGTGGCGGTGGTGGCAGCTTCAAGCCCGACATGAAGAGCGCCGGTGTTGGCCTGGTCCTCATCGCTGGCGTGGCGGTGCTGGTGTGGCTCGGCAGCGGCGTGTTCATCGTGCAGGAAGGGCAACAGGCCGTGGTGACTTCGTTCGGCCGCTATAGCCAGACGCGCGACGCCGGCATCCAGTTCCGCTGGCCCTACCCCTTCCAGGGCCACGAGACGGTGGCAGTGACGCAGCTGCGCTCGGCCGAGGTCGGTCGCAACACGGTGGCGCAATCCACCGGGCTGCGCGACTCGTCGATGTTGTCGCAGGACGAGAACATCGTCGACATCCGCTTCACCGTGCAGTACCGCTTGAAGGATGCACGGGCGTACCTGTTCGAGAACCGCAACCCGGAAGAGGCCGTGACTCAGGCCAGCGAGACGGCAGTGCGCGAAATCGTTGGCCGCAGCAAGGTCGATCAGGTGCTCTACGAGCAGCGCGACGCGATCGCTGCCGATCTGGTCAAGTCGATCCAGGTCCAGCTCGACCGCCTCAATGCCGGTATCGTGATCGCCAACGTCAACGTGCAGAACGTGCAGGTGCCCGAGCAGGTGCAGGCGGCGTTCAACGATGCCGTCAAGGCCACCGCAGACCGCGACCGCTTCAAGAACGAGGGCCAGGCCTATGCCGCCGATGTGATCCCGAAGGCGCAAGGCACGGCCTCGCGCCTGAAGGAACAGGCTGAGGGCTACCGCTCGCGCGTGATCGCCGAGGCCGCGGGCGATGCGCAGCGTTTCCGTTCGGTATTGACCGAGTACCAGAAGGCACCCCAGGTCACGCGCGATCGCCTGTACCTCGAGACGATGCAGGCGGTGTACAGCAACGTCAGCAAGGTCATGGTTGACAGCCGCAGCGGCTCGAACCTTTTGTACCTGCCGCTGGACAAGTTGATGCAGCAGTCGGGTGTGGTGACGCCCCCTGCGCCCGCTGCACCGGTGTCGGTGCCGACACCTGAGTCCGCAGGAACTCCGACCACCGACCCACGCTCGCGCGATGGGGCGCGAACGCGTGACCGCGACGGTCGCTGATCGCCGAGAGAGAACGAAATGAACCGCATAGGACTTATCGCCATCAGCGTGTTGCTCGTGCTGATGCTCGCCGCTTCCACGCTATTCATCGTCGATCAACGCCAGGTGGCGGTGGTCTATGCGCTGGGCGAGATCAAGGAAGTGATCACGGAACCCGGGCTGAAGGTCAAGCTGCCGCCGCCGTTCCAGAACGTGGTCTTTCTCGACAAGCGCATCCAGACCCTCGACAGTCCGGAGACGCGGCCGATCTTCACGGCGGAAAAGAAGAGCCTGATCATCGACTGGCTGGTCAAGTGGCGCATCTCCGAGCCACGCCAGTTCATTCGCAACAACGGTGTCGATCTGCGCAACCTGGAAAACCGGCTGGCGCCGGTCGTGCAGGCGGCGTTCAATGAGGTCGTGACGCGAAGAACCGTCAGCGGCATGCTCTCGACCGACCGTGAAAGCGTGATGCAGGACGTTCGATCTCGCCTGGCCGACGAGGCCAAGGCCTTCGGCATCGAGATCGTCGATGTGCGCGTCAAGCGCGTGGACTTCGTTGCCGACATCACCGACTCGGTGTATCGACGCATGCAGTCCGAGCGCAACCGGGTGGCAAACGAACTGCGCGCCCTGGGTGGGGCCGAGTCGGAAAAGATCCGCGCCGATGCCGACCGTCAACGCGAAGTGATCATCGCCGAGGCCTACCGCGATGCGCAGAAGGTCAAGGGCGAGGGCGACGCGAAGGCCTCGGCGCTCTACGCCGACGCCTTTGGCCGCGATCCGCAGTTCGCTCAGTTCTACCGTAGCCTCGAGGCCTATCGGGCCAGCTTTCGCAACAAGAGCGACGTGATGGTGCTCGATCCGAGCAGCGACTTCTTCCGCGCCATGCGGGGGAGTGGCGCTGTCCCGGTGGCGCCGGCCAAGAAGTGAGGCCGCGGGTCAGCGACCATGGCTGAGGTGCTGCTCGGCGCTCTGGCGCTGATGCTCGTAGCCGAGGGCCTGTTGCCGTTCCTGAGCCCCGCCACCTGGCGCGAGGTGTTCGAGCGGGCGACGCGCATGAGTGACGGCCAGATCCGCTTCAT
>Ga0209254_10001270_pt1 | contig 22408 bp, 20 predicted proteins | sample FrelakmetDIP11DI_FD_187148 | JGI IMG/M metagenome (GOLD analysis project Ga0209254, IMG submission 187148) | Freshwater lake sediment microbial communities from the University of Notre Dame, USA, for methane emissions studies - DIP11 DI (SPAdes)... | ecosystem: Environmental > Aquatic >...
AGGAGATACCATTCACTGCTTTAACTACTCCTTCAGATGTGTAAAATCGGGTTTTTAAATTTTTGATCTCTAACAAGGTCGTCAAATTTAAAACCTCCTGATTCCAGAAAAGATATTTCTAAAATCGTCTAAAAAAACAAGATTTATTGAGAATTAGAAATATCCTACTCCTTGATTACACCTAACCACAGAAGAAAACCTGCTTTTTTTACAGGCATGCCCACGTTCATGTTCATCACTTTTGCCGATGCCGGGGAAATTACTTCCTGCAAAATATTGCCAAAATAATCCCTTACGAATCCAAGGATCTGCCCCTTTACCACATCATCACAAATATTAACTTTCGGGAAGAAAATCCCCGCATCGTCTGCAGTCAACCAGTAGCGGTCACCAATCTCTTTTGGTTTTGGGTATCGTTCAGGTTCACCTTCTAGGAATCCGAAATGTTTTAGGACATTTAAAAGACCATTAAACATGATCCCATTTTCACCCCGGCTACCCCGTTCACCCACCTCCGGGGTGATTTCCGGGATTCCCAGTTTATCAGCCATGCTCCTGCTCGGCCATAACCACCATGCCGGTCTCTGGCCATCCTCTTGTAATGGCGGTTCTCCACGGTATTGGGAGAAACTCACATAAGGAGTCCCAAAAACATCAGCCATTTCGCAGGCTTTCAAATCCAATTCTTCATTACCCAACAGGCGGCAGATCACATAGGGGCACATCGCCTCTGTGAATTCCCCGCCATGGCAATTAATCAGAAGGTCACTTCCTTGGGCTAGTTCCTCCATCATTTCATTAATTTCTGGTGATGTTGGGGCAAATTGCATCCAATTTAATAGGGACTCCTCATTAGTTGCCAGGCTTATGATTATTTTTCCACATACATCCTCGGGATCCAGTGTCCGGTAGAGTTTCTGAACCGCTTCAATACCGTCATACTCTGTGCCATGTTGACCGCCATAGATGGTAATTTGTTTCCCCGTCCTGGCCCCTGATATGATACCAACTGGAATGCGCTGCTCTATGCCATTTAAATCCAATCTTCTGATAAACAAACTCTCTTTACTCCCCGCCATTTTTTCCTCCATCTTATTCTGAAATTAACTCTCGGACAGGTCCGATGTAATTACGCATCCCGTCTTTACATTGATAAAGACCGATTTCCGCATTGAGTATGTCACCATTTTCATCAAACCGGATTTCGCCAATGGCTCCATGGTAGACGCCTAGATTTTGGAAATGATGTAATATTATCGCCCTATCAATTGTTTCAGCTCGGCAGATGGCCTCAATCATCATATTCGTCACATCATACGCCTCTGCAGCAGATTGAGGGGCCACCAGCATCATCGGGTATTGGATTGCAAATTCACGATAGAAATCTTGGGCACTTGCTTTGATCCGCATATCTATTGCGGCAAGGGTATGGTACGGAGATTCTGTATCAAGGGATGGTACTTCAAGGAATGCATAAGGCTTGAGCGCATCGCTTCCCAGGAAAACGGAATCCAATCCCATTTCCCGCAGTTGATGGGCGATAATATGCGCTTTATTCCAGTAAACGGCAAAATAAACCAGCTCCGGTTTTGCGTCGATTGTGGCTTTCAATAAATCCCCGAAATCAAGGCTGGTCTCCTTTTTTCCAAAGAAAGAAACCAAAACCGGTTTGCATCCCATCCTCTCCGCTTCAGCAGAAAAAATTTCTGCAATAGGTTTACCCCAGGCCGTGTTATCGCTTAGGACTGCGATCCGTTTGGCATTTAAGTATTTTACAGCCACCTTGGCGAGTTGTCGGCCTTGTACCTCATCATTGGCAACAACCCTGAAAAAATTCTTATACCCCCGGCTGGTAAGCAGCGGGCTGGATGCCTCTGGTGAAATCTGGACCATACCCGCATCGTGGTAAATATCCAGGGTTGAGACTGCCATGGCGCTGTTTAGAGGTCCAAGCATACCCACTGCCTGAGGATCATTAACAAATATTTCGGCAGCATTTCTGGCTGTTTCATGATCCCGCATATCAATTACAGGAACCAGCTCAATCGTGAAAGGTAAATCCTTCCGGGTGTTTGCAGTCTTAATTGCCATTTCAGCCGCACAGAATCCGGTGACGTCATGCACATTTGGATCTGGTAGTTGAAAACCAATTTTCACTACCGGTTTATTTGCCAGGGTTATCATATTTTAGTCCTCTCAGCATTCCTTGGATTATTAAACGTATAAAGATACAACTTTATTGCAAATGAATCTTTTTGGATTGTTTTCTCCTTGCTTTTACCTGCTATCCTATCCATATAGGATGAAGATCACCAAATAAACCATCACACGCAAAAGGATGGTTTGGCTATTTCTTTGGGAAAACAATTCCTAACCCTATTAGTATACCAACTTGGGATTTTTTGACAAAACAGAATGTTGGGCATTTAATCCGTTTTGGAATAGCGCTGGAGGCCAATTGTAATTTGAAGACAATTATTCAGGTGTGGGACATCAAAATCCTATATTATTCAGCTCCAGGGCATTCCAACCATTGGAGAATTCCCAGGAGCATAAATCCGCCCTAATCTCTTTTTCAAAATGGTCCAAATGGAGAGATCCTTTAGCTTTCACCACACGGAATATTCAGGGACATTATATTAACAGGATTTCTTCAAGACAAAAACAGTTGGGGGAAAATAAGTCTTCAGGAGTTCCTATAAAGTAGCCGCATATTTCAATATTCTAATAAATACTCCCACTTCCAGGGCAGCCCTGCCAATGAAAAAACCATCGACCTCATGCTGCACAAGACATCTCCATCGGTGTCGTAAATTCTTACATCGGTTATTCCAGACTGACACCTTTTCCTTCGGCGGCTTTCTGGAAAGTTTTACCCGTTTCAAGTTCTACCTATACATCCGGCACTTTCATATCCAGTATTTCAGCTGCCTGGTTCAGGTCTGGATCCCTTCTTTCCCATTCTCGCACGGGTGGTTCATCATCCTCTGCAAATACAGCCGTAGTTAGTCCCAAAACCTATAGAAAACCAAGCAGGCTGGCAAGGGCAAATATATTAATGATTCTTATCTCCTTTCAAATTAAGATTGAGGTACTCTAAAAACTGATACTGACCGATATTTGATTCGAAAGGATTGGGGGCTTATACAAATTGTTAGGATATGCTGACCTTGAAGCCCCAATTATTATTATCAACCGCTTTCAATACATTTGGGTTTAATTTTTTCATAATCAATAATTTTCTTTACTTTTTCAGCAGAAGGACTATTTTCATCAAATTCCGCATTTAACCAAATCTCAATCAGGTTTAAAGCCAGATTTTTACCGAGTGTAAGCGCGCCTAAACATGCAATATTGGCATTGTTGCTTTTGATCGCCCTTTCTGCAGAATAGGAATCCGACAGTAGGGCAGCATATGCGCCTTTTACTTTATTTGCAGCAATTGACATACCGATTCCGGTCCCGCAAATTAATATGCCCCGGTCATATTGGTTTGCTGCTACACTCGTGGCTAGACGAAAGGCAGTATTGGCATAGATAGGGTCTTCATCCCCAAAATCGGTCACCAAATAACCTTTAATATTTAAATAATCGATAATTGCAAATTTTAATTCCATGGCATTCGGATCGCAGCCAATCGCTATACTAAGCATATTCAATCTCCCTTTTATTTATTAATTCCAATGCATATTATAAGCACAAACCAGGGCGGTGCATCCGGCAAGTATTTGAGCCACCCCGCAAAGAGCCGTGAATGGGCGAACCACAAACCCTATAGTATCGGGCTTCTCCATAAAAAATAGTCGCGGCAGCCGCGCATAGGCAGCGGCTTCATACTTCGATTTATTTGTTATCCAGCCGATGCCTATCCACAATCTGCGTTTAATCTACTTAATTTATGCGGGAAATTATCTGATTTTCATGATATGAGAATAGACGCGTAGAAGCTATATGTCAAGCTTATTCAATCCAGCCCTATTCTATCCATCACCGGATGAGAGGTTTGCAAAGGATACAAGGTTACATTCTGGGGATCAATAATAGGCATTCTCAGGATTGTTATCATTCCGAAAACCAGTCAAATCGTATCCCCCGGGATTTCGGATATAAGTCTATCCCCATTCCCCTGATGCAAAAATTCTCAATCCATACCGAAAAAACTAGAAATGTCCTTTTTGTTTGGCCAATGATAATACCAATATGGCGCTTGTTAAGGCAAATCCAAACAGCAATCCTGGCAATGGCTCACCAACTGTTCCTGTGCTGTTGAGTATTCTAATTAGAAGAACAATCGAAAATGCGGCGTAAGTAATATAAATGGAACGGGTAAGTGCTGCCCCGAAACCTAACAGGATACCAAAAATCATCATTACCATGATGGAATCAAAATCCGCCAGCAGGCTGTCAAACATCCAGCCAATACCCATGGCCAGTCCGCATGCCATTGCTGTTGCTACGACAGCAACAAGCCCCCTGTCAAGGTGAACTTGAACGGCACGCGGTACCAGAAACAGGATATTGAGACATACTCCCAATCCAAAAGGCAAAACCAGCAGCGAGGATTGCAGCACATCCAGCAGCACCGCAGGGTCTTCCTGAATGGTTTCATGCGTATTGGTAAATAGAACATCAGCCAATATGATCAATGAGAATACAAGAACTCCGATCAATAAGGACTTAAAAGAACGCGGATCATGTAATTTAAATCCGTATTTTTTTGCCACCTTGAGTGGGGCAATCACCCCAAAAGGAATGATGGAAATGATAAAAAAGACGGTTGTTGCAAGGAATCGGGAAAAATTCTGCAAATCTGCGGCAAGGTATCTTCCAACTCCCCACAATAAAATGTATAACAAATAAATCACAAAGGGCAGCACTGGAATCTTCTTAATTGGTTCCAAGGTTGGTCCCTCCTTCATTTAGGATATGGCTTTCCTGGATAGGGTGCAATATTCAAACCAGCTTTGCATATCACCCATCCTATGATGGCTATGTCCGGACCGCCTTCGGTTTTGGGGATATGATATTTTCGGGTACCTGATTGAAACAGCCGCCCGGTGATAAAATAACACCATACCATAGCTCAGTCTCATGAAATGAGACAAACCGGTTAAATTTGGACTGCTAATGAAAACAAGCGATTACACAACCATCCTCATGGAGGAAAGTTTCGCCGCTTTGGGGGTAATCCTCGGGGCCGTGATCGGGATCTTATTGGACAATTTGATCCTTGGGTTATTAAGCGCTGCAGGTCTTTTAATTATCGCCCGCGCAACCACCTGCAGGCGAATTAAAAACCGGAATCAATAGGGATAAATGGTTCAGGAGCTGGGAATCCTAAATTGAGAACACAAAAAGGGCTCCAATAGGACATGGTGGGGGAAATCGTTCCTATTCCGTGATGATTTTATAGACATCATCCCCATCCTGCACAGGATGCCTAACTGTTATGGCAACTTCATCCCCGCGGCTTACCATTTGAACCGGGGAATTTTCAATTTGCATCATACTTAAATCCTGGATAAAATCGGTTGTATTCCCGATAATGTGAATCGAATCACCGATCTTTAAGCTTTCCTTCATCTCAATTACTGCCACCCCTATTTTATTAAAATAGCGGCCAATAATCCCAACCAATACTTCCATTCGAGCCTGCTCCCTTTAATAGGCGGTATAAGCAACAACCTCATAACAGTCTACTAAAAAGATCGATTAATTGCAAAAATATCCCGTTATCAATAAAACCAGCCCATCCAGGTTGATGACGGTTTGAAATATTTTCCCACCCAATACCTATTCCTTTTGTATAATCTTTCGCAAAATGATACTGGCAAGGCCATCATAAACAGAGTATGATTGGATCCAACGGAAAAAAATACAGGGGGGTCCTGTATACCAGCAAGGTTTAAGTTTCACCCCCCAAAAAAATCGGGATTGGAATATTCTGTAATTAACCCAAGGATCCGGGGAAAATCGGAGAGAATCAATGGCATTCTTTTTAGCTTTTAAAGAAATTTGGAGAAACCAGGTTCGGTTTCTATCATTCAGTGCAGTAATTGCATTAATCACCGTGCTAGTCCTCTTCATCGCTGCTTTAGCTCAGGGTCTGGCGATGGCAAATAAGGAGTATTTATCCAAGGTGGATGGGGAATTGATTGTCTTTGACGAAAACGCCGACCTGATGGCAAGCTCAAGCTTGATTAGAAGATCGAATCTTAATGATATCCAAAGGGTTGATGGGGTTGCCGATGCCGGTTCAGTTGGTTTTAGTTCCGGGAAGATCTTCCTTAAAAGTTCAGGCGAATTTTTGGATGTTTCCCTGATTGGCGTTGATCCCAACAAACCGGGTGCTCCTCCGGTTGTGGAAGGGCAGTCCTTCAGTAATAACCGTAGTTCGGATGTGATCATTGATGCAAATGTTGCAGAGGATTCCGGTCTCCAGGTAGGAGATCAAATCACAATTGTAACCATTCGCAATGATGAAGAAACCTATAACACTTTGCCTGTTGTTGGTATCACTGACGGGCAGCAGTACCTCTACGCTGGATCGATCTTCCTGACAAATAAGACATGGGACGAGGTGCGCACCACCGGGTCCGCCAACGCCAGTTTAGCCGAATTAACTTCCAATGTCGTGATCGTAAAAGTGGAAAACCCGGAAGAGACTGAGATCGTCGCCCAGGATATTGAGAACCAGGTCTCGGGTACAGAGGCAGTAGATATCGATATAGCCATCGAGTCCTTACCCGGGTATTCCGCCCAGCAATCAACATTGAATACTCAGCAAGGTTTCACCTTATTAATCGGCATTCTGGTAATCGGTGGGTTTTTCCAGATCCAGATGCTTCAAAAAATTCCCCAAATTGGGGTTTTAAAAGCAATTGGAACAACAAATTCCGTTGTCGCTCATTCCGTTGTGCTGCAAATTATTCTCATTACAACTTTTGGAGTCTTTATTGGGGCAGTGATTACCTATCTTCTCGCTGCGTTTTTACCTGCAGGTATCCCAATCCTCTTTAGTGGACCATCTGTACTTTTAGCGGTCATTTCCCTTTTGTTGATTGGTCCAATTGGCGGTCTGGTTTCAGTCCGGCTGGCAATCTCTGTAGAACCATTAATTGCCTTGCGTTTGTAGATAAAAGGATTTTATGGAAAACAATATTGTAATAGAAACCAGGAATTTATCCAAGATATTTAAAAGCGGCAGCCAGTCTATAAAAGCAGTTGATCAGGCTTCTATTGAAATTCATGCCGGTGAATTTGTTGCCCTGGTTGGACCAAGTGGCTCTGGAAAAACGACCATGCTTGCCATGCTGGCTGCATTACTGACACCCAGTGAAGGACAGGTGTTAATAAATGGGCAGGATCTTGCCCGGATGTCTGACAAAGAAAGGGTATATTTCCGCGGCAAGGAGATTGGATTTGCATTTCAGGCAAATAATCTCATCCCTTTTCTAACTGTACTGGAAAATGTTGACCTGATGCTGAGGATAAACAATAATTACAGCAAGGAAACCCGTCAGGATGCCATTGAACTGCTTACCCGGCTGGGCCTGGGGGATAGGCTGTACAGCTTGCCGCGCCAGCTTTCTGGCGGCCAGCGCCAGCGCGCATCCATCGCCCGTACCTTAATCCATAAACCAAGTGTGGTGCTCGCAGATGAGCCAACCGCTAATCTGGATACCGAGCGCGCCTATCAGGTAGTAGAAATATATGCCGACTTGATTCACGAACAGAACAAGACTGGCATCATGGTCACTCACGATTTGCGCATGTGCCGATATGTGGACAAGATCATTCAGATCGAAGATGGAAAAATAACCAGTATTCTCAGTAATCAATCAGATATTGATGATTTAATCGCCTGCCATTAAATCCAGGAATCCCATTTAATGGTATGGAGATCCGGCTTATGAGATAAAACCTGCAGCTGTTTTTACAGGCAAATGATAGCTTGTTTGAACGTGATATACTTTCCTGGTTTTGCGAATTCCAGTCTTGCCAATAGTTTACGAGTAAGGTCGTTGACCGGAGGAAAGCATTGTCCTGATGGGCATCAAACAAATCACCTTCCCACCCAAAAGTATTGTATTTGCACTATTAGCCGTCTGTATCATCAGTTTTGGTCTATTGATTCCGTCATTGGGATTTTACTGGGATGACTGGGAAATAATTCTGGTGCAGGAAAGCTATGGTCCCCAGGAATTATGGTCATTTTTTGGTGGTGGGTTGCGTCCAATCGCAGCATGGAGCTTTATTCCCCTCAGCCATTTGTTTGGCAGCAATCCATTTTTATGGCAAATTTTTTCCTTGTTGATGCGTCTGTTCACAATCTTTTCAATGGGGTGGATGCTTTTCAACCTGTGGCCTCGGGCTAAACGCCAGGTTGCTTGCTCGGCAATCCTATTTGCAATATATCCTATCTTTATCCAGCAACCAATTTCAGTCGCATACCAGAGACACTGGTTATTTTTTGGAGCGTTTTTTGTTTCAATGGGATTCATGATCCTGTCAATCACTAATCCTCAAAAACGCTGGTTATATACCGGTCTATCCGTGTTGATGATGTTGATGCATTTATCTTCACTGGAGTACTTCATTGGTTTGGAATTATTGCGCCCGGTAATCCTTTGGATTTTATTGGGCACTGCTGTAATAAACAGGCAGAAGATTGGGACTATATTAAAACTCTGGCTTCCATACTTAATTATCCTTATTGCTTTCTCGGCCTGGCGTATTAATGCCAGCATTCAGCAAAGTGTTGGCGGAATAGGAATATTGCCGGCAGATTCCAACCCACCTGCATTACTATTTGATTTTCTTACCAATCCTCTTATAACTTTGAAAAATTTCCTTGAAGTTATGTTCCAGGATATGGTCCATATCTTATTTTCTAGCTGGAATCAGACCCTAAATCCAACCCTGATAAACCTTAGCCGGCCTTTTACTCTTTTTTCCTGGGGTATGGTCATTCTCACAGCGATATTGCTTGCCTTTTATCTTGGTCGGGTAAACTGGGGGGAAGACCAGACTGTAGTTGATAACAATGGGAAATCCCTTCCATGGCATTTTGAAGCGCTTGGATTCGGATTGATTTCTATCTTCCTTGCCATGCTCCCAGTTTGGATGATTTACCAGAGGGTAAGTGTACCCGGGAACCATGCCGATCGTTTTGGCTTTGCGGCTATGTTTGGCGCCAGCCTCGTCTGGGTTGCTTTACTGGAATGGTTGTTGAAAAGCAATAAAGTCGTCATAGCAGTAGCGTTGATGGCGGGACTGGCGGTTGGGCTTCATCTAAGAGTTTCCAACGATTACGCCTGGTCCTGGACAAAACAACAGCGCGTATACTGGCAGCTATTCTGGCGCGCCCCTTCCATACTACCGGGTACAAATATATTATCTGACCGGGACCTGTTCTCCTATAATCGGCCTTCATTCTCTTTCAATGTCCTGTATGATCAACCCAAAGATACAAAGGAACTTGCCTACCGTTTCTTCATTATTCCCGAATCAATAGCTTCTCCATCTTCCAATTGGTTCAATGGAGGCAATCTGGATGTGAATTTCCGGATATTCACCTATAAGGCATCCACCAGCAATAGTTTGGTTATCTTTTATGAGCCTCCGGAAATTACCAACTGTCTATGGATATTGACCCCTGAAGATGCAATCAATCCATATCTCACAGACAAGCTCCGGGATGCTCTTCCGTTTTCTAATCTATCAAGGATTCAACCACAGACATATGCAACCAGCTACCCTTCTAGGATTATCTTTGGCTCTGAACTGGAAGGAGGCTGGTGTTATTATTACCAAAAGGCTGAACTGGCTCGTCAGAATCAGGATTGGGCGCGGGTTGTAGACTTGGGTGAAGAAGCACAGTCAATGGGGTTCCATCCCGGAAAATCGCAGTCCAATTCGCCCCAGGAATGGCTGGCATTTATTGAGGGATACGCACACCAAAACCGTTGGGAAGAAGCATTGGAGTTTTCCCAAACCAGCCTTAGGGTGGACTCATCATACCGCCAGGTGCTATGTGCCTTGTGGCAGAAAATAGAATTGCAAACACAGGATTCTTCCATAAAAACAAATACACTACAGGGGGCTTATAATGAGCTTGAATGCAATCCCGCAGATTAACCGGGGACATGAATTTTCCCTATATGGTATGGTAGATTTTATCCATTAGGGTTTTTTCAGTTTTCATTTATTAGCTAACTTAAAGGTCTTGTGTCAAAAATATGGTGTTAAATTTTAAGTTGCATAGAATGATCAGGCTAATCGCATATTACTGAAAAAATCAAGCAGCACCCAACCCAACCTGTTCATGTATGGTTGTCATTGCCCGCAATATCTTTTCAGATCAATTCTGAAACGATGCTGATAAGTAAAGCAAGCCTGGCATTCAGCAATCTATCAGGTGTGAAATTGCAAAACATTCGGCAAAAAACTCATCCCGGTTTGCGGGGAGCCATTTTCTACGCCAGTTATTGGGGTGTGTTTGGGCTTATGGAACCCTTTATAAATGTGTATTTCATGCAATTGGGTTTAACCAACTCCCAGATCGGTCTGCTATCATCCTTAACCCCCCTCGCAATTCTGACCGTCGCTCCATTTATTGCCAATAACGCCGACCGCCGCCGTAAAAGAACAATTACCCTGGCAATAGCCATCCTGGGTGTATCCATATCCCTGCTCCTGCTCCAATTCCCAAAAGATTTTAAGGCTTTGCTGCCATTCATGGCCCTCTATGCTTTATTCCTCTCCCCAAACTCCTCAATTGCAGACGGGCTGCTGGCCCGCATGGCCTATAACTACCGCCTTGATTTCGGTAAAATGAAATTATGGGGATCAGTCTCTTTTGCCATAGCTTCAATTTGTATGGGAGCGGTTTACCAGCAAATCGGCTATGAATCCATTTTTCTGATCGGCGGGTTGTTTATCCTTCCCGTAACGTTTGTGTCCTTGCTTCTGGAGGAGCCTGAAAGCGACTTCAGGCATCCGGAATTGAAAAGCACTTTGGGGAAGGTTGATTGGGGATTGGTATTCATGGTTGCAGCTACTTTCCTGATCGGGGCTGCTGCGTTCCTTTCATTTATCTTCAGGGGGATTTACATGGACAGCCTGGGCGGGGGGGAATTCTTAATTGGCCTTGCTGTTGGTGTTTCCACACTGTCTGAGTTCCCGACCATGCATTACGCCAGCAAGATCATGCGTAAGCTCAAAGGAACCTCTACTTTGCTGCTTTCTTATGCATTAATATCAGCTGGTATTTTGGGGATTGCTTTTACTGACGAACCCTGGGTGCTGGTTGGAATGTCAACTATAGAGGGATTGGGGTTTGGTATATTCGCCGTCGCCACGGTCGTGATCATAGATAGGCATGCACCTGCAGACAAGGTGGCAACCTACCAGAGTGTTACCCGTGCCATGGCATGGGGACTGGCACCATTAATTAGCAGTGTCGTTGGAGGGGGCCTCTACGACCTGTATGGAGGAAAAACTGTTTTCCTTGTCGCTGGGATATTACCCATTCTGGCCGGGATTGTTTTGACCCCCACGTATTACTTCTGGAGTTTATCCCGGCATGGAAAATCAGCTAATATGAACGCTGATAGATAATTCTTTGTTCTCGTGTAGCCGAGCATATTTTTAAAACAAATAATGAGGGACCTTTGAAGAACATCTGTGTTTTTTGTGGATCCAACCGTGGTAAAAATTTAGAAAATCTCAATGCTGCCAGGCACCTTGGAAAAGTACTGGCTCAACGAAACCTGATGCTTGTTTATGGTGGTGGAAATGTGGGGATGATGGGGGCTCTTGCTGACAGCGTCCTTGAATTCGGCGGAAAGGTGACAGGTGCTATTACAAAGTCCCTGGTAGACCTGGAAGTTGCCCATCTCACCTTGACCGAATTAATCGTGGTTGAAACCATGCACGAACGCAAATCCACTATGGCAAATCTGGCTGATGCCTTTATTGCCTTGCCAGGTGGATTTGGCACGTTGGAGGAAATATTTGAAGTGCTTACCTGGGGGCAGTTGGGAATTCACCGGAAACCCTGCGGCCTGATTAACGTCAATCATTACTATGATGACTTAATCGGTTTCCTTAAAAACAGCGTAAAGGAAAAATTTATCGCCCCGCAGCATTTTTCTATGCTAATGGTTGAAGAAAATCCAGAGATCCTTCTGGATAGATTTATCACCTATCAGCCGCCAATTGGTAGCAAACTGCTGGAGAGATAATAAGCGTTTTTCTGTTTTTACGAACCGGGGGTTTTCTCCTCAGGCTCTTATCTGGAAAACCCGCCTGAACTGTCATTCCCCGGAATTGTGGTCTTGGGTTTCAATTTCTTCCCTGGAAACAAACTTCAGCGAAAGCGAGTTAATACAATAACGAAGACCTGTTGGTTGTGGTCCATCTTCAAACACGTGCCCCAGGTGGGCGTTGCATCTGCTGCATAATACTTCTGTGCGCATCATCATAAGGCTGATATCACGCCGGGCTTCTATGTTATCTTCCTGGTAAGGTTGGTAAAAACTTGGCCAACCGGAGCCTGAATGGTATTTTGTTCCCGAATCAAACAAAGGTAACCCGCAGCAAACACAGGTATATACTCCTTGGCCCTTAAATTCATAATATTCGCCGCTGAATGGCCTTTCGGTTCCTTTTTTTCGGGCTACGTAATAAGCTTCCTTGCTGAGCTGCTGCCGCCATTCCTCATCTGACTTAATAATTTTTTCCATTTTTACCTTCAAATTCATGAGATATTTATTTATCCTGCTTAATTTCTCCTGGTTGTTGTAGTACATCCTTGGTGCGTTCGGTAAGAATAACAAACCTGCAAAACCAACTTGCTCAATACACGCAATAGAATAATTTTAGCCTGTCTGCCATAATTATGGATCAAATGTACATGGTTTATTGTACAGGCGGATTTCCGAATTCTAACAGTTACGGATTAATGCAGAAGGGATGAAAATAAAATACAAATCAGTTTTAAAATGCTAAAATGAATTTACTGGTTGAAGGAATTTACCATGAATAGGAAGCAAATATTAAATTGGAAAACCGCCGGAATACTGGCAGTAATCCTCCTGCTAATCGCTGGGCTGATTAAATACCTCCCCCAAATTCTCTCCGCACAATCTTCAGATACTGCCCAAATAGAATCCGAACCATTCACAAAAAGAAGGATGGAGATGGTCGAAGAAACGATCATCTCCAGAGGTCTAAAAGACCGGCAGGTGATTGCCGCTATGCAGAGTGTTCCCCGGCATATGTTTGTCCCGGACCAGTACCTTGACCAGGCTTATGCAGACCATCCCTTGCCTATTGGCTATGGTCAGACAATCTCCCAGCCTTATATCGTCGCCATGATGACTGAACTGCTGGATTTAAAAAGGGGGGAAAGAGTCCTTGAGATTGGTACCGGTTCGGGATATCAGGCAGCCGTACTGGCAGAGCTGGAAGGCATCGAAATCTACACCATGGAAATTGTACCGGACCTTGCCCGGCAGGCTGCAGAACGGCTGGCAGGAATGGGCTACGACGGGATTCATACCAGACAGGGGGATGGCTATTATGGATGGAAGGAATTTGCCCCCTATGATGCCATCATCGTTACCGCAGCACCGGACCACCTGCCCTTGCCATTAGTCCAGCAGCTTAAAGACGACGGACGTTTGGTAATTCCAATAGGACCGCAGGGTGGTTATCAAACATTGTGGCTGTTCGTCAAACAGGGTGACGAGGTGGTTGCATACAACAAAGGCGGAGTTCTTTTCGTACCTCTTGTCAGCGGAGAAGGCTCTGATTAAAGGTTTTTCAGGCGTCCAATAGTCCACAAGGCAGCCAGATAACAACCTGCCCCTATGGTGAGCACCCAATTAAATCCGAAGGAAAGTGCAATCAAAGCAGCCAGGACAGAAGAGATCACCGATGCTGCACCATTTACCCCCCATACCCAGGGAATGAGTTGGGGAACACTTTTCTCAAGATAGGTCAGTCCTCCGGGAAAGGGCACACCCATGAAGAACCCTAGCGGGGCAATCAGCAGCATGGTTAATGCAAGACGCCAGGGCAGAGATAATCCCAGGGTATGCTGGAATAATACCGGTATGAGAAAATTCATCGACAAAGCCATGGCGGCCAGGAGAGCCAAAGACCACCCGCCTGAATATTTTCTGGAATAATAACTGCCAATTCCAGAGAAAAATAGAATCGCAAACAAAACCGCTGTGAAGGAATAAGCCGGGTACCCAAGGTACAGGATGAATCGTTGGATCATTGGGATTTCAACCATCATAAATGCCATCCCTATCAGGCCAAAGTAAAGCAATGAATCCAGCCAAACTCTCCTGGGTACTCCGGACCTTCCCCTCCGCTTAATGACCACCAGGGGCAGCAGGATGATAATAGTTGCAATCCCTACAGTCATAACCAGTAACAGAATCAATATGAAATACCCCGCCCCGCCAAAAGGCTGCCAGTTTTTACCAATTTCAGCCAGGATCCGTCGTGCCTGTGACCACTTAAAAAAATGCCCAAAAAAGGGGTGGGAGTCACGGGGTGGGCTTACATCATAATCATAATCGGCATACCAATCTGCACGTGATCTTGCCGATAGCAGGCCGATAAAAGCCTGATAATAAACCGGTTCCGGCAGGATATTGAAACGGTTTAATTCCTCGGTGGATATGTCAGGGGCATAAACCATATCGTATGCCCGGCTGCTCGTAAATTGGCGCACCTGGTCTAGTTCATCCCCGGTAAATGGCTCTTTCTTAATGATCAGAGTTCCCAGGTTATAGCTCCGGTACGCCACAATGTTCTGTCGTGGATCCAAACCGGATTCTTCCAGGGCGGTTACAGCTAGTGCGAAAGACCGCAGCCACTCGCTTGGCGGTAGCTGCAGCCAGCGCTGAACAAGCAGCATTCCATCCGGTTTTAATACGGCCAGAGCATCACGGAAGGATTCAACCGTATAGCGGTAATCTTCCGCCAGGCTGTAGGCACCCGAGCTGACCGGATGATATCCATTGGTTAGCGATAGTACCACAACATCAAAGGATTTGTCAGAACGGCGCGTGTAACTTCGGCCAATTTCCTGAAAAACCCTGATCTTCGGGTGATTGTAAATCTGCGCCGCGTTTTCGATCACCAGGGCATTTGGCTCTACAGCAGTAATTTCATTCGCTCCCTGGGATAAACCGATAAGTATATCCAGGCCACCCCGCCCTTCGAGAATTAATGCATCGGCTTCAGGACGCAGTTTGTAAACCAGTGATCCGGGCATAAAATCGACGAACTCATCTCCTGTTTGAGGCAGCACCACCGGGTTCAGGTCATCGGCGTCAATCAGCAGCCCGTTTTGGGCAGGCAGCATCCCTGTATAGCGGTAACTCAACCCCGGAAGAGAGCGTATCCCGTTGCTTTGGATGAGATCCACCCGGGAAAATGCATTCCAGCGTGTGTTAACGATTTTTGCCCCGGGATACTGAAGGGCATACGTAATCCCTTTATAGGGTGAGATGCGAATTTCCATGGCAGGAAGACCAGTACCGTCGCTTATCCGGTGGATAATATCCGATAGGTTCAATAACAAAACAGGGCAAGCCAGGCAAAAAAATAATCCTGTTCCAAGGATCCCGACCCTTTTATGAAAAAGACCAGGGGAGGCAATCAATGCGGAAATAACAACCATCGCAATGCTGAATGAAACAACACCTTCTCCTCCCAGAAACGAGGGGACAATCAGGGCAAGGATGCAGCCTGCTGCAGATCCAATCAGGTTTACTGCATAGGTGGTTCCAGCTTGTGAAGGTTTTCCGGAAAGCAGGGCTCCAACAGCAAGACCACTAAAAAAGAATGGGGTGGCTAAAGCTGTGTAATGCAGCACCAGGATAAATACCTGCCGGAAATCCCAGGCAATGCTGAAAGAATCAAAGGCTATCCAGTTGATCAGCATGTAGGAAAGCAGCATGCTTACAGCTGTACCAATTCCGGTCCATGCCAGGATGAAAAGGGAAGGCAGATAAGTCAATTTGGGAAAAATTGAGAGTGCTGTGCCGCTGGCGCCAAAACCAAGTAAGGCCAGGCTGACAATCATGAATGCGAAGTGATAAAACTGGGCTACTGAAAATACCCGCGTCAGATTTATCTCAAAGAGCAGTGTGGCTGAAGAGAGTAAAAACAGACTTACCCTTACAAGGATAACACCAGCTGGGGTTTCATCCGATTCCAACACCTAACCCTCCTGATGTGCATATTCATATATAACATGTCTGCACTCGAAAAACAAGCACATCTATGAGACATCAACCTCATTACAGGTTTTTCTAATATAATGGACGTCTGTTCAGAATTCAATAAAAAAGGGTGAGCAATGAGTAAAATCGCAATTGTCGGGGCTGGTATGATGGGAACTGCCACATCCTTTCCCCTCTCAGATAATGGGCATGACATCCGCCTGGTTGGAACCCACCTGGATAGTGAAATTATCAGGAGCTGCCAGGAAAAGCAGGTTCATCCCCGCCTGCGGCGTAACCTCCCAATTGGGGTGAAACCCTATTATATTGACCAGATTGTGGAAGCCCTCGATGGCGTTGAAATCATCGTTTCCGGGGTAAATTCCCACGGAGTTCATTGGATCGGGCAAACCCTTGCCCCCTGCCTGAAACCCGGCCAGATTATTATTTCCGTCACAAAAGGCCTGGAGGCCGGTCCAGATGGCCATCTCCTGCTGTTAACCGATGTGCTGGCAAATGAGCTTCCATTATCACTCCGTGAACAGGTTCAAATGGCTGCCATCGGTGGTCCTTGCATAGCTGGCGAACTTGCCGGCAGGCGGGAAACAGTAGTAATATTTGGATCAGCCAGTTCTGAGTGTCTGGATACACTCGCCAATGCTTTCCGCACCCCTTATTATCATATATGGAAGACGAATGACATCACTGGGTTAGAGATATGTGTTGCCCTCAAAAATGCGTATACCCTCGCAGTAGGTTATGCCGCTGGACTTTTGGATAAACAGGGCGGTCTGGATTGTGCAGGAGCCCATATGTATAACCTGGAAGCAGCCGCTTTTGCCCAGGGATGCATGGAGATGGAGCATCTCACTCGCCTCATGGGTGGAACCAGTGCCTTTGCGTACGGTCCCCCCGGGGCAGGAGATTTTTATGTCACTGCTCAGGGAGGCAGGTCTGTTGAACTTGGCAAACTATTGGGAAAAGGGCACACCTACCAGGAAGCACGCCTGATCATGGCAGGAGAGACTCTTGAAGCAGCAGCAATTGTCCACCAGATGGGTAAAGCCATCCCCGCTATGACTGTCAACGGCATTATCTCAGAAACAGATTTCCCCCTTATGCGTTATCTTGTGCGCCTTGTAGTGAATAACGAACGCCTCGAAATTCCCCTGGACACTTTTTACAATTACCTGAATCCGATTATAAGGCAGTGATACTTCTCATCCTATACCATGAAATAGAATATTGATAGGTACGGCTTACTCTCCGATTTCCCCAAACAGTTTAGCAAGTTCAGCCAGATCCTGGACGGTATAATCCGGCTTAAAGGGGGAGTCGGCTAAATCCTCCAGCCCGGTTTCACCGCTTAATACCAATATCGTGGTAATCCCTGTATTACCCATGGCGATATCCGTGTAAAGGCGGTCTCCCACCATGGCTATCTGGTTTACAGGAATATTAATTTTTTCTACAATCGCATCCACGATCGGTTTGTTAGGCTTGCCAATGATTACATCGGGATCTCTGCCGGTGGATGATCTAACCAGTGCAATCACAGACCCGATGTCCGGGATAAAACCGTTTTCAGTGGGGCAATTAATATCCGGGTGAGTGGCTATGTACGGTTTCCCGGAGCGCACAAAATCACAAAGCTTGACCAGTTTTTCATAGGTGAGCGTTGTATCAAATCCCAATACAACTGTATCAATTTCTTTTTCAGTCACAATAAATCCATTGCTGGTCATTTCCTCGATCAGGTCATCCGTCCCCACCACATACAACCTTGCTCCAGGTTTTGCCCTTTTGAGATAAATCGCCGTTGCTTCACCCGAAGTAAAAATACTTTCTTCCCTGGCATCTATCCCCAGGCGCCGCAGTTTCTCCGCATACTGGCGGGCATGGCGGGATGAATTATTGGTTAAAAAAAGGTGCCGGATATTTTTTTGTTCCAATAAATCAAGAAAACGCTGCGCACCTGGCAGCAGCTTTTCTCCCAGGTAAACAGTCCCATCCATATCCAGTAAAAAGCATCGGATTTGGGCGAGTTTTGTTAGATCTTGGTTCATGATTTCAGCCATTTCATCGGATTAACACCCATAATCTTCAGCAGGGAAAATAGGGAAAACCTTGAACGGATATAAAATCCGTAATTCATTGCTTGTCGGACATCTTCCTCGGTGAGGTTGATTTCCGCAGGGCTGACTGGTCCGCCGGCTAAATGCAGGAGTTTTTCAAGCTCCTCCGGTTCAGGTACCTCGCTCGCATTTTCCAGGATGTCATCCCAATGGGCAATGATTTTTTCTTGCATTTCTGGCAGTCCGGATCGGACCATTTCCAGGTAGTTGGCCTGTACACCAATCACCTGCCCCCCAATTTCATCATATCCCTTGCGAATTAAATCCATTTCCACGTCAACAGAAAGCGGTTCTGCCGACCGGATAAGGGCTGTTGCCTGCTGCCGGTTTAACTGGCGCAGGTGCTGGTACAGCCTGGCAGTCAAAACCGTCGCGATACCAACCTTGGTTCCATGAAACACCCCCGGCAGGTTGTGCTTTAACGCTTTGTATTCCCAGTAATGGGAAACGCTGTGCTCGGCACCCGACGCCGGGCGGGTATTCCCAAAATCCAGCATGCACAGGCCGGTTTCGATTAATGTTTCAATAAGCATCCTGACCGACCCGGTTTTATCGGTATGCAGTATTTTTATGGCCTGGGCGCTGTTATCAGCGGCATTTTTAACCCGCCTGGCTACAACCGGATCATACGCCTCTCCCACCAGCAGATTGGCAATGTGCCATTCCGGCAGGGCAGTGAATTTTCCCAGCATATCCCCAAAACCGGAGGCGATCATCGAGTCCGGTGCTTTGCTCAACGTGTCCAGCCCGGCAAAGATGGCTGCAGGCGGCCTGGAATATACGGTCTGTTTCAAGCGGGAAATAGTCAGGGATGAGCCGTTGGCAGTGTATCCATCCATGGATGGGGCCGTTGGCAGGGATATGAAGTTCATTTTCGTCCGGTAACTGACAAAACGTACCACATCCGTAATCGTCCCGGAACCAACCGCCAGGAAAATTTTGTCATCAGGCTCAACCGGCAACAAAACCTGGGTAATTGTCTCTTCATCAGGATGAATTTCATCACCCTGAAGCAGTATGGTTTTAACACCTATCTGGTTGTTGAGGAGTTCTTTTTCTACCATCAATCCCAGCGCCTGGTAAGTCTTCTGGTCTGCCACCAGGATGACAGAGTGGAGTTGGTGTGCTTTAAGGAATTTAAGCACATCTTCCTTGATGTCGTGGTCGATTTTTATGGTAAGGTCAGCGTTCATTGCCTCAACCCTTTCTATGGTCGTGTGAATCTTTCATGGATTTTTACCCTGCCGGGTCAGCATAACCCGTCCAGTAAAAGCCTCTTTTGGTCTGTTCCAACAAGCATTGATTGTATCATTAACCTTATCAATGCCGCCCCCCCGGTCCGCCTGACAATCAATTGGGTGGTTTGATCTAATTTGCATTCACATTCGCCTGCTATCCTTCTTTAGCAACCTGGAAACCCGCCTGTTTTCTCATAAATTAAAACGAAACCGCATTCCTTTCGTCCTCTCCGGATATCAAATTATTTTTAGCCCGAATGATCGGGAAATTGGCTTTCTAAACCCATTTATAATGGTTGGATGTTAACAATCGCAGTAGCAGCTATTGTTGTTATCGGGGTATTTACCCAGAGCCTGGCCGGTTTCGGTTTTGCTCTTATGGCAATGCCGCTGCTTTCCCCTTTACTGGGTTTAAAAACCGCCGCTCCATTGTTCGCCCTGCTGGGAACACTGCTAAACATCGTCCTGATTATCCGATATCACCCCTCAATAAATTTCAAGGTCGTCTGGAAGCTTTCCCTGGTCGCCTGTTTGGCCATCCCTTTGGGAGTGTATCTCCTGGATGGTATTGATCAAGACCTGGCCCTGGTCCTCCTGGGAATTATTGTAATTGCATATTCTCTGTATGCTCTTTTCCAGTTTAAATTACCTGCCCTTGAACACCCTGCCTGGCTTTATGTGGCCGGGTTTACCGGGGGAATCCTCGGGGGTATGTTCAACACCAATGGTCCCCCGGTCATCATTTACGGACACTGTCGTAAATGGAGCCCGGAAGAATTTAAGGTAAATTTACAGGGTTTTTTCCTGCTCAATAACATCGTCATCATTGCCAGCCATGCCTGGCGGAATAACTACACCGCCGAGGTGTTTGGTTACTTCTGGAGTGCCCTGCCTGCCCTCGCTGTCGGAATTGTTGCGGGAATGAGTATGGACAAAATCATCACTCCGGATTCCTTCAGGAAGATTGTGCTCTACCTGCTGCTTATCATCGGCATCCGGCTGGTCATTTGAGTGCTGCCCGAAAATTATAATTTATTGAAAACTTCTCCAGGTTTAATTGGTAAGCCCATAAGCGCCTCACCAAATCACGGAGGCAATTAATTCCTTCCGGGTGTCCTATCAGGCTCAAAAAAACGTATAATAATAAATAGGAATTCCCTTAGATGATAACTTCCCGAGATCAGGGAAGAAAGAAGAGGTGTACCGATGTTTAAACAATGGTTGCCCGCTCTGTTGCTTTTGATTATCCTTGCTGGTTGCACCAGTTTCCTGCCCGAGGAACCCACTGCAATTCCTGCTGTCACTGCCACATCGCCGCCCCCCCAGGCAAAGCCAACAACCATACCCCCTACCAGGACACCCACTCAGGCAGCAACCATCACTGCTACCCTGCCCCAGGCTCCCAAAACAGTCGTGGTGAATACAAATAACTTAAATATGCGCTCTGGTCCTTCCACGCTGTATCAAATCCTCTCCAATTATAAGGAGGGGGTCGAACTGGAAGCATTGTCGCGAACGCCTGGCGGAGATTGGATAAAGCTCAAAGCACCGGATGGGATAACAGGTTGGATGTCCGAATCGCTTGTGATTTACAATGGTGATGTGTTTGCCCTTCCGGAAGAGTTCGTTGAGGGAGCAATTTCCCTGCACGGCAAGGTGATGGATGATCAGGGGACACCCATGGATGGGATTGCCCTGGCAGTGACCCGTAATTTGGAAAGTGGTGCCAACCGGACGGATGTTACCACAACCAGTACAGGAGAATTCTATGTGTTTCTGCCACAAGGCCTCCCTGGAAACTGGCAGGTTTCAATTGTAGGATTGGATTGCGAAAGCAGCCTGGTGGATGAAAATTGTAATATTCGCGACCACCTGGTCTATTATGGGAATACATCTGTAACCTTACCGCCTTCATCAACCGTGGTCATGTTGTTTGAGCTTGCCAGCAGCAAAATATCCGGAAAAATCGTTAATGCCCAGGGTGAACCTGTTGGGAATATCCAGGTGTTTGCCCTGCGCAGCGATGGAGCCTACAGTTATGCTTTACCGAAAAACAACGGCGAATTTGAGCTTCCGGCTTCTCCAGGAAAATGGGAGGTTTACGCAATCAGTTATAACCCTCGCCTTGAAGGTAAACGGGTGCCATTGGAGATTGAAACAGGCGTATCACCCAAATCAGTTGAAATCACCGCCCCATAACCGGGCTCCGGCTTGAAATACCATGCTATTCCTGGTTTTACCGCCACCAGGAATAGCTACTGCTATATATCTGCTTACGGGATGAGAATTTTCGACATCCGGGATATATAGAATAAACTCAACTGTTGTATTTTGAATCATAAGGACAAGCCAGCGGCGGCGTGAGCCAGTTGCCTGGAGAAAAGGGAATCGAAAACTGCCTTCACGTCATTGCCATTTTGGATCATTTTGTGAGCTTCGAGGATGAGTGTTTCGATCAACGCTCGTGCTTGCTGACGGCAGGCTTCGCCAATGGATTTGGTTAGCAGTTGTTCTTTTGCCAGTGGTGAAGGCAAGCAATCCAGGTGCAACAACGAATAGGCTACGAACACCAGACACCAATGTTTTCCAATGGCTTCGGCGTCTCGCATGAGGTACTCGTCGAACCCCAGAAGCTCTTTTCCATCCTGATAAAAGGTTTCAATCGGCCAGCGCAGCAAGTACGTTTCGATGATGTGTTTTGCACTCCAATCGAGGCAGTTGGTGACCAAAACGACAAAGGTGTCGGTTAGTTTTTCGTTTTCGTAACTGATTACCAGGCGAA
>Ga0209254_10001271_pt1 | contig 22374 bp, 19 predicted proteins | sample FrelakmetDIP11DI_FD_187148 | JGI IMG/M metagenome (GOLD analysis project Ga0209254, IMG submission 187148) | Freshwater lake sediment microbial communities from the University of Notre Dame, USA, for methane emissions studies - DIP11 DI (SPAdes)... | ecosystem: Environmental > Aquatic >...
CGCAAGGAGACCCGTTGGCCGGGTTACTACTACCGGGGCGACGCCATGAAGGTGGACGACGAGAACTGGCACGTGCTGACCGTTTCGCGTCGCGATCCGAAGACCGGCGAGTACACGATGGAGAAGGCGCCCTGCTATCACCTGGTCGCGGAGAATGAGTAGCGCCATCCCCCCAGGCAGAGGCTCGCGTCGAACCTCTGCCAGGCGCAGGGGAAGCCGGCATGTTCGACCGTCGTGCACCCCTCGTAGCGGCGCGTGAACATCATCGAAAAGACCGATGAGGAGATTCGGGCCATTGCCGATCCCCTGTGGCGCGACCTCGTCAAACATTCGAACGAAGGCAAGTACGGCGAGTTCGTCAAGCATTTCTCCAGCTCCCTGGCGCTGGCCATGAATCAGGTCGTAGCGGGCCACCAGTTCGCGAACAGCGAACTGGCGAGAAGCCTGTCTGCAGACGTCGACCCGCTCGGCATCATCCGCCGGGGCGAACATGTGACGGTTCTTTACCGGCAGCGGAGCACGAAGAAACCAGGCGAATGGCTTGGCCGACTTGTCCTCGGCCATGAAGGCGGAGAGATCAGGATCTTTGGTGCGTCCATCTTCTGAGCGGTTCGTTCGGATTCGACATGAGTGAGACCATCCAGGACGGCAAGTTCGTCGAGCTGACCTACAAGGTGACCGACAGGAAGTCGAGGCACGTCCTCACCCGGGTCGAGTTCCCGCTGGGCTATGTTCACGGACACAACGAGATCTTGTCCCCTTCCGTCCACAAGGAGCTGGAGGGCAGGGCTGCCGGCGACGTGATCGAAGTGCCGATCGATGGCAATCAGATCTTCGGTCCCAGGGACGAGTCGCTGGTTTTTACCGATCACATCGAGAACGTTCCGGAGGAGTACCGGCAAGTCGGCAGCTCCATCCTCATGGAAAACGACAGGGGCCAGACCCGCAGCTTCCTCGTGACGTGGATGGACGACGAGAAGCTGACGGTCGATGGCAACAACCCGCTTTGCGGCCGAGAGGTCGTCTTCACGCTCGAGATACTCACGGTGCGCGACGCAACGGATGAGGAGACGAGCGTGGGCGAGGCGATCGTGGCGAACGCGGATGTCGACCCGTCACTCATGAGACCTGTTTGAGCGGCGGTGTCGAGTGGCATCGGACAAGTTTCGGTTTTGGTTACTTGCGCCCGCAATCCCGACTTCACGACAAGAATGGTGACCCATGAGCGAGCAGAAACCCACCACCACCAAGGTCCCCGACGGCCAGACGCGCTTTGTTACGACGCGTCAGATGCCGCCGAACGAAAAGGGATTCGTCGGCTTCGAGACTGTCTGGAAACCGTTCCAGAAGGAAGTCGAATACAAGACGCCCAAACAGCCGTAGGGGCGATGCGGCAGCATTGAAGAGGCGGGTCGCGCGGCTTGGATGCGAACCCATGAACGGAATTGCGTCAGCAGCCATTGCTTTGTTCACCGTCTGCGATGGGAGTGGTCCGGGCGAGGCAGGACATCGACCCCCGGGCCAATCAACTCCGAACTAACCACCTCCGAGCCCAACGTCATGGGCTCGCACGCCAGCTGCTCAGGGGCGTGGGCGAGCGGTCCCGAGGATTGCGCCCCCGGCGAATGCCATTGGGGCTGCGGCTCCCCGACGTGGACGAAGCTACGGCCCCGCAGTGCGCGACATCCTCGCCCACCTCGGCAAACCCACCGCACCTCCGCGTATCGCGCCCGCCCGCGGCCCGCCGCTGTGGGAGGCCGCCGATGCCGAGCACGATCCCGCCGCTGATCTGCTGCTCCCGCTCATCCCGGCCTTCGAGTTCGACCAGCGCCTCAGCGGGCAGCCATCACCGTCACTGCTCGCCCGTGTGCGACGCCGGGCCGGCGCGTGCCTGCCCCCGCCAGCCTGCCGGTGCGCGGCTACCTTGGCTTCGGCGCCCGCGCGAACGTGCCGCCACAAGCGTGCGGAGCAGCCCGTGGCCACCGGAAACGGACGCTTGACTCGACCGATCGGCTTCTCCACATTCAGGCTTGCGCGGTTGAATCTCCTATCCGTTCATCACCTTGCGCAGGTCGGCGACGATCTGCTGCCGCCAACGGTTGCCGGCCACATCGAGCAGCTTCAGGCGGAAGGCCTCGTTGCTGGCGAAGAAGGCGTCGCGCTGGCGCAGCTGGCGCCCGCGCAGCCGTTCGGCCACTTCCTCGTATAGCGCTTGGCGCGCCAGCGGCGGCGTGGGCTGCCGGGTCGAGATGGCCGTCGGGGCCGGGGCGGGCATGTCGGGGGCGCGGGCTGTCAGCTTTGCGTGGGCATTTTGGATTCATAATCATCAATCAGATGCAACCGTTGTCGAGGATCGGATGAGCCAGCAGCCGACATTCCCGAGCGTGACGTTGGAGCAATGGCACCAGGCCGCCGCGAAGTCCGCGCCCGGCGGCGACGTGGCGACGCTGGGTTGGGTCACGCCCGAAGGCCTCTGCGTCAAGCCGCTGTACACCGCGGCCGACCTCGCCGCGCTGCCCGAGCCCGCCCTGGCCGACACGCTGCCCGGCTTCGCGCCATTCATCCGCGGCCCGCAGGCGACGATGTACGCCGTGCGGCCATGGACGATCCGCCAGTACGCGGGCTTCTCCACCGCCGAGGACAGCAACACCTTCTACCGCAAGAGCCTGGCGGCCGGCGGCCAGGGCGTCAGCGTGGCCTTCGACCTCGCCACGCACCGCGGCTACGACAGTGACCACCCGCGCGTCTTCGGCGATGTCGGCAAGGCCGGCGTGGCGATCGACTCGGTGGAGGACATGAAGATCCTCTTCGACGGCATCCCGCTCGACAAGGTGTCGGTGTCGATGACCATGAACGGCGCCGTGCTGCCGGTGCTCGCCGCCTACATCGTCGCGGCCGAGGAGCAGGGCGTGCCGGCGGAGAGGCTCTCGGGGACGATCCAGAACGACATCCTCAAGGAGTTCATGGTTCGCAACACCTACATCTACCCGCCCGAGCCGTCGATGCGCATCGTCGCCGACATCATCGAGCACACCGCGCGCCGCATGCCGAAGTTCAACTCGATCTCGATCTCGGGCTACCACATGCAGGAGGCGGGGGCGAACCAGGCGCTCGAGCTCGCCTTCACGCTCGCCGACGGTCGCGAGTACGTGAAGACGGCGATCGCGCGCGGGCTGGACGTGGATGAGTTTGCTGGGCGCCTCTCGTTCTTCTGGGCGATCGGCATGAACTTCTATCTCGAGATCGCCAAGATGCGCGCGGCGCGGCTGCTGTGGTGCCGCATCATGCAGGCGTTTGGCGCGAAGAAGGCGAAGAGCCAGATGCTGCGCACGCACTGCCAGACCTCGGGCTGGAGCCTGACCGAGCAGGATCCCTACAACAACGTCGTGCGCACGACGATCGAGGCGATGGCCTCGGTGTTCGGCGGCACGCAGAGCCTGCACACCAACAGCTTCGACGAGGCGATCGCGCTGCCCACCGAAACGAGCGCTCGCATCGCGCGCAACACGCAGCTGATCCTGCAGGAGGAGACGCACATCACCAGCGTTGTCGACCCCTGGGCCGGCAGCTACCTGATGGAGACGCTCACGCAGCAAATGGCCGACGCGGCGCAGGCGATTCTCTCCGAGGTCGAAGGGCAGGGTGGCATGACGCGCGCCGTGGCCAGCGGCTGGGCCAAGCTGAAGATCGAGGCCAGCGCGGCGCAGAAGCAGGCGCGCATCGACGCCGGGACCGACGTGATCGTCGGCGTCAACAAGTACCGGCTGGACCACGAGTCGCCGGTGGACATTCGCGAAGTCGACAACCACCGTGTGCGAGAGCAGCAGATGGCGCGGCTGGCGCAGATCCGCGCCACGCGCGACGGCGCGAGAGTCATGGCCGCGCTCGCCGCACTGACCGAGGCGGCCCGCGGCAGCGAATCGCCAGGAGGCGCCGCCGGCGCCTCGGGCAACCTGCTCGCGCTGGCCATCGAGGCGATGCGCGCGCGCGCCACCGTGGGGGAAGTCAGCGATGCACTCGAAACCGTCTTCGGCCGCCACCGTGCCGACATCCAGAAGGTGACGGGCGTGTACGCCGCCGCCTATGACTCGGCCGCAGGCTGGGACCAGCTGCGCGCCGAGATCGCCGCCTTCGGCGACAGCGAAGGCCGCCGCCCGCGTGTGATGGTCGCCAAGCTCGGCCAGGACGGCCACGACCGTGGCTCGAAGGTCGTCGCCACGGCCTTTGCCGACCTCGGCTTCGACGTCGACATCGGCCCCCTGTTCCAGACGCCCGAAGAGTGCGCGCGGCAGGCGATCGAGAACGACGTGCATGCGGTCGGCGTCAGCACGCTCGCCGCCGGGCACAAGACGCTGGTGCCGGCGTTGATCGAAGCGTTGAAGGGGCAGGGCGGCGACGACATCGTTGTCTTCGTCGGCGGCGTGATCCCGCACCAGGACTACGAATTCCTGCAGGCTGCCGGCGTGAAGGGCATCTACGGTCCGGGCACGCCGATTCCGGTGAGTGCAAAGGACGTGCTCGAACAGATCAAGGCTTCTCTGGCTGCGGCGCGCTGAGTCGCGTTGGCCTGGCTGGTGCCGACACGATGCATGCCGCTGACGAAGCTCTGATGTGTACGCTGCTCGATGGCAAAGGGCCGGCGCAGCGCCGCGCTTTGGCCAAGACGATCACATTGCTCGAGTCGACGCGCGCCGACCACCGTGCGCGAGGCGACGAGCTGCTGAACGCGCTGCTGCCGTCGGCCGGGCGTTCGATGCGCATCGGCCTGTCGGGCGTGCCCGGCGTCGGCAAGAGCACCTTCATCGAAGCGCTCGGGCTGTACCTGGTCGAGCAGGGCCGTCGCCTCGCAGTGCTCACCGTTGACCCTTCGTCGGCGAAGAGTGGCGGCTCGATCCTCGGCGACAAGACGCGCATGGAGCGCCTCTCGGTGCACGAACGTGCCTTCATCCGCCCGAGTCCGGCTTCCGGCACCCTGGGCGGAGTGGCCGAGAAGACACGCGAGGCAATGCTCGTCTGCGAGGCTGCCGGCTACGACGTGGTCATTGTCGAGACCGTCGGCGTCGGCCAGAGCGAGACTGCGGTGGCCGGCATGACCGACGCCTTCGTGCTGATGCAACTGCCCAACGCCGGCGACGACCTGCAGGTGCTGAAGAAGGGCGTGATGGAGGTTGCCGACCTCGTCGTGATCAACAAGGCCGACCTCGACGAAGCCGCGGCCGACCGCGCCCGCGCGCAGATCACCAGCGCAATGCGCTACTTTGGCCCGCATGGCCATGCCGCGGCGAGCGTGCTGCAGCTCAGTGCGCTCGAAGGGCGCGGCATGGCCGAGTTCTGGCAGGCGCTGACCCGCTTCGTCGAGGCGCAGAAGGCGAGCGGCCGCTTCGCCGCGCGGCGCGTGCAGCAGGCCGAGGCCTGGATGTGGGAGCGCATCGACGCCGCGCTAAGGCAGCGCTTCCGCCGGCATCCGGCTGTGCGCGTGGCGCTGCCCAAGCTCGCCGAGGCGGTGCGCGGCGGCAGCGTCGCCGCCTCGGTGGCCGCGCGGCTGCTGCTGGATCTTATGAACTGAAGCTGAACTGCGACAAGGATCGGGGAGACCCTCATGCACGACATCATCCAAGCCCTCGAAGCGAAGCGCGAAGCCGCGCGGCTGGGCGGCGGCACCAAGCGCATCGCCGTGCAGCACGCCAAGGGCAAGCTCACCGCACGCGAGCGCATCGAGCTGCTGCTCGACGAAGACAGCTTCGAGGAATGGGACATGTTCGTCGAGCACCGCTGCGCCGAGTTCGGCATGGCCGACAACAAGATCCCCGGCGACGGCGTGGTCACCGGCTACGGCATGATCAACGGCCGCCTGGTGTTCGTCTACAGCCAGGACTTCACCGTCTTCGGCGGCGCGCTTTCCGAAGCGCACGCCGAGAAGATCTGCAAGGTGATGGACCACGCGATGAGGGTCGGCGCGCCGGTGATAGGCCTCAACGACTCCGGCGGCGCGCGCATCCAGGAAGGCGTGGCCTCGCTCGGCGGCTATGCCGACGTCTTCCAGCGCAACGTGATGGCCTCGGGCGTGATTCCGCAGATCAGCCTGATCATGGGCCCCTGCGCCGGCGGCGCGGTGTACTCGCCTGCGATGACCGACTTCATCTTCATGGTCAAGGACTCGAGCTACATGTTCGTCACCGGCCCCGAGGTGGTGAAGACCGTGACGCACGAGGAGGTCACGGCCGAGGAACTCGGCGGCGCCATCACGCACAGCAGCAAGAGCGGTGTGGCCGACCTGGCGTTCGAGAACGACGTCGAGGCGATCGCCATGCTGCGGCGCTTCTTCAACTACCTGCCGCTGTCGAACAAGGTCGGTCCGCCCGTGCGCAAGAGCGGCGACCCGGCCGAGCGGCTGGACCTGTCGCTCGACACGCTGGCGCCCGACAACCCGAACAAGCCCTACGAGATCAAGGAGCTGATCTACAAGGTCGTCGACGATGGCGACTTCTTCGAGTTGCAGCGCGAGCACGCGAAGAACATCGTGATCGGCTTCGGCCGCATGGACGGCCAAAGCGTGGGCATCGTCGCCAACAACCCTATGGTGCTGGCCGGTTGCCTGGACATCAAGAGCAGCATCAAGGCAGCGCGCTTCGTTCGCTTCTGCGACGCCTTCAACATCCCGGTCGTGACCTTCGTCGACGTGCCCGGCTTCATGCCCGGCACGGCGCAGGAGTACGGCGGCATCATCAAGCACGGCGCCAAGCTGCTCTACGCCTACGCTGAGTGCACGGTGCCCAAGGTCACGGTGATCACGCGCAAGGCCTACGGCGGCGCCTACGACGTGATGAGCTCCAAGCACCTGCGGGGCGACGTGAACTTCGCCTGGCCGAACGCCGAGATCGCGGTGATGGGCGCCAAGGGCGCGGTGGAGATCATCTTCCGCGAGGATAAGGGCGATCCGGCCAAGCTCGCCGCGCGCGAGGCCGAATACGAGACGCGCTTCGCCAACCCCTTCGTCGCCGGCGCGCGCGGCTACATCGACGACGTGATCCAGCCGCACGAGACGAGGAAGCGCATCTGCCGCAGCCTGGCCATGCTGCGCGAGAAGAAGCTCGAGAACCCGTGGCGCAAGCACGGCAACATCCCGCTGTGATCAGGAGCAGGCCATGTTCAAGAAGATCCTGATCGCCAACCGCGGCGAAATCGCCTGCCGCGTGATCGCTACTGCGAAGAAGCTCGGCATCGCCATCGTCGCCGTACACTCCGAGGCCGACCGCGACGCGCGGCATGTCTCGCTCGCCGACGAAGCCGTGCTGCTGGGCCCGCCGCCCAGCCGCGAGAGCTACCTGCAGGCCGACAAGATCATCGCCGCGGCGAAGGCCACCGGCGCGCAGGCGATCCACCCCGGCTACGGTTTCCTGTCGGAGAACGAGGACTTCGCGCGCCGCGTCGAGGAGCAGGGCATCACCTTCATCGGCCCCAAGCACTACAGCATCGCCGCGATGGGCGACAAGATCGCCTCCAAGCGCCTGGCGCTCGAGGCCAAGGTCAACGTCATCCCGGGCTGGAACAACGCCATCGGCTCGGCCGAGCAGGCGGTGCAGGTCGCGCGCGATGTCGGCTACCCGGTCATGATCAAGGCCAGCGCCGGTGGCGGCGGCAAGGGCCTGCGCGTGGCCTGGAACGACAAGGAGGCACATGACGGCTTCGCCTCCTGCCGCAACGAGGCCAAGGCCAGCTTTGGCGACGACCGCGTGTTCATCGAGAAATTCATCGAAGGTCCGCGGCACATCGAGATCCAGGTGCTGGGCGACGCGCACGGCAACATCGTCTACCTGAACGAGCGCGAGTGCAGCTTGCAGCGCCGGCATCAGAAGGTGATCGAGGAAGCGCCGTCGCCGTTCATCAGCGACGCCACGCGGCGGGCGATGGGCGAGCAGGCGGTGGCGCTGGCCCGCGCGGTGAAGTACCAGAGCGCGGGCACGGTCGAGTTCGTCGTCGGCCGCGACCAGAGCTTCTACTTCCTGGAGATGAACACGCGGCTGCAGGTCGAGCACCCGGTCACCGAGTGCATCACGGGGCTGGATCTGGTCGAGCTGATGATCCGCGTCGCTGCCGGCGAGCCGCTGCCCTTCGGCCAGGCCGACGTGAAGCGCGAGGGCTGGGCGATCGAGTGCCGCATCAACGCCGAGGACCCGTTCCGCGGCTTCCTGCCCTCGACCGGCCGCCTCGTGCGCTACCTGCCGCCGCCGGCGACGATGACGGCTGCCGCGCCGATGCCGCACGGCGGCGGCGTGCGCGTGGACACGGGCGTCTACGAAGGCGGCGAGATTCCGGTCCACTACGACTCGATGATCGCCAAACTTATCGTGCACGGCCGCGATCGCACCGACGCCATCGCGCGCATGCGCGAGGCGCTCAACGGTTTCGTGATCCGCGGCGTCTCGAGCAACATCCCGTTCCAGGCCGCGCTGCTGGCGCACCCGAAGTTCGTCTCTGGCGACTTCGACACCGGCTTCATCGCCGAGCACTACGGCCGCGGCTTCCGCGCCGAGGACGTGCCGCATGACGACCCGGACTTCCTCGTCGCGCTCTCCGCGGCGGCGTATCGGCGCTACCGCGAACGCGCCGCCGGCATCAGCGGCCAGCTCGAAGGCCACCAGGCAACGATCGGCAGCGACTTCGTCGTTGTCGTCGAAGGCCAGGGTGGCGCGCACCAGTACGTGCCGGTGACGATCAAGTTCGACGGCGTGACGGTCGTCAACATCGGCGAGCGCAGCTGGGCGATCGACGCCGACTGGCAGTTCGGCGGCATTCGCGCGCACGGCAGCTGCAACGGCCAGCCGTTCACGGCGCAGGTCGAACGCCATGGACTGTGGCTGCGCATCGAGCACAACGGGCGCCGCATCGATGCGCAGCCGATGACCGCCCGCGCCGCCGAGCTGCTGCGCGTGATGCCGTTCAAGGCTCCGCTGGACATGAGCAAGTTCCTGCTCTCGCCGATGCCCGGGCTGCTGGTCGACGTGGCCGTGCAGCCGGGCCAGCGCGTCGAGGCCGGCCAGCGGCTGGCGGTGATCGAGGCGATGAAGATGGAGAACGTGCTCACCGCGACGCAGGAAGGCACGGTCAAGGAGCTGCTCGCCGCCAAGGGCGAGAGCCTGGCCGTCGACCAGCCTATCCTGAGTTTCACCTGACGAGTCCACCACCATGAATGACAAGCCCTACCGCATCCTCGGCCTGCAACAGGTGGCCATCGGGGGATCGGACAAGCAGCGATTGCGTGCCCTATGGGTCGAGCTGTTCGGCCTCACGGTCAAAAGCACCTTCGTCAGCGAGCGCGAAAACGTCGACGAGGACGTCTGCGCGATGGGCAGCGGGCCGCACGCGATCGAGGTCGACCTGATGCAGCCGTTGGACCCGGAGAAGAAGCCGGCCGTGCACGCCACACCGTTGAACCACATCGGGCTGTGGGTCGACGACCTGCCGCGCGCCGTGCAGTGGTTGACCACGAAAGGCGTGCGCTTCGCGCCCGGTGGCATCCGCAAGGGCGCCTCGGGCTACGACATCTGCTTCGTGCACCCCAAGGGCAACGACGAGTTCCCGATCGGCGGCGAAGGCGTGCTGATCGAGCTCGTACAGGCGCCGCCCGAGGTCGTCGCGGCGCTGGGTTGAAGCGATGGTCGAGATTGCTGCTGTCACGGCGGGCACCCCGCCCGGCGAGGCCACGCTCGCGTCCACCGCGCTGATCGACAGCGACCACACCGATGTCGCCGCCTTCGCGCGGCAACACGCGAGTGGCACCGACGACCGCGTCCGCGCCGTTCCTGTCGGGCGTGCACGCGGTGCCGAACGGGGCGCCGCTGCCTGCCGCGGAGATCATGCTGGACGAGGACGGGCACTTCGGCGGTCGGCTGCAGGCGAGCGATCCCGAGGGCTCGCCGCTGCGTTTCGATCTGCTGCCGGGAGCGCGCGGCTCGGGCATCGTGCTGGCGGAGGACGGCACGCTGGACTCCAGACCCGCGGCCGACTTCAGCGGTACCGAGGAGTTCCGCGTGCGCGTCAGCGACGGGCAGGGCGGCAGCACGGTGTCCCTGCAGCGCATGGTCGTGACGCCGGTGGACGACCCCCCGGTGAACAGGCTTGCGTTCAGCACGCTGGACTTCGGCTTGAACCCGCGCGTCGGGCGCGAGCGGGCGGTGGTCGGCGAAGTGACGGATCCCGACGGCCTGCAGGTCATCGTCTCGACGCAGTGGCTGCGCGACGCCGGGTTTCCGGATGTTCGTGAAAGATGCGCTGGGCAACGTGGCGCCGGTGACGATCGTGATGCCGCAGCCGATTCCGGCCATGCCGGTGCTGACCGACACCGCTGGAGCGGACGAGCTGTTCAATCGTCAAGGCCAGACCGTCTCGATGGTCGGCGGCGCCGGCGCCGACACGCTGTGGGCGGGCAACGCGTTCGACATCCTCGAAGGCGGCGACGGCGATGACCTGTTCATGCAGGCCGGCAGGCCCGGCCACATCGACGGCCGGCCCGGGTTGACACCCTGCTGCCGGGCGATCCGGGCATGTGCGCATCGACCTGGCCCGCGGTGTCGCCGAGCTCAGGTTCGCCTCCGGCGACCTGTCGCGCGAGGCAACCCTGGTGGGCATCGAGGCCGTGATCGGCTCCTCCACATTCAGGCTTGCGCGGTTGCATTCCCTATCCGTCGCCCGGGATGCGGCTCGTTCGTTTCTTGGGCAGCTAGACCTTGCGCGCCGCGTCAAGCCCCGCGTAGTACTCGCGCAGGACCTCGACGACCTCCGGCCGGCTGAACTCCGCAGGCACGGCAGCCCCCGCGGACATCCACTGGCGCAGCTGCGTGCCGGAGACCTGCAGGCGGTCGGCGTCGTCGTGGGGGCACGTGCGGCCGGAGGCCATGCCGCCGCACTTGTAGCACCAGAACGCGACGTCGATCTTGAGCGGCCGGATGGCTAGCGCGCCCGGGGGCACCTGGTCGAACACGTGGTGCGCATCGAACGGGCCGTAGTACTTGCCTACGCCGGCGTGGTCGCGGCCGACGATCAGATGCGAGCAGCCGTAGTTCTGCCGGAACAACGCGTGCAGCAGCGCCTCGCGCGGGCCGGCGTAGCGCATGTCGAGCGGGTAGCCCGCCTGCACGATCGTCTTCTTCACGAAGTACCGCTCGGCCAGCGCCGCAATGGCGCGCGTGCGCACTGGCGCCGGGATGTCGCCGGGCTTGAGCGCACCGAGCAGCGAGTGCACGAGCAGGCCGTCGCACACCTCGATGGCGATCTTCGCCAGGTACTCGTGCGAGCGATGCATCGGGTTGCGCGTCTGGAACGCGGCGATGGTCTTCCAGCCGAGCGAGTCGAACAGCGCACGTGTCTCTCGCGGCGTCTTGAAGAGATCCCCGTACTGCTCGGCGAAACCGCCAGTCGACAGCACTTTGATCGGCCCGGCGAGGTTGACCTCCGGCTGCGCCAGCACCATCGCGACGCCCGGGTGCGCCGGGTCCGTCGTGCGGAACACCGTCGCGCACTCGTGCGCCTTGTCGATCGCGTACTTCTCGGTGACGAGCATCGTCGCGAGCGGCTGCCCGTCGTCGGGGTCGACGAGCGCGATCTCCTGTCCCGTGCGGATCGAGTCGCCGAAGGCGGGAGCGGCCGAGAGCGTGATCGGAATCGGCCAGAACAGCCCGCTCGCGGTCTTCATGCCGTCGCACACGCCCCGCCAGTCGGCGTGCGTCATGAAGCCGGCCAGCGGGGTGAAGCCGCCGATGCCGAGCATCACGATGTCGCCCTTCTCGCGCGAGCTGACCGAGAGCTTCGGCAGGCTCGCCGCGCGGCGGCGCTCCGCGTCCAGCGCCTCGCCGGTCAGCAGCAGCGGTGCGAGATCGCGCCCGCCATGGGGGTCAACGAGCATGCCATCCTCCTCATGCCACGCGACTGCGCGTCACGCGACGTCCTGGTAGTAAAGGTTTTGCGGGTGGCTCGCCTGCGCGAAGAAGAACCAGCGCTCGGCGAGCAGGCCGGCGTACTGGATGAGAAACGCTGCTGCCAGCACCGGCCCCGACCCAACGGGCCCGCCGAGCGCCAGCAGTGCGAGAGGCACAGCGAATGCAAGCAGCAGGAACGTCCACTTGACTGTCCGCAGCACGCTCTCCGGTCGGCCGTGAAAGAACTCGCGGGTGTTGAACGAGCCGCCGAGGAACCCCGCCGAGCGCTGGACGATGCGCGGGTGCTTGATGCCCAGCGCCGTCTGCGTCGTGGAGCGGGGCTTGAGCCGCGCGTTGCGCACCAGCGACGCGGTGCGCGAAATGGCGCCGAGCAGCGTCAGGACGAACGCCCAGCCCGCGAGGAAGCGCGTCGCCCCGGGCGCCGTGAACGCCGCGAACGCGGCCGCCACCGTGAAGCCCGAGGCACTGCCGAGCAGCGTGTAATTGAGCACGGTGAGCGGGGTCGCCCACTCGCGCAGGAAGGGCAGGCACGCATAGATCATCGCGGTGCAGAGGAACAGCGCGAATGCGAGCAACGTACCGGCAGTCCCGAACGCCAGCGTCGCGTCGATGGCGAGCCCCGAGGGCAGCGTCACCACGACGGGCCTGAATCCGACGAGGTGCGCCACGCCGAACACCAGCACCGCGCCCATCAGTGCCGGCAGCACGATCACCTCGCGGGAGAGCCACGACGTGCGCCACATCGCCGCCGAGCGCCACGCGCGCTCGGGCCGCCCGAGGTGGAAGAACGACGCGACGAGACCGCCGACGAGCAGCGCGAGTGCGAGCAGGCTGCCATGCGCGTAGAACGCATGGCCGTCGGGTGAGGGCAGCTGCCCGGCGAGTGCGACGAGTTGTACCGTGAAGAGCGCAACGAACAAACCCTGGCCGGCGCCGATCAGCGTGGTGAGGAGCAGGACGGAGTAGTCGGGCCGCACGGGGAGGTCCTACCAGGACATCACGTCGTCGAGCGACGGGTCGGACTTCGGCGGCCGCGGCAGCAGGCCGTCGACCTTGAGCGGGTTGTCGGCGCGCAGCAGCTCGTCGTCGTGGATGTGCGACGTCGCGCGGCGGCGCGGCAGGTAGTGGTTCGCCGGGTGCGTGCCCCACTCTGGCATCAGCGCGTAGCCGCCCTGCTCGCGGATCGCCTGCGCGACTTCCGAGTCGGGGTCGTGGATGTCGCCGAACAGGCGCGCGGAGGTCGGGCAGGCGAGCACGCACGCCGGCTTGCGCTCCGCCTCCGGACGCGTGCGGTCGTAGATGCGGTCGACGCATAGCGTGCACTTGGTCATCACCTTGCGCACCGGGTCGACCTCGCGCGCGCCGTACGGGCACGCCCACGAGCAGTACTTGCAGCCGATGCACTTGTCGTAGTCGACCAGGACGATGCCGTCCTCCTTGCGCTTGTAGGAGGCGCCGGTCGGGCACACGGGCACGCAGGGCGGGTCCTCGCAGTGCAGGCAGGACTTCGGAAAGTGCACGGTCTGCGTGTCCGGGTACTCGCCAACCTCGAAGGTCTGCACGCGGTTGAAGAAGGCGCCCGACGGATCCTTGCCGTAGGGCATCGTGTCGGCGAGCGGTCCCGCGGAGCCGGAGGTGTTCCACTCCTTGCAGCTCGTCACGCATGCATGGCAGCCCACGCACACGTTGAGGTCGATGACGAGGGCGAGTTGCGTCACCGCCCGTCTTTCCGCTTCGCGAAGTACGCGAGTATCCCCGGCGTCGGCCCGGTGCCCGGCGCCGGCGGGACCTCCGCGAAGCGCGGCCAGGTCTCGCGTGGCTCGTCGGCCGCGGCGGGGTAGATGCGCACGCGCACGTCGTACCACGCGGCCTGGCCGGTGATCGGGTCGGAGTTGGAGATGCGGCCCCCCACGCCGTCCGGCAGCTCGTCGCTGATGAGGTGATTGAGCAGGAAGCCGCGCTCGGCCTCGTTGGCGTCGGGCGCCAGCCGCCACGCGCCGTTCGCCTTGCCGATCGCGTTCCACGTCCACACGGTGCCCGGCTCGACGGCCTCGGAGTGCTTGCACAGGCAGCGTACCTTGCCCCACGGCGATTCGACCCACATCCACGCGCCGTCCTCGATGCCGGCGGCCCGCGCGACCTTCGGGTTCACGTGCAGGTGGTTGTGTGCGTGGATCTGCCGCAGCCACGCGTTCTGCGAGTCCCACGAGTGGTACATCGCCATCGGCCGCTGCGTCACCGCGGCGAGCGGGTAGCGCGTGCGGTCGGTACGCTGCACCTCGAGCGGCTCATAGTAGAAGGGGAGGGGGTCGAAGAACGTCTCGATGCGCTCGGCGAGGTGCGCGGGGGGCTTGCGCGACATGCCTTTGCCGCGGGCGGCGAGACGGAATTTCTGCAGCACCTCGGAGTAGAGGTGCACGAGGATCGGCTCGGCGTAGCGCTGGATGCGGTTGCGCTGCGACCACTCGAGGTAGCCCTTGTTCCAGTTGCGCATGTACTGGTAGCTGGGCGGCAGCTTGTACTGGAAGACGCAGTTGTTCTGCGCGTACATCTCCCACTGCCGGGGGTTGGGCTCGCCGCGCATGAACTTCTCGCCGCCCTTGCCGCGCCACCCCGAAAGGAAGCCGATGCCGGAGCCGGGCTCGGTCTCGTAGTTGACGATGAAGTCCGGGTAATCGCGGAAGCGCCGCGTGCCGTCGGGACGCACGAACGCGGGCAGCTTGAGGCGCCCGGCGAGCTCGATCAGCACCTCCTGGAACGGCTTGCACTCGCCGGTGGGCGGCACCACCGGAATGCGCACCGAGTCGACCGGGCCCTCGAACTCGGAGATCGGCCGGTCGAGCATCGACATCACGTCGTGCCGCTCCAGATACGTGGTGTCCGGCAGCACGAGGTCGGCGAAGGCGGTCGTCTCCGACTGGAACGCGTCGCAGACGACGAGGAAGGGTATCTTGTACTCGCCGCGCTGCTCACCCTCCACGTGCTTGTCGTTGAGCATCCTGCGGACCTCGACGGTGTTCATCGTCGAGTTCCAGGCCATGTTGGCCATGAACAGCAGCAGCGTGTCGATCGGGTACGGGTCGCCGCGCCAAGCGTTGGTCACGACGTCGTGCATCATCCCGTGCACGGCGAGCGGGTACTCCCACGAGAACGCCTTGTCGATGCGCACCGGCGCCCCGTCCTCGTCGACGAAGAGGTCGTCGGGCTCGGCGGGCCAGCCGAGCGCCAATCCGTCGAGCGGGTGATTCGGCTTGATCGCGAGCGGCGTGTTGGGCGTCTTCGCGCACGGCGGGATCGGGCGCGGAAAGGGCGCCTTGTGGCGGAAGCCACCCGGCCGGTCGATCGTGCCGAGCAGCGTCATCAGGATCGCCAGCGCCCGGATCGTGTGGAACCCGTTCGAGTGCGCCGCGAGCCCGCGCATCGCGTGGAAGGCGACCGGGTTGCCGGTGACGGTCTCGTGTTCCTTGTCCCAGATGTCGGTCCACGCGATGGGCAGCTCGATCTTCTGGTCGCGCGCGGTGATGCCCATCTCGTGCGCGAGATTGCGGATCGCTGCGGCGGGAATGCCGGTGATGCCGGCCGCCCACTCGGGCGTGCAGGCATCGACGCGCTCCTTCAGGAGCTGGAACGCGGGCTTGACCGCGGTGCCGTCGGAGAGGCGGAATTCGCCCAGCAGGAACGGATCGGTGCCCTCGGAGTGCGTGATCACCGGCCGGTCCGTCGCGCGATCCCACCACAGCTTGTTCTGCGGGTCGAAGCAGCCTTCCTCCTTCGGCACCTCGGTGCGCACGAACATGCCGAGTTCGTCGCTGCGCTCGTCCATGTTCACGAGCTGCCCGCCGTTGGTGTAGCGGACGAGGAAGTCGCGGTCGTAGAGGCCGAGCGCGATCAGCTCGTGGATCAGCGCGAGCAGCAGCGCACCGTCCGTGCCCGGGCGGATCGGCAGCCACTCGTCGGCGATCGCGGAGTAGCCGGTGCGCACCGGGTTGATCGAGATGAAGCGCCCGCCGTCGCGCTTGAACTTCGCGATCGCGATCTTGAGCGGGTTGCTGTGGTGATCTTCGGCAGTGCCGATCATCACGAACAGTTTCGCGCGCTCGAGGTCGGGCCCGCCGAATTCCCAGAACGAGCCGCCGATCGTGTAGATCATCCCGGCGGCCATGTTCACGGAGCAGAAGCCGCCGTGCGCGGCGTAGTTGGGCGTGCCGAACTGCCGCGCGAACAGGCCGGTCAGTGCCTGCATCTGGTCGCGGCCGGTGAACAGCGCGAATTTCCGGGGGTCCGTGGAGCGTATCTTCGCGAGGCGTTCGGCGAGCATGGCGAAGGCCTCGTCCCAGCTGATGGGGACGAATTCGCCGGCCCCACGTTCGCTGCCGGGCTTGCGCTTCAGGGGACGCGTCAGCCGCGCGGGCGAGTACTGCTTCATGATCCCCGAGCTGCCCTTGGCGCAGATCACGCCCTTGTTGAGCGGATGGTCGGGGTTGCCGTCGATGTAGCGGACCTCGCCGTCGGTGAGGTGCACGCGGATGCCGCAGCGGCACGCGCACATGTAGCACGTGGTGTTGCGGACCTCGGTCCGGGCCCCGGGAAGCGGCGGCGCGGTCGGGTCGTGGATCGGCTGCGAGGGCATCGTCGGCGAGGGCGTGCAGCCGCGATCGGGGTCGCGGCGTCGTCCGTTTATGGCAATCGCAAGCTGCTACTGTCTATAACCGCATTGGGGGGGGCGACTCGCCGGCCGCGCGCCGGCGTGCCGAATGCTCGTGAATTCGGCGCGCAGCGCGGGAATCCGCGTTCCTTGCGACGGGGAGCGGGTGGCAGGATAATGTCATGTTTGGCGGGGCAGACGGATAGCCGCGCCCGCGCCAGCCACGAGGGAGGGGTCATCGAGTGTCGAGCGTGACGCAGCGTCGAGCGGGCGGCCGCCGCATGACCGACGATCGCGCGTTGGGCGTTCGCGCCCCCGGGGCCCGGACCGGCGCCCGCGCGGCGCCGCAGTCCGGCGTGGCGCTGCCGGAGAACGATCCACAGGCTTTGCTCGATCCGGCGCTCGCCGCGCGAGAGAACCTGCGCGTCTGCCTGATGACCGAGCGGCAGCTGATGGCCAACGAGGTCCACGACACGCTGGCGCAGGGCCTGACGTACATGCGCATGCGGATGAGCTTGCTGCGCGACGCGGTGCGGGACGGCGACGAGGGCCGCGTCATCAAGCTCTGCGCGGACGTCGACGAGGCGCTGACCGACTCGCATCAACGCCTGCGCGAGCTGATCGTGTACTTCCGCAGCCGGATGAACCCGCGCGGCCTGCACTTCGCGCTGGCCGAGGCGGCCGAGGCGTTCGGCGACCGCACCGGCATCGCCGTCGAGTACGCGAACCGGATGACCGACGTGTGCTTGCCTCCGTCGCGCGAGATCGAGGTGTTCCACATCGTCCAGGAAGCGCTGGCGAATGTGTCGCGGCATGCGGGGGCACGCCATGTGCGCCTCGTGCTCGAGCACGGCGACGCCGACTGCCGCGTCGCAGTCGAGGACGACGGCGTGGGCATTGGCGAAGCGGTGGCCACCGGCGAGCGCAGCTCGAACGGGCACTTCGGCATGGCGATCATGCAGGAGCGCGCGCGGCGGCTGCGCGGCGATCTCGCCATCGTGCCGCTCCCGGCCGGAGGCACGGCGGTGCGCCTGCGCTTCCCCGCGAGCATTCCGGATGAAGGCGGCGGCCCATGACGCAGCCCATCAAGCTCGTCCTGGCCGACGACCACAGCCTGTGCCGGCGCGGGCTCACCGAGCTTCTCGAGGCGCGCGGCGACATCCAGGTCCTCGGCAACACCGGCAATCCCGACGAGGTCGCGCAATTGCTGCGGGAGCACCGGCCCGACCTCGCAATCATCGACCTGCGCATGGCGCCGATCGACGGGCTGACGCTGCTCGCCCGGCTTCGCGCCGAGGGCATCGACACGCCGGTGGTGATCCTGACGATGAGCGACTCGCAGGACGACCTCGCCCGGGCGCTGCGCGCCGGGGTCCGTGGCTACCTGCTGAAGGACATGGATCCCGACGACGTGATCGACGCCATCTACCGCACGTCGCGCGGCGAGGTGGTCGTCGCGCCGACGATGGCGGTCAAGCTGGTGGACCTCCTGATGCCGGGCAAGGCGGGCACGACGCGAGCGGACTACATGCGCACGCTGACCGAGCGCGAGCGCGAGATCCTGCAGCACCTGTCGTGCGGCAAGAGCAACAAGGCGATCGCGCTGGCGCTCAACATCAGCCACGAGACGGTCAAGCTGCACGTGCGGCACATCCTCGCCAAGCTCGGCCTGACCTCGCGGGTCGAGGCCGCCGTGTTCGCCGTACAGCATCGCGTCGAGGTCGGCGGGCAGCCCTGACGCGTCAGGGATGAGTCACTCGCGCCGGCCGTGCCTCATCGCGCGGCGGCGCGACGGGCAGGGCCGCGGGCTGCGGCTCGAACCAGCGAAGCCGCTCGCGCAGCCGGACCACGTCGCCGATGATGATGAGCGTGGGTGGCTGCAGCATCGCGGCGGCCGCCGCGGCCGGCAGCGAGTCCAGCGTACCCGTCACGACGCGTTGCGCGTCGGTGGTGCCCTGCTGGACGATCGCCGCGGGCGTCGCCGGCGGCAGCCCGTGCGCGACCAGGTTCGCGCACAGCGTCGGCAGGCCCACCAGGCCCATGTACACGACGATGGTCTGCCGCGGCCGCGCGAGCGCTGGCCAGTCGAGGTCCGCGCTGCCGTCCTTCAAGTGCCCGGTGACGAACACGCACGATTGCGCGCAGTCGCGGTGCGTGAGCGGGATGCCGGCGTATGCGGCCACGCCGAGCGCGGCTGTGATGCCCGGGACGACCTGGAACGGGATGCCCTGCGCCGCCAGCGTCTCGATCTCCTCGCCGCCGCGTCCGAACATGAACGGGTCGCCGCCCTTGAGGCGCAGGACGCGCCGCCCGCGCCGCGCGTGCGCGACCAGCAGGTCGCTGATCGCCTGCTGCGGCAGCGTGTGATGGTCGCGCTCCTTGCCGACGTATATCCGCTCCGCGCCGTCGGGCAGGAGGTCGAGGATCGCATCGGCGACAAGGTGGTCGTAGAGGACGACCTCGGCGCCCCGGATCAGCCGGTAGGCGCGCAGCGTCAGCAAGTCGGGCTCGCCGGGGCCGGCGCCGACCAGGAACACTTCGCCGCCAGCCGTCGGCGCGGCGGCGGGCGCGCAATGCGCGTGCTGCGGGGTCAGGGGCGGTTTCGCGGACATGGCGTCAGGCGGACGTGGCGCGGTCGTTGGGATTGATGAAGATGAAGCGGTGCTCGCCCGGCTCGAGTTCGACGTAGTCGAGCGTCATGCCGTCGAGCAGCTCGCGCTGCGCGGGCGCGACCGCCACGATCACGCTGCCGCACTCGAGCCTCAGGTCTTCGTCGCGCGCGTCGTCGAAGCCCATCGCGTAGTGCAGCGAGCCGTCGGCGTCGCGGCGCGCGGCGATGCGCAGCGCGAGGCCGGCAGCGGCGGACAGCGCAGCCGCGGCGTGGATCTGGCGCTCGGCGTCGGGGGTCACGGTGATCATCGGTCCTTGCCTCGCATCCACGATCAATGCTCGCCCTTCGTGCGCAGGAGCCCCGCCAGCCGGTTCCCCTGCTTCTGCGGCCCGCCGCGCGGGAACATCTCGTGGAGGTGGTGGTTGGAGCCCAGAGCAGGGCCCCAGCGCCCGGTGAAGTGCCGGATCATCACGCGCACCTGCGGCTGCACGCCGTGCGCCTCGAAGTGCTCGCGCAGGTAGCGGATCACCTCCCAGTGCGCGGGCGTGAGCTCGAGACCCTCCGTGCGCGCGAGTGCGCGGGCGAAGGCTTCCGACCACTGCGAGCGGTCGACGAGGTAGCCCTCGCTGTCGGTCGCCACGGGCTCGCCGTCGACGTCGACGTGCCATTCGGCCGCGTGCATCGCGCGCTGGGCGCTCACGGCCGGGCTCCCGCGGCGCGTTCCGGCGCCGCAGTCGCGCGGCGAGCAACCTCGTCGCGGGCTGCGCGGGCAAAGGCCACGAAGCGTGCAGGCCAGTCGCTGCCGCCGGTCCCGCGCAGATGCGCGTAGGAGGCGAGCAGGTTGCCGATCACGAGGCCGTCGCGGTGGCCGTCGATGCCATGGCCGCGTGTCACGTCGTAGGCGTAGGCGAGGCCCGGCGCCACGTTTTCCAGGCTCGAGTGGTGGAACTCGTGCGCGCGCAGCGGCGGCGCGTTCGCCGCGCGTGCGGGCCAGGGCATCGCGGAGGTCTCCGCCAGTTCGACGTAGCCGCGCCCGACGGGCCTTGCGTGCATCACGGCGTCGGCGGGGATCGTGCCGACCATCGGAACGCGCTCGCCCCGCCAGGCGAGCGAGCGCGCGAGGTACATGAGGCCACCGCACTCGGCGTAGGCGGGCAGGCCGGCCGCCAGCGCAGCGCGGATCTCCGCGCGCAGCGACGCGTTCGCGGAGAGCTCGCGGGCGCAGCGCTCGGGAAACCCGCCGCCGATGAACAGCGCGTCGACGTCGGGCAGGCTGCTGTCGCGCAGCGCGTCGAACGGGACCAGGTCCGCACCGGCGCGCGCGAGCGCGTCGAGGTCGTCGGGGTAGTAGAAGCCGAACGCGCGGTCGCGCGCGATGCCGATGCGCAGAACGCTGACGGAGGCGTGGCGTCGCGGCGGCGTCTTGTCGCGCGGCGGCGTGGCAACCTCGAAGCGCGGGGCGCTGCGCGCGATGCACAGCAGCGTGTCCAGGTCGACGCCCGCCGCGACGGCAGCGGCAATGCGCGCGATCGTGCCGCGCGCATCGACCGCCTCGTTGCCGGGGACGAGGCCCAGGTGCTCCTCCTCGATGCGCAGCGCAGCGTCGGCCTGGAGCGCGCCGAGCACCGGGACGTCGGTGTAGCGTCCAATGGCCGCGCGCAGCTTGCCCTCGTGGCGCGTGCCGCCCACCTGGTTCAGGATCACGCCGGCAATGCGGATCGAGCGGTCGAAGGCCTGCATGCCGAGGAGGAGCGGCGCCACGCCGCGCGTCATGCCCCGGGCGTCGATCACCAGGATCACGGGCAGGCCGAGCGAAGCCGCGAGCGCCGCGCTGCTGTCGCGACCGTCGAGCGCCAGGCCGTCGTGCAGGCCCTTGTTGCCCTCGACCACGCAGACGTCGGCGTCGGCGGCGTGACGCAGAAACGTGCTGCGCACCTGCTCTTGCGATCCGAGGTGCAGGTCCAGCGTCCGGCAGGCGATCCCGCTCGCGGTGCCGAGCCACAGCGGATCGATGTAGTCCGGCCCCTTCTTGTACGGCTGCACGGCGAGCCCGCGCACGCGCAGCGCGGCGCACAGGCCCAGCGCGACCGTCGTCTTGCCCGACGACTTGTGCGCGGCCGACACGAGCAGGCGTGGAGCGGCGAGGGCGGCCATGCGCACGGGCCCGGTCAGTCCGCGCTGCCGCGCGCGGGCGCGGCCGGCGAGGCGGCGGGGTCCTCGGGCAGGAACGCGAAGGCGCGCGCGCCGACGAGGGTGATGAGGAGCGCGAGCCCGACGCCGCCCACGCCCAGAAGCAGTTCCGGCCAGCGCGGGACGTAGCGCGCGATCGCGCCGTCGCCGAAACTGCTGCGCACCTCGTAGCCGGGGAAGATCGGCTGCGGGAAAGCCTGGCCGCCGATGATGAACACGTAAAGCCAGGCGAACGCACCGAGCAGGACCAGGAGCGCGGCGAAGAGCGTCGAGCCTGTCGTGGCCGGCCCGCGGCGCCACAGCAGCGCGAGCGGCGCGGCGCTTCCCGCAGCGACGAAGCCACCCCAGTACAACAGCGGATAGGGGCTGCCATCGATGAGAATGAACCGCTCGTAGGCCTGCTGCTGCGCGAAGTAGGCGTGGACGAAGTGCTGCACGAGCGAGAAGTACAGCGCCGCAGCGACGAACACGCCGAGCAGCCGGCGCATGCGCGCGTGGATCGCCTCGGGCAGCCCGCGTCCGTGCCACGCGTACGCCGCCGCCTGCGCGACGAGGAACACGGCCAGCCCCCACGCGAACGAAAGCACGATGAACAACGGTGGCAGCAGCGCGCTGCCGTAGGCCGGCCGGGCCACGAGGAAGGCGAAGATCGCACCCGTACCCGTGGTGAGGATGAAACGCCAGACCAGCGTGGCGATGCCCAGCGGCGCCGACCAGCGGTTCATGCGCCGCTCCATCAGTGTCCACAGGTAAACGGCGACGATGGCGAACATGCCCGTGTACAGGAACACGTTCCAGGCGAACACGGAAGTGAGGTTGTAGTGCGTCGCGGCGACGACCATCCGCTCGGGTCGGCCGAGGTCGAGCATCAGCACGAACAGGCCCCCGGCGAGCAGCGCGATGCACAGCAGCCCGGCAAGCGGCGCGCGAGACTTGTACTCGGCCTGGCCGAACACCGAGCCGATCGAGGCGACGTTGAGCACGCCCGAGGC
>Ga0209254_10001272_pt1 | contig 22372 bp, 28 predicted proteins | sample FrelakmetDIP11DI_FD_187148 | JGI IMG/M metagenome (GOLD analysis project Ga0209254, IMG submission 187148) | Freshwater lake sediment microbial communities from the University of Notre Dame, USA, for methane emissions studies - DIP11 DI (SPAdes)... | ecosystem: Environmental > Aquatic >...
GGGATTCCAGAACCGGGAAATCCGCTACGACCGCGGCGGTCGCCACGGGCCGCGCTGGTTTGCCTGCTCCGGCACCTGGTTCAACCGGGGTGACGGCAGCGTGGACGCTTTTTTTCGCGAAAACGCCCATACGTACCTGTTGCTGACCCTGGATGAAATCACCCAGCAGAAGAAGAACGAGTTGGAAATCCGCCTTAACGCCCTCAAGGCGCTGATGGCGGAAGAAGAAAAGATTCAGAGTCTCCGGGAGACCCTGCTCGGCGCCATGCATCAAATTCGAGGACCGATCAATCTGCTAAACGCCGCCAAGACCCTCATGCAACGGCGCGATAGGGAGCGGCAAAACCCCGCCTTGCTGGAGATTCTGGAGCAGATTCTGGCCGCCGGAGAGGAATCGCTGGCCCGGCTGAAGCAGTGCGTTCCCGAGGCCGAGGACGTCGCCATGGGTCCGGTCAACATCAACCAGCTCCTGCACGAAAACATTGTTCTGCTCACCGAGCGCCTGTTGGCCGCAGGCGTGGTGATCGACTGGAAACCTATGCCGATACTCCCCACGGTCATGGGCTTGGAAAACCGGCTGCGGGCCATGTTCAAGCAGATCCTGGAAAACGCCATCGATGCGATGAACCTGAGCGGCGTGCAGAAGCGGGAACTGCGCATTGCCACTTGCGCGGATAAGGAGCTCATCCATGTCTGCATCGAGGATACCGGCCCCGGCATTCCGGAAAACCTGTGTGTCAAAGCGTTCGAGCCCTTCTTTTCCACCAAGAACGCCGGCGGCAAGCGGCATTCCGGCATGGGCCTGACCATGGCGCAGGAAGTGATCAACCAGCACTCAGGCCTGATCCGTTTCGATCCGGCCTACCGGGAAGGCTGCCGGGTGCTTATCCAATTGCAAACCCATGCGGGTCAAGACCTTAACGCTGGCGCCTACGCCCATGGTTGAACGCCACCGGCTCATCGAGCAAGAGCTGGAAGCCCTCTACCAAGTCAGCAGAATGCTGAACAGCCCCTTGCCGCTGCGGGACAAGCTCCAGAGCATCCTGGACGTGCTGCACGAACAGGCGGGCATGCGCTCGGGCATGTTGGCCCTGCGCGAGCAGCAGACCGACGCTCTGGTGGTCTGCTCGGTCCGCTGCGGCGGCGGCAATATCGACGAAGAACCGATTCGCTACGAACCGGGCGAAGGCCTCATGGGCGCCATCCTGGACGAGGGCTACACTCTCGTCGTCGAGCGCATCGCCGACGAACCGCGTTTCCTCGACAAACTGGGCCTGTACGATCTCGCCTTGCCCTTCATCGGATCGCCCATCCGCGTGGGCGACGACGAGGTGGTGGGTGTGCTGGCGGCGCAGCCAGTGGCAGGAAGCCTGCTCGGCGAGCGCGCCCGATTCCTGGAAATGGTGGCCAACCTGATCGCGCAAAGCGTGGGCATGCTGCGCGGCATGGAGCAAAGGCAGAAGGATCTGACCGAGGAGCGGGACCGGCTCAAACAAAGCCTGCGCAAGAACTACGGCTTCGACAACATCATCGGCCACACCCAGGCCATGCTGCGCGTGTTCGAACTGGTTCAGCAGGTGGCGAAATGGAACACCACGGTGTTGCTCCGCGGTGAATCCGGCACCGGCAAGGAAGTCATCGCCAACGCCATCCACTACCACTCCGCCTGTGTCGGCGGCCCCTTCATCAAGCTGAACTGCGCCGCCTTGCCCGACAATCTGCTGGAGTCGGAGTTGTTCGGCCACGAAAAGGGCGCCTTCTCCGGCGCCTTGAGCCAGCGCAAGGGACGTTTCGAACTGGCCAACGGCGGCACGATATTTCTGGATGAAATCGGCGAAATCTCCCCTTCCTTCCAAACCAAACTGTTGCGCGTGTTGCAGGAAGGCGAGTTCGAGCGGGTCGGCGGCACCCAGACCCTCAAGGTGAGGGTGCGCATCATCGCCGCCACCAACCGCAACCTGGAGGAGGAAGTGGAGGAGGGGCGTTTCCGCGAGGACCTTTATTACCGGCTCAACGTCATGCCGATCACTATGCCGGCCTTGCGGGATCGCCTCGAGGATATTCCGGAACTCGCCCAGTTCCTGCTCGGGCGTATCTCGAAGCAGCAGGGCGGCCGCCCGCTGGAAATCAAGGAGAGCGCCATCCGCCTGCTCATGCGCCATGATTGGCCTGGCAACGTGCGGGAGCTAGAAAACACCCTGGAACGGGCTAGCATCATGAGCCCCGGCGGCATTATCGACCGTGAGGCCATCGCCCTGACCGGCCTGGAGGAGGAACTGTCCCTGGGCGCCCCCGCCTCCGCCAAACCCGAGTTCAACACGGAGGGCATGGACGAGCGCGAACAGGTCATCGCCGCCCTGGAACAAGCCGGCTGGGTTCAAGCTAAGGCCGCCCGCCTGCTCAACATGACCCCCCGTCAAATCGCCTACCGGGTGAGGATACTCAACATCAAGATGAAACATATTTAATCCCGCTTCATGGCGCCTAAGACCGGGTGACAGCAATCCTGATTGGTTCCTCGGAATGGCTAAAACGGCCGGGCTAGCTAGGCTGGCTAATTTACATTGATTGCTCACTCATCTGCCCTTAATTCCTCCGCCCAGCAGCCTATGGGCAGACCTAAGTTCTTATCCGCGTCCTCGAAGCGCACCAGAAAAACGCTGCGCCCCTCATCCTGCTCCAAATGGCCTTTGCGCACGATCACGCCGCGCGTGCCGGCGGGGACCAGCAGAGCGTTCTCCTCGAGGTCTTCCAGTCCGCCATCGTTATAAACCGCCGTGGCCGCATAGACCGCGTCGCCTTCTTCCAACGTTTCCACGTCCACCATTAGCTTGATCTCCCGTTGAGAGGTTTGAATGTCGTAAACCTTACATGACCGGCTGCCTTTGTCGGCATCCGGCTGCACCGTTGTCGCCGCCAATAATGAGTATGCCCTTTATGATCAGTACCTTGAAAACAAGAACAAGAAATGGCACGGCGGTTGCCATGACACTTACAAAGACAATGCCACAACCCAAGCCAAGGGAGACCATCATGCTTACATTGACCGACAGCGCCATCAAGGCCATCAACCGATTCATCGCCGGTTCCGAAAACGGGGCCAACGGACTACGCATTCAGGTCAGCGGCGGCGGCTGTTCCGGTTTGCAATACGCCCTCAAGCTCGAACAGGCTGCCAACACGGACGACATGGTCGTCGAATCCGGAGGGGTCAAGGTGTTCGTCGACCCGGCCAGCGCGCCATCGATCGAGGGGGTGACAGTCGATTTTGTCGAGAGCATGGAAGGCTCCGGCTTCAAGTTCACCAATCCGAACGCCAAGAACCCTTGTTCTTGCGGCAAATCCTTTTCCGCCTGACGCCTGGAGGTTATGGACATGTGGGATTATTCAGACAAAGTCAAAGAGCATTTTTTTCAACCGCGCAACGTGGGTGCCCTGGAAGGGGCGAATGGCGTGGGAGACGTAGGTTCCATCTCCTGCGGCGACGCCCTTCGGCTGAGCCTGAAGGTCAATCCGGAAACCGAGATCATCGAAGACGCCAGGTTCCAGACTTTCGGTTGCGGGTCCGCCATTGCTTCGTCTTCTGCTCTGACCGAAATCATCAAGGGGCTAAGCATCGAGGATGCGCTCAAGGTCACCAATGACGACATCGCCGATTTTCTGGACGGCTTGCCGCCGGAGAAGATGCACTGCTCGGTGATGGGCCGGGAAGCTTTACAGGCCGCCATCGCCAACTTCAAGGGCGAAGAGTGGGCGGACGACCACGAGGAAGGCGCGCTGGTGTGCAAATGCTTCGCCGTGGACGAAAAGTTGATCGAGGGCTTGGTCAGAGCCCACAACCTTCATACCGTCCAGGAAGTGACCAACTATACCAAGGCGGGCGGCGGCTGTTGCGCCTGTCATGAAGGCATCGAGGAAATCCTTATGCGCGTGATGGCCGAACGCGGCGAGATTTTCGATGCGGATAGCGCTCCGGCAATAGTTGAGCCAGAACCTTTGCCCATCGCCGCCAAGGCCAGGGGCGGCATGACCACGGTGCAGCGCATCCGCCGCATTGAGGCGGTGATCGAATCCATTCGCCCCAACCTGCGCATGGATGGCGGCGACGCCGAACTGGTGGAAGTGGACGGCGCCACGATCTACGTCAAGATGACCGGTGCCTGCTCGGGCTGCGGCATGGCTTCCATGACGATCGGAGGTATTCAGCAGCGGCTGATGGAAGAGTTGGGCGAATTCATCAAGGTGGTCCCGGCGGAAAAAATGCCGCAAGAACCGAGGAGAACCGCTCATGGCTGACATCTATCTGGACAACAACGCCACCACTCAATGCGACGCCAAAGTGGTGGAGGCCATGTTGCCGTATTTTCTGGAGCAATTCGGCAATCCTTCTTCGATCCACAGTTTCGGCGCCGGCGTCGGCCGGGCGGTGAGCAAGGCGCGCAAACAAATCCAGTCGCTCTTGGGTGCGGCGCATGACTCGGAAATCATCCTCACCTCCTGCGGCACGGAATCGGATAACACCGCCATCCTGTCGGCGCTGAAGTGCTTTCCCAACCGCAAGGAGATCATCACCACGACGGTGGAACACCCGGCCATACTGGCGCTTTGCACCCAGTTGGAAAAGGAAGACTACGTCATCCACCGCCTTGGCGTGGACAGCAAGGGATGCCTGGACCTGGAAGAATATGAGCGACTGTTGACGCCCAACGTCGCCATCGTCTCGGTGATGTGGGCCAACAACGAGACCGGAACTCTGTTCCCGGTCGAAGAAATGTCCGAGATGGCCCATGCGGCGGGCGTGCAGTTCCACACCGACGCGGTGCAGGCGGTGGGCAAGATCCCCATCGACCTCAAGAAGACCAAGATCGACATGCTCTCGGTCTCCGGCCACAAGTTGCATGCGCCTAAAGGCATCGGCGTCTTGTATCTCAAACGCGGGGCGCGTTTCCGTCCATTGCTGCGCGGCGGCCACCAGGAACGCGGCCGCCGTGCCGGCACCGAGAACGCGGCCTCCGTGGTCGGCCTGGGCAAGGCTTGTGAACTGGCCCAGGAACACATTGAGTTCGAAAATATCCAGGTTAAGGCGCTGCGCGACCGGCTGGAGCAAGGCATCCTGTCGCAGGTACCGAATTGCTTCGTCACCGGTAACCCGGACAATCGCTTGCCCAACACCGCCAACATCGCTTTCGAATACATCGAGGGCGAGGGCATCCTGATGCTGCTCAACAAGGCCGGCATTGCGGCTTCCTCGGGTTCGGCCTGCACCTCGGGCTCCCTTGAGCCGTCCCATGTGATGCGTGCCATGAGCATCCCCTACACCGCGGCCCACGGCACGATCCGCTTCTCGCTGTCGCGCTATAACACCCAGACCGAGATCGACCGGGTCATCAGCGCCGTGCCGCCCATCGTGGCGGAGCTGAGGAGACTTTCACCCTATTGGGGCGAATCCGGCCCGGTAACGGAACCGGAAAGAGCTTTCGCTCCCGTTTACGGATAAGCACGTGGATCCCCAATCCGCAAACCCCTTCACCGCCAGCCCTTGTTCGGGAGCGAGAGGGGAGTCATACCCAGAGGGTGGCCGCCGGCCGGGGGAGTGCCGTCGCACCGTCACCATCGACGACACGACACTCCGTGACGGGGAACAGTCCGCAGGTGTGGCCTTTTCCCTGGAGGAGAAGATCGATATCGCAACCCGGATCGACCGGCTTGGAGTCCCGGAACTGGAAATCGGCATACCGGCCATGGGCGGACGGGAGCGAGAGGAAATCCGCACCCTCGCCGGGTTGGGTTTGAACGCCCGCCTGCTGGTCTGGTCTAGGATGCGCCGGGGCGACATCCAGGATTGCCTGAATCTGGGGGTGGGTATGGCGGATCTGTCGATTCCGGTGTCGAGTCAGCAGATCCGGCTCAAGCTGAAGCGCGATGAAAACTGGGCCTTGGCGAACATCAAGGCCCTGGTAACGGAGGCGGTGGACGGCGGCTTGGCGGTGTGCGTGGGGATGGAAGACGCCTCTCGTGCCGATCGGGGATTCTTGCTGAAAGTCGCGGAAACCGCCCAAGCCGCCGGTGCCGAGCGCATCCGTTTCGCCGACACCGTGGGGGTGATGGAGCCGTTTGGCGTGTTGGAAACCATCAAGGCGCTGCGTGCCGCCACCGACTTGAACCTAGAAATGCACGCCCACGACGACTTGGGGCTCGCCACCGCCAATACTCTGGCGGCGGCCGTGGCCGGCGCTACCCATCTCAACACCACGGTCAATGGTCTGGGTGAGCGGGCCGGCAATGCTGCCTTGGAGGAAGTGGTGGTGGGGCTGCGCCAGTTGTACGGCATCGAAACCGGGGTCGACCTGCGAAAGTTCCCGGAACTCTCCGCCCGTGTCGAGAGCGCCTCCGGGGAGCCGGTGGGCTGGCGCAAGAGCCTGGTCGGCAAGCGGGTGTTCAGCCATGAGGCCGGCATCCATGTGGATGGGCTCATCAAAGACTTGGCCAATTACCAGGGCGTGGATCCCGCCGTGGTGGGACGCAGGCATCAATTCATCCTGGGTAAGCATTCCGGCTCCCGCGCCGTGATGAGTGTGTTCGCGGATATGGGCATCGTGTTGGAAAAGCGCGAGGCGGCGATGTTACTTCTGAAGATCCGGCAGTTCGTCGCCCGCCACAAGCGAACGCCGGAAACCTTGGATCTGCTTTCCCTGCACCGGCATCTGGCCGGGAAAGGCCCCTCTGCCGGCGGGAGAGAGAAAGCAAACAAACCTGTAACCATAGGCCCACCCTCATGATGAGCGAATCCAAGCCAGAAGCTACCGAAGACCTGCCGGAAAGGAAGGCCGTCCCGATGGAAGCATCCGTTCCCCGGCAGGAAGACTACCCCTTCGTGCCGTCGCCGCTCGTTCCGCGGCAGACCGGCTGGAGCATCGTGCCGTGGTGAGCGTGTTCATTCCCTCCAGCCATGCGGAGCGATCCCTGTTGGCGCAAATGAAGGAAGACGTGACCTGTGTGTTCGCCCGAGACCCCGCGGCCCGCAACTTGCCCGAAGTACTCCTCGTCTACCCCGGCGTGCATGCCGTGCTGATCCACCGCGTCAGCCACAGGCTTTGGGTGGCGGGGTGGAAGCTCGCCGCCCGCTGGCTGGCATTCATGGGGCGATGGCTGACCAATGTGGACATCCATCCCGGCGCGAAGATCGGCCAGCGCTTGTTCATCGACCATGGCGCCGGCGTGGTGATCGGTGAAACCGCCGAGATCGGCAATGACGTCACCCTCTACCACGGCGTGACCCTGGGTGGCACCTCCTGGAATAAGGAGAAGCGCCATCCCACGCTGGGCCATGGCGTGTTGGTGGGCGCGGGAGCGAAGATTCTCGGACCCATCCGCCTCGGCGACAATGTCCGGGTGGGAGCCAATTCGGTAGTGAACAAGAACGTCCCGGCCTGCTGCACCGTGGTGGGCATCCCCGGTCGCATCGTCCATCGCAAGGGGGTGCAGATCCAAAATGTGTATGGCATCGAGTTGGATCACCATCTGATCCCCGACCCGGTGGGCAAGGCTCTGCACTGCCTCGTCGAGCGGATGGACAAGATGGAAAAGCGCCTGGCGAAAGCCAGCCGCGCGGCCAGACAAGACTGTGTCCATTGCGAGGCGGATGGCACTTGCCACGAGCATTTATCGCAAGTGCCTGCAATCCAGTTCGAGGAAACCTGATGGACTTGATGGATTTTGACGGAGAGAACCTTTATTTCGAGGAGTCCGTGTCGCCGGAGGTCGAGGCCCTGATCCAGACTGCGGGCAGCTTGTACGGCGACGGGGAGGCGGAACAGCCTTTGCTGGAGGCGTTGCGGCTGGCCCCTGATTCCCTGAATGTGCTGGTGGCGGCGTACCGCTTCTACTACTACCAGCACCGTTTGGGAGATGCACTCGGGGTCGTTGGGCAAGCCTTGCCGGTTACGGCCCGGCGTCTTGGCATCCCGTTGGACTGGAAGCTGCTGGGTGCCGAGCATATCAGCCAGGGCGGGGCAGCCTCGATGGCCTTGGTGCGTTTCCACCTGCTGTCCCTGAAGGCGGAGGCTTATCTGCTGTTGCGCCTGGGCCGGAAGGACGAGGGCAGGGCGATCTTGACCAAGTTGCTGGAATTGGACAGTCACAACCGACTGGGAGCTCAGCAATTGCTGGAAGTGGCTGACGCCGAAACCTGACGAAGCGCCGGCGGTTCCCCCTGGGTTAGGTTCCCATAAAGGGGTGTCCGGCCGCTCCAGCGGTTCAGCGGCGATGGAGCGCCACAACAGGCATTCCCGTGCTGGAGCATGGGAACGAGAGAAACTTCAACGAGGAACCCAAACCATGAGCTTTGAAGACGATCTGGAAGCCCTGGAATCCGCCGAGGATTTCCTCAATTATTTTGAGCTGCAGTATGACGCCAGCGTAGTGCAGGTGAACCGCCTGCACATCCTGCAACGCTTTCACAACTACCTGGCCCAGGGCGGGGAATCCTTGCCGGAGGACGCCGAGGCCAAACGCGAGGTTTACAAACAGTTGCTGGCGCGGGCTTACCAGGATTTCGTCGAATCCGACGCTCTCACCGAGAAGGTGTTCAAGGTATTCCACATGCATGAGGCGCAAACCACCTTCGTGCCCGTCGGCGACCTGTTGAAATAGGGCTTAAGGCCGTGCTGACCGAAGAAGGTTACGAACGTTATGATTACGGCGACGAAGTGCGGGTCATCCGCAATGTGCGCAACGACGGCACCTATCCGGGCCTCGATGTGGGCGCGCCCTTGGTGCGGCGCGGTTCGGTGGGTTTCGTGGTCAACGTGGGTACTTTCTTGCAGGATCAGGTGATTTACTCGGTGCATTTCCTGAACGAGCAACGCTTGGTCGGCTGCCGCGAAGAGGAACTGATTCCTGCCGACGCCCCATGGACAGCCAGCCGCTTCGAGTTCCGCGACAAGGTTATAAGCCGGATCAGCTTGGCGGTGGACGGGGAGATCGTCGCCGCGGCGGGCGCCGAAGGGGAAATCATCAAGATATTGCGCAACGACGATCCCGCGCAGGTTCAGTATCATGTGCGCTTTCCGGGCCGCACCCTGCAAGTTCCGGAAAGCGTGTTATCGCCTGTGGAGGGCGGGACAGCCCATGAGCCTCCCTGATTCCCCGACGGCGGAAATGCCTTACAACCGCCTGCGCACCGCGCTGATGCTGTTCGGCAAGCCACTGGCCGAGCTTGGGCCCGAAGAGCGCAAGCGCGTGGAGCGTCAAGCGGAAAAGGAATATCAGATCGAACAAGCCATCCTGGAGGCTCCCGAGGCCGCCGGCGTCATGGTCGGCGAGGTCGAACTGGAACGGGCGCTGGCGGAAATCCGGGGGAAATACCCGGACGGCGACGCGTTCCGCTCCAGCCTGGAGGCGAGCGATCTGGACGAAACCCGACTGCGGCAAGCCTTGGCGCGGCAATGCAAGGTCAACACCATTCTGGATAAGGTCGATTCCGCCATGCCGGTTGAAATCGACGAGGTGGAGGTCGGTATTTACTACCACGCCCATTTCCAGAAATTCCAGCAACCCGAGCGACGCGACACTTACCACATCCTCATCAGCATCAACGAGGATTTCCCCGAGAACTCTCGCACCAAGGCGCTGGAACGTATCCGGGCCATCGCCGGAAAGCTGGAGCACAGCCCAAAGCAGTTCGATGAGCTGGCTCAGCGGCATTCCGAATGCCCCACGGCCATGCGCGGTGGACGCATCGGACTGGTGCGGCGCGGGCAGCTGTTCCCGGAACTCGACCAGGCGCTGTTCCGCCTGCGCCCCGGCCAGCTTAGCGAGGTGGTCGAGTCGGCAATGGGTTTCCATCTCCTGTTCTGCAAGAAAATCGAACCGCCGCAAACCCTCTCCTTGACGAAAGCCACGCCGCACATCCGCAAGATCCTGGCCGAGCGCGTCCGAGAAAGCCGCCGCCGGCAATGGATCGCGGGACTGATTCCAACCACTGGGGGAAGAACGCCAACATGACTCAAGCTGCAAGCCATGCCCATTGTTCCTTCTGCGGAGTCGAACAGTCTCCGGCCACCCCGCTCATCGCCGGACTGGAAGGCTCCATCTGCGAGGCCTGCGTGCGCCTTGCGGACCAGGTCGTCACCAACTGGGGACGCAAGCGGATCTTGAACGAATTGCACGGCCCCATCCCCAAGCCATCCAAGATCAAGGAGATCCTCGATGGCTATGTGGTCGGTCAGGATCTGGCTAAGGAAATCCTGGCCGTGGCGGTGTACAACCATTACAAGCGGCTTAAGCACGAAAGCGGCGATGCCGGTTTCAGCCACATGCACACCGAGGTGGAACTGGGTAAGTCCAATATCCTGCTGGTCGGTCCCACCGGCACCGGCAAGACCTTGCTCGCCTCCACTTTGGCGAAGATCGTCGGCGTGCCCTTCGTAGTCGCCGACGCCACCACCCTCACCCAGGCCGGTTATGTCGGCGACGACGTGGAGCATATCCTGGTGCGCCTTCTGGAAGTGGCGGAGGGCAACGTGGGCCGGGCGGAATGGGGCATCGTCTATCTCGACGAGGTCGACAAGCTGGCCCGGAGTCCCGAGATGGCCACCAACACCCGCGACATTTCCGGCGAAGGCGTGCAGCAGGCGCTGCTGCGGTTGGTGGAAGGGGCGCAGGTTAAGGTTTCCCTGAAGGGCAAGAAGCGCGAGGGCGGCGACGATGTCATCATCGACACCCGCAACATCCTGTTCATAGCGGGCGGTGCGTTCCCCGGCCTAGAGAAGCATGTGGCGAAGCGCCTGGCCCCGGCGAAGCTCGGCATCGGCTTCCACGCCAGCCCGGTGGACACCGACACCCAGCCGGAACTGGAAGTATTGCTCAACGAAACCCAGCCCGGCGATTTGCGTCGGTTCGGCCTGATTCCTGAATTAATCGGCCGCTTCCCGGTGTTCGCGCCGCTGGAGCCTCTGGACGAGGCGGCGCTCATCAGTATCCTCACTAAACCGAAGAACGCCCTGGTACGCCAATATCAGAAGCTGTTCGCCTACGAAAAGGTCAGCCTGGAGTTCACCGAAGACGCTTTGAAGCGCGTGGCGCAAAAGGCCATCGAACGTGACACCGGAGCCCGCGGCCTGCGCAGTATCCTGGAACAGGTGTTACGCAAGCCCATGTTTGAAATCCCCTCCCTTTCGGGCATCGAGCGCTGCATCGTGGACGAGGCAGTGATTGACGGCAAAGCCGAGGTCAGGACCTCACCGGTCGGAATTGAAACCCTGCCTGCTGCCGCAGCCACCGACCCGGAACCCGAGAATACCGATAATACCGATGTGAAGATGGCATCCGGCAGCTAAAACCGGCGAGGTACGCATGCCGCACCACCGAAAGCAAGATTGTCGTAAACCCGACCAACGCGTAGCGATTCGTCACTGCTTCCCACCACTATCTGATCGTTTTCAAATGTTATCAGCGATGGCACATAACCTTTATTCCTTAAGTCAGTCAAATCACCCACGGGAGAAAAAACCATGCTGCTGAACCGGTACGATGAACGGGCGTTACTGACCAACGCCAATATCAAGGAAAAAACCACAACCCCGAATCTCGACGCCTATCGTGGCGATCTGGTTCTGGAAGAGGGCGAGATTGCCGACACGCTGGGCCGTCGCAAACCGCCGCTCTCCGTCGTCAAGCAGGCGGCTATTCTGGCCGGGCAGGACAAGATCACGTTCATTTCCGGCTTCCTGGAAAAGCTCGAGTTTCTCCCGCTGTTTTACGAGAAATACGCAGCGGACCTCGCGGACGATTTGGCCGCGGTCTTCTATGTGGAAAACATCCCCAAGCCCATTCAGGTCACGTATCATGGTGTACACCACGTCCTGCTGCCCATGATCGAAGGCGAAGGCACGGTCTGGAACGAATTGAACGAGGAGCTGGCCTTGCAAAAAACTGACTTCAAGGGCCAAAGCGCAGCCGACAAGGTGATGACCGTTTATCAAGCCGTTAAAACGGATTATCACCCGAAATATCCGGAGATTTCCTTTGAGGAAGCGCTAGCGCAAGTCGTCGAGGTGAAGAAGGAATTGCGCGGCGCAGTTTGAATTTGTTAAGAAGTTGAACCCTGGCGTGCCGCCACGCCCAGCTATCCTCGCCACGGGCGCTTCCGGGACATCCGCTGTACGGGGCTCTGTTCGAGACGGCCATGGCGACAGAACTGCTCAAGCAAGCCTCCACCCTGGCCACCCGCCCGGTCTTCCATCACTGGCGAACCGCCGGTGGAGCCGAGGTCGATCTGATTTTGGAACGGGACGGCATGCTCCATCCCTTTGAAATCAAGCTGACTGCGGTCCCAACTCGCCGGACAGCGGCGGGGATCGAGGCGTTCAGGCAGGCTCATACTCACCTGCGCGTAGCCACCGGCGCGCTCCTCTGCGGAGTGGAGAAACCGCGCTGGATCAGCGATCAGGTCGTGGCCCTGCCGTGGAATATCCTCTGATCCGATGAGACGCCAGTCAGCTGTAGCCAATCTTCTGGATTCCCGCTGAAACCGTGATTAGAAAAGCGCCACCCACTCAATCTAACCCTCCCAACAATTCTTGGTGTCGGGCCAGGTTGATGACTCGCGAACACTGGAGGGCGGGCCGGAAGGCCCGGCTGACCGGTTGCAGATTCCCTCTGCGGGCAGAAACTACCCCATGATCGCCTGATAGGCCCGCTGCAACAAGGTCATCTCCGCCGGATGTCCGCCGCGCAACTCGGTAATCGCACAGAATTTCCCGCCCTGTTCGGAGAACAACTGTCTGGGCGGGTCGGTGCAGGTGAAGCGGGCCAGATAGATACTGAGCGGTTGCTGCGGCGTGTCCACCCGCTCATGGAACTCCCCTTCCGCCTGCAACAGGGAAGGCGGAAGCCCCAAACTCGCGCAGTAATCGCGGGCCAGTGTGGCCGGGTGCAGGAAAAGCGCGTTGTCGTCGGGATCGAACTCGTCCTCGTCCAGTACAGTGGATAACGGGGGCAACGGTTCTGGCACGATGACGCTGCCCGATGCGTGGCGCAGGAACAGGGTTCGGGCGCTGGTGCTTTGTGAATGATAGAGGATCAGCCGGGCCTCACGGGCAGACCTAAGTTGTTTACTTTTCATGGTGGGTTGCATCCCAAAGCCGTTTGAAACAGGTGTCGAGACGGGAAAGCGCGCGGTTGGCGGATTCCAATTCGGCATAGCGGGGGAAGCGGCGGGTTTCACCGCGCCCGTACCAGTCGTCCATGGCGCGGGTGAGGGTTTCCTTCTCGCTGGCGGTGCGGGCTATCAGTTGTTTCGACCAATCCCTGGCCGCGTTGGCTCCCAAAGGGGACACCCGGTAGCGGACGGCCTCGTCGAAGAGGCGCACGCCTCCCCCTTCGGCCACGGTCGCCCTTAAGCCTTCCTGGTCGGCGATTTCCACCCCGGCTAGGAAGTCGATGCCGAAATGGTGCAGGTCGGGCAGCCAAGGCGTGGTTGGCCCCATCAACACGGTGACGGCATGGCGGGACAATTCGGCCAGGCGGGGGAAGGTTTTGTTGGGGATGGAACTGGCGGTCAGGAACACCCACTCCGCTTCCGGCAGCAGGTATTCGCAGGCGGCGTCGGTCAAATCAAAGGGGCCGGGGTTGCGCTCCAGCACGGTGAGGTCCAATTGCCGGGCTTGGACGAAGTCGTCCAGCCCTGGATAGCGACCGATGACGATGGTTTTTTTGCCTTGCATGAAAGGCAGGAAATGCTCGAAGACGGCGAGATTGCCGCTAGCGATGGGTTCAAGGGTCAAGCCTTCGGGAAGGCCGTGGCGGCGGTTGATCGCGGCATTGGCCGCGGCCATGCCGACGGCGGCCTGGTAAGGCTCGAATTCCCGCACCCACCGCGCCAGCCCGGCGACGGTCTTGCCCCGCAAGCTGCCTGCCCAAGGCAGGGTGCGGGTGGGAAAGCCGGGGCTCATGGCCAAGCCGACCGCCTCCGCCTCGCAATACGTCCACACCAAGCCGATGAGGACTTCGCGGACGGCTTCCGGCCCGGCGGCATAATCCTGAAGCAGGTCGTAGATTTCGTAAGGGTTGGCCATGTCGGGCAAGCTTAGGCTGGGTGACCGCATCGAAACGATCGGATCCCGCCAAGGACGGTACGCGGATCAGCCCAAGGCCGGCATTAGCTTCGCTTCGGCCTTGACGATGCCGTCGCGCCCCCAGGCGACCACGGCTTCGACAAACCAGCGGGCACTGGCGGGATGGGGCCGGCCCACATCATACTCGGCATAAAAACTGCCGTCGCCGTGGAATTTTATCTCGCCGATACGATGCCCCCGCCCGTTCCTCCAGATGCCGACGAGACTGTCGAGCCCACTATAGGGGTCTTTGACAGAGGTAAAGCCGGCCTGTCCGTAAACCGGAAAAGGCGGCCGGCTTTCCTCGGCGAATCCCAGTTTCCGGATTTCCTCGGCAAGCTGGGTGCAGATGGCCTCTCCCAAAGGCATGCAATCAACTGGGTTCATCACCCAACTCGAGGAGTTCGACTCCCACCGACTCGGCCAGCCCCAGCATCCCCCAAGCCTCCGCAGTAGCGCGGCTCTGCCGAAGAGCACCGAATCTTCGGGTAGCGAAGGTGTTCATTTCAGCTCCACACGAAGGGTGGAACTTTCAGCCGTTCCACCGGCACATCGCCAAGCAGGTGTTCCTCGATGATGATCGGCACGTCCTCCTTGGTCACTTTGCCGTACATCACCGCCTCCGGATAAACCAGCACGCTGGCACCGAAGCCGCACGGGCCTAAGCAACCGGTATTGGTGACGGCGATTTTGTCGAACAGGTTGCGTTTCTGGATTTCGCCGAGGAAGGCGTTCATCACGTCCTCGCAGCCATGTTGGGAGCAGGAACCCCGCGGATGGCCCTCCGCGCGCCGTTGGACGCAGACGAAGACATGTTTCAATGGCTTGGGCATGGCGGCATCTCCGTCAGGCGGCCCGGGGCAGGGACGAATGGGTGAAACAGTCTTTCGGGCAAACCCTGGAACAGGCCTCGCAGCCGATGCAGTCCAGGGCATTGGCGATGTTCATGACCTGGGCGTTGTCATCGTCCAGATCATCGTAATCGTCGAGTTCATCCTCGGCCAAGACATCGGCGCGGTCCACCAGGTCGAACACGTCCCGGGGACAGACTTTGAAGCAGCGGCCGCAGCCGATACAACGGCCTTGGTCGATGGCTTGTACGAAGGCGGGTGTCCACACGGTCCCGCCCGCCGTGACGCCAGTGATGGGTTCGCTCATCGCTCTCTCCAATGTGGTTTGGGCGTTAGGCTGCCAGCGCCTTTTTCGCTTGTGTCAGCTTCGCGTTGATCGCCGCCCAAGCCTTGCAGGCTTCGAGCGTGGATTGGGCGAGTTCGGGAATTTCCTCGTAGCCCGCCGGCAGACGATCTTCCACCAGGTCGTGCATCTTCGAAGCCCAATCGCTGGCGATGCGTTTCGCCTTGGCGACTTCTTTTTCCAGTGCTTGCAGTTCTTCGTGAGTCATCTAATTACCTCGCCTTAAAGAGGCACAACGTTATGAAATCGTACGAACTCCCCCGCGTTGCGCTGTCCCCTTTGCGGAGGGCGAGGCGAGGGTGTGAGCCGGTTGGGGTGGTTCGGGTAGAGGCGCTCTAAAGGTTGGCCACCTCGGCATGGCTCTCGATGAGTTCCAAGGCCTTGTCGATCTGCTTGCCGGCTTCCCCGTTCAACGTAGCCAAGGACGGGAAGCCGAAGCGATGAACGTCGCGTAGGGTCTTGTCGACGACGATGAGCTTACCGACGATCACGAAGGCTCGCCCAAAACCCTCGTGGGTCAGGTTGATCACCGGCACGGCCATCAATTTCGTTTTTTTCTCGATCAAGCTGGCGATAGCGTTGTAATAGGCCTTGACGCGGGCGATGGTGATTTCGTCCGGGTCGCCGACGATCGGAATTTCGCGCTTGCGCTCCTTGGTGAGAATCAAAGGGTCCAGCACCTTGGCGTCGGACCAGCCCTGGTAGGTGTCATAGGTGTCGATCGCGCGTAGCTGCTTGGCGATTTCCCGGGCGAAATCGCTTTGCAGTTCGGCTTCGTCTTCGTTTATGACTAATGCGGCGTTTTGCACGGGTGTCTCCTAAAAAATAATCAAGTTCTTGGCTGTTTAGTTCCCAGCTCCAGCGTGGGAACCCGTCCTGACCGCTCCATCGGTCACGCGGCGCGGGATCGCCGCCGGAGGCATTCCCACGCTGGAGCGTGGAAACGAGGAATTACTCCTCCCACCCATCGGCCTCCATCTGGGTGAATTTCTCCGAATCCACGCCCTGCCGGGCCAAGGCCTTGGCCACCCAGGCTGATGGACCGGTGCGCAATTCGGTCTGGAGATCATCCAACAAACCGGCGATCAGGCTGCCGCGTTGGACCTTCACCGGCTGGATGCCGGCGGCCATGAGCTGGCGGATCGCGGAAGCGCCAATGGCCTCGCAATACACAGCCGCGCAGCCCTCCAGCAGGCCGATCTTGGCAGCCAGCTTGTCTTCGTTGCCGTCCTGATCCAGCTTGCCGAATTCAGCCGCCTCAAGCAGTTCGCACTGTTCCATGTCCACCGCATAAAGGGCGAAGGTTCTGGCGGAGCCGAAATGCTGATTGACGAGCTTCATGTCGTCGGTGCAAAAGGCAATCTTGACGGAGGTTTCCATCGCCAATTGTTCCTCGCTTTTGTCAACAATGCGCATGCGTCGGATGAGCGCCATCGGCGTTTCCCTGCAACGGTTGAGTGAACGATTCGCTCACGGGTTTCTGCCCATAAATCGAGCGGTATACCGGCACTTCATGGGCGTGATGATTGGAAAGCGTCAGGTTGGACAGGTCAAACAGGGTCTGCCGCGCCCCGGCGTAGCCGATGAAGGTCTTTTGGTAGCCCCCCACTTGGTCGTAGAGCGGGAAACCGCAACGCAGGATGGGCAGGTTCAAGCGCTCGGCAGTTTGCACGGCATGGGAATTGCCGATGATGATTTCGGCATGAGCGTTCCGAGCCAGATGTTCCAGATCCTCCAGATCGCCGATTTTCACCGATGTGGCCGGCAGATGGTCCAAAGCCGGGCCGTCGCCGGCAGCCACCGCTGCCACGGTCTCGCCGCCCATCTCCCGGATAAAATGCGCGAACGCGTTGAGCTGGTCCGGGTCCGCGGCGATAGCGACGCGCAGGAAACCCAGCATGAAATGAGTATCGACCATCGCGTCCTGCAGTTGAGAGCGCTGGCGTTCTAGACGCTCAGGAACCCTTTCCCCGCTGATAGTGGATAAGGCCATCACCAAGGCGTCGGTCGCGCGCAAACCATAGAGGTGATCGAACCGATGGCAGGGCACGCCCGTGCGCTGTTCCAGAATGTCGGCGGCCTTCTTGAGCGAGGCGCCCACAACCAGCGTGGCGGCGGCCTCGCCCAGGGTACGCAATTCGGAGAGAAGTGTGCCACCCACGGTTACGGGTGAGAAATCCGAGTCGGTCAGATGTCCGTCCAGGGAATCGGACACATCCGGCAAGAACACCGGGCGCAGGCCGAACCATTCGATGATGTCGCGAAGATGCTCCAGGTCTCCCGGCGTGAGCATGGAGCCCGCCAAGACATTGACCTGATGTTTGCGACTGCCCGCCTGTTTAGACTCCGGGACGAGTTCGGTAAGAATCTCGGCCACCGTCGCGGCATAGCCCGATTCCAGGCAGCCGCTGAAATCCGGCGTATTCACCGCCACCACTGCGACATGATTGAATTGTGGATACTTACCCCGGAACTCTTTCACGCAACGCTTCACGTCCGTTCCCTGGGTTTCCGAAAGCCCCGTGGTCAGCACCGTGATCAAATCCGGCTTGGATTTCTCGGCGACGGTCTTCAACCCTTCGATGACATTCTCGTCCGCCCCCATGACCGAACTGGACTGGTCCATTGCGGTGGATTGCAGCGGAATCGGCTCGCGGAAATGGCGCACGAAATAGACCTTGGCGAAAGCCGTGCAGCCTTGCGAGCCATGCAACATAGGCATGGCGTGGTGAAAACCCAGCGTCGCCAGCGAACCGCCCACCGGCTGGCTGGCCTTGAGCGGATTGACCGACATCGCTTTTTTTCGGCGGATGATTTCTGGCATGAAAAGTTCAATTGGAAGAGACGTACCAAAAAGACACCAGCACTCATCGTGCCAACAATAAAAATTAATTAAAACACATAGTTACAACCGTGTTTTTTGTCGCAATCATGACATTCCAGCCGGTTTTGACGGAAAAACACTGAGCGATCGTGTCCCATCAACGCAGGTTATCGGTAGTCCTGCGCCATTGAATGCTGGAATTCTGTTGTTGCAACGGAATGGATGGCTTGTAGCTTGCTTGAACTAATCGGGAGGTATGCCACATGTCAACAAAGCGAATTCCAGAAATCATCTGTTCGGGATTCCAAGTACCCGAATTGGGTAAGTTTTCTTTTTCCGTCAACTATCGAGGTACTAGGCGGAGTGCGATCCTCATCCGCTTTAAGGGCGTGGTTTACGGCTATTTGAACCAGTGCGTGCATATGCCCAAGCGACTGGATTGCGAACATAGCCACATTTTCGATGAATCGGGGCAATATTTGCAGTGCTCCATGCACAAGATTTGCTATGAGCCCACCAGTGGAGAATCCATCAGTGAGATTTGTGCAGGAAAGAAATTGACCGCATTGAAGGTCACGGAAGCTGGCGGAATGGTTTATCTGATGGAAAAAAGATCGACCGCAGTGGATTTTGTTGATAAACGGAATACCCACGGGTAAACACTGTTGTCGTGCCGCTAAGAAGCGGAAACTGAAATACCGCTCCGCCGCTACCCACAGGCAGCGTCCCTTTAAGGGTTGTGGGTAACGGCGATGGGAACCCCATTAAGCCTGCAATAGCGCCTTGCCAGCTCTCTCAATTTCGAATCCCTGTTTTTGAGCCAAGGCATAATTTTTAGCAAACCATTAACTGCACCTTGACTTGCGGGCCTGATTTTGCCATTTAAGAAAAATCCTGTATTGCTTTAATACTCATGCCGGATTCCCTTCAACTCTCGGTACGAGAGTGGGCGTCAGTATTACGCTTCGCCAATCGAATCAGGCGGCGGCCAGGGCTGGCTTGACAATTTCCAACCACGCGTCGATGCGCTCGTCGGTCAGATCGCTTTGGTTGTCGTGGTCGATAACCAGGCCGACGAACTCATCATCGACGACGGCTTTCGAAGCCTCGAAGCTGTACCCGTCGGTAGGCCATGCGCCCACTACCGTGGCGCCATTTTCAATGACTTGGTCATAGATGAAAATCAAGGCATCGACGAATTCATGTCCATACCCCTCCTGGTCACCCAATCCGAACAAGGCCACAACCTTGCCCGACATATCCGCGGCTTTCAGTTGGGGAAGAAACTCTTCCCAACTCTCGGCGCTTCCGCCCGAACTCAAGCCGGGTAATTCACCATCGCCCAAGGTCGGCGTTCCGAGTATCAAAGCATCGTACTTTAGCAGATCGTCGACGGTGGCTTTGTTCACATTGACCGGAGCATCCGCGTCATCACCCAGTTTCTTAGCGATAGTTTTTGCGACGCGTCGCGTATTGCCCGTGTCGGAGCCAAAAAAGATGCCAATTTTACCCATATCAATTTCCTCGACAATGAAGAATAGAGTTTAGTGGATGGCTACCTCTGCAAGATCGAAATAATTCCCTGTTACCGTAACTCAAGAGAAAAATGGTTATCGAATGTAGTTTATTGAGCGCCCATGGATCAAATCGGCCATACCCGTCGGAACAATGTACGGATTGGCTGGAGAGGAACCTGATAGTTTGCCAAAGCCATTCATACAAGAACCGGGCCAACATGCCGGACACAATCCGCCACCGCCGCACTCGCAACAAAAGGCGCCGTCGAGGCGGAAAAAGAAAGGCAAGACTTTGGATTCGGCTGGCGGAATGAAAGGCACCTATGTGGTGCTTGCGCCATTCTTGTGGCGGGGTATGTCGCAAACGCGACAATTGACGAAGACTTATGGCGACTTGAGCTGTGCGTCGTCCCTGGATTCGCCACGCGCTGTGCCCAGGGTTCGCCAGGGCGCAGGCGCGCGAACGGCGTCCCACACGGGACTTTCCATGGTGAGTGCCAGTTGACGGACCAATTCCAACATGCCGGTGTAGCCGGCGTAGCCGAATTCCCGCTCCTGATTGATGTCGAGAAAAGCCAGGCGGGCTTTCAGAGCGGTATAGAGGTTGCGGCCGCCGGCGATGAGAATGTCGCACCGGTAATCCTTGACCACTTGCAGCAACTTCTTCGGGCTGACATCGTCTAGCATCAGTGCCTCCTCGCCCATCAACTCGCGGATTCTGGCCTTGTCCTCTTCCGTGGATTTCTTGGTGCCGGTTGCGACCACCACCATGCCCAGATCCTGCAGGGCAGACACCACCGACCAACTTTTCACCCCGCCGGTGTTGAGCAAAACCCGCTTACCCTTGAGCCGGGCTTTCCATGGTTCCAGTAATTGAAGGATTCGGGCTTCCTCGCGGGCGATCAAAGCCTCGGTTCGCGCGCTCAAGTCGGGATCGCCGATCAGCCGGGCGAAGTCGCGCAAGGCCTGGCTGGTATCGCTGATCCCGTAGAAACTGCCCTCGAACCAGGGCGTGCCGAACTGTTTTTCCAGCTTGCGGGCGACATTGAGCATGGCTTTGGAACATACCATCATGTTCACCTCGGCCTTGTGCATAGTTTGCACCTCGCGGAAGCGGGCGTCGCCGGATAAGGTGCACAGAACCCGCAAGCCCAACTCGTCCAACAAGGGCAAGACATGCCAGAACTCCCCGGCAATGTTGTATTCACCGATCAGGTTTACGTCATGGACTCTGATGCCCGGCCTTTGCACGGATTCGGGCAACGAGTCCGGATCGCGGGTTCCCACCACATATTTCACCATGGCATCGCCGGCGATGCGGTTGCCCATGTTCTTGGTGCCATAGAAACCAGCACAATCGACCGGCACCACGGGCACGCCGAAGTGCTGGGCGGCAGCCTTGCACACCGCTTCGAGATCGTCGCCGATGAGGGCGGGAACACAGGTGTTGTAGACGAACACGGCGGGCGGGGAATAGGTCTCCACTGCCTGCTTGATGGAATGGAACAGGCGCTTTTCCGAGCGGCCCATAATGATGTCCTGCTCCGTGAGATCGGTGGTCATGCCCATCCGGTAAAGGGTCGCGCCCGAGGAGCGGGTGCCGCGGTTGTCCCAGGAACTGCCGGCACAGGCGATGGGGCCGTGGACGATATGCGCCACGTCGACGATGGGTAGCAGCGCGATCTGGGCCCCGTCGAAGGCGCAACCGCCAGCGCTGGCACCGGGACTGGGCTTGGAGCAGCCGGACTTGGACTTCTTGTTGTGCTCGCAAGCCGGTTCGTCCAGGATTTCGGCAATGTCTTTGTGCGATTTCATGCGGGTTCCTGCCAGTCGTTAGCGTTTGACAGAAGACAAGCAAGCGGCGGGCCATTCTGCGACTGGCTGATATCAAGGGCGACTGGTCGTTACGATCTGTAGGAAAGCCAACAATTGCGGCTTGAGTGCAAGCCTGAGCGCGACAAGCCTTTGGAATATGTTCTTGTCCCATTCTGGCGTAACGGTCAGGAGGCGCATTTGTCGAATTAACAACCTGGCAGGAGCGGGTGATTGTAAGACCCGTGACATCGCCGGATAAAAGGAAGAAACTAAAAAACATAGAAAAAACAATATAATAATAAATTCTTTATGCTTGGCACATGGTTTGCTTCATTGGGATTGCGTTAAGCAACGCCAACCAACCGAAGGAGAACATCATGGCTAAGAAACTGCGTCAGTGTGCCATTTACGGCAAAGGTGGCATCGGCAAGTCCACCACCACTCAGAACCTGGTCGCCGCCCTTGCCGAGCAAGGCCAGAAGGTAATGATCGTCGGCTGCGATCCGAAAGCCGACTCCACTCGCTTGATCCTGCACGCCAAGGCTCAGAACTCCATCATGCAAATGGCGGCCGACGCCGGCAGTGTCGAGGACCTTGAACTCGAAGACGTATTGAAGGTCGGCTACAAGGACATCAAGTGCGTTGAGTCGGGCGGCCCGGAACCCGGCGTCGGCTGCGCGGGCCGGGGCGTCATCACCGCTATCAACTTCCTGGAAGAGGAGGGCGCGTATGACGAAGACCTCGACTTCGTGTTCTACGACGTACTCGGTGACGTGGTGTGCGGCGGCTTTGCCATGCCCATCCGCGAGAACAAGGCGCAGGAAATCTACATCGTCTGCTCCGGCGAGATGATGGCCATGTACGCCGCCAACAACATCGCCAAGGGCATCGTGAAGTACGCCAAC
>Ga0209254_10001273_pt1 | contig 22366 bp, 21 predicted proteins | sample FrelakmetDIP11DI_FD_187148 | JGI IMG/M metagenome (GOLD analysis project Ga0209254, IMG submission 187148) | Freshwater lake sediment microbial communities from the University of Notre Dame, USA, for methane emissions studies - DIP11 DI (SPAdes)... | ecosystem: Environmental > Aquatic >...
CCATCAGGTCTTCAGCATCTGGACGATGGCGTTCGCGCAAAGTGACATCAGGCCCCCCGGGACCACGCCAAGGAGCAACACCAGCGCACCATTGACGGAGAGCACCGCGCGAACATCCATCGGCGCGGAGACCGTGGTGGCGGTGATGGGCTCGTCGAAATACATCACCTTGACGACCCGCAGATAGTAGAAGGCTCCGATCAGCGACATCATCACGGCAAACACCGCCAGCGCGATGTGAACGCCCTGGCCCGAGGAGATCAGCGCCTGCAGCACGGAGAGCTTGGCATAAAAACCCACCATCGGCGGAATGCCTGCCAAAGAGAACATGCACACGGCCATGACGCCGGCGTACAAGGGGCTGCGCTGGTTCAACCCGGCAAAATCAGCGATTTCCTCGCTTTCGAACCCCTCGCGAGCGAGCAACAGGATGACGCCGAAACTCGCCAGAGTCGTCAGTACGTAGGTCACCATGTAGAACATTGCCGAGCTGTAGGCGTTGGCCGCCGACAGGGTATTGCCATTGACAACCCCGGCCATCAGGCCCAGCAACACGAAACCCATCTGCGAAATCGTGGAATAGGCCAGCATGCGCTTCAGGTTGGTCTGGGCGATGGCCGCCAGGTTACCGAGCAGCAGCGATGCGATGGCCAGGACCGCAAGCATCTGCTGCCAGTCGAAGGCCAGTGGCAAAAAGCCCTCGACCAGCAATCGGATCACAATGGCAAATGCGGCCAGCTTGGGTGCGCCTGCGACCAGCAAGGTCACCGCAGTGGGAGCGCCCTGGTACACATCGGGGATCCACATGTGGAACGGCACGACGCCCAGCTTGAAGGCGAGTCCGGCGACGACAAAAACCAGCCCGAACACCAGAACCTGGTGCTTGATCTGGCCCGACGCAATGGCTTTGAAGACCGCGTTCACATCGAGTGAGCCGGTTGCCCCGTACATCATGGACAAACCGTACAGCAGGAAACCCGAGGCCATGGCCCCCAGCACAAAATACTTCATTGCCGCCTCGGTGGCGTTGGCATTGTCCCTTCGCAGCGCCACCAGGGCGTAGCTCGACAGGGTGAGCAGTTCGAGCCCGAGGTAGATCACCAGGAAGTTGTTGCCGGAAATCATCACCGACATCCCCAGCAGCGAAAACATGGCCAGGGTGAACAGTTCGCCGCCCCGCAGCATGTCGCGGTCAGCCGCATAAGGGCGGCCATACACCAGGGTGACCATCACGGCGATGGTCGCGAAGCACTTGAGCCAATTGCCCATGGAATCGCTGACGACCATGTTGCCGAAGGCGTATATGGTCTGCCCGCCCTGCGCATACAGGCCATTCAGCAGGGCGACAACGCCGAGCGACAGGAGCGTCAGCACGTAGGTCGAGGTACGGCGTGGATTCTTCACAAACAGATCGGTCATCGCGATCACACACGCCATGACCAGCAACACGATCTCCGGGTAAACCGCGATCCAACTAGCTTTGTCAATCATCTTCTGTTTCTCGATTCAGTTGCGTCAATTGAGCTTCGAGAGCGCGACGTGCTTGAGCAGTTCCGCCACCGATACATTCATCACATCGGTGAATGGCTTGGGATAGATCCCCATGTAGAGCACCGCCACGGCCAGCAGGCCCAGCGTGAGGAACTCGCGGGCATTGATGTCCTTCAAGGCCCTGACGTGATCATTGGCCACCGGCCCGAGGTACACCCGCTTGAACATCCACAGGGTGTAGGCGGCACCGAAAATCAGGGCGGTTGCCGCGCCGAAGCCAATCCAGAAATTGAACTTGACCGCGCCAAGGATGACCATCCATTCGCCGACAAAACCGGCGGTACCGGGAAGGCCGCAGTTGGCCATGGCAAACAGCAGGGCAAAGGCGGTGAACTTGGGCATGGTGTTTACCACCCCACCGTAACTTGCGATCTCGCGCGAATGGACACGGTCGTAGAGCACGCCAATACTCAGGAACATGGCGGCTGATACAAAACCATGGGCAATCATCTGCACGATGCCCCCGGAGACACCGATGTCGCTGAAGATGAAGAAGCCCAGCGTCACGAAGCCCATGTGGGCGACCGACGAGTAGGCGACGAGTTTCTTCATGTCGCGCTGAACCATCGCCACCAGCCCGACATAAATCACGGCGATCAGCGACAACGCGATGATGAGCCAGGCCCATTCGCGCGAGGCATCCGGTGCAATCGGCATCGAAAACCGCAGGAAACCGTAGGCGCCGAGCTTCAGCATGATGGCCGCCAGCACGGCCGAGCCCCCGGTCGGCGCTTCGACGTGTACATCTGGCAACCAGGTGTGCACAGGCCACATCGGAACCTTGACGGCAAATGCCGCAAAGAACGAGAAGAAAAGCAAACTCTGTGCAGTACCCGACAACGGCAGCTTGTGCCACGTTGCCAGATCGAAACTGCCGCCAGACTTGGTGTACAGGAAGATCAGGGCCACCAGCATCAACAGCGAGCCCAGCAGGGTGTAGAGGAAGAACTTGAACGCCGCGTAGATTTTGTTTGGCCCGCCCCAAATGCCGATGATCAGGTACATCGGAATGAGGGTCGCCTCAAAGAAAACGTAAAACAGCATGCCATCGAGCGCGCAAAAAACGCCGATCATCAGGCCGCTGAGAATCAGGAAGGCCCCCATGTACTGGTTGACACGGCGCGTAATAACCTCCCAGCCCGCAATCACAACGACGACGTTGATGAATGCGGTCAACAGGACGAACCACAGCGAAATGCCGTCCACCCCGAGGTGGTAGTTCACGTTGAACCGCTCGATCCAGACGCCTTTCTCGACGAACTGCATGGCGGCCGTATCGAGCTTGAAGCCGCCGTAGAGCGGTAGCGTGACCAGAAAACTCACAACGGCACCGACCAACGCAAGCCAGCGCACGGCGCCGGCCTGTTCATCGCGTCCTAGCGCGAGCAAGACGACGCCAAACAGAATCGGCGTCCAGATAGCGAGGCTCAACAAACTCATTTTTCTTGTTCTCCCTACTTGTTGAGCCAGACGAAGTACGTCATCAGCACAAACACGCCCAAAATCATGGCAAAGGCATAGTGGTAGAGGTAACCCGTCTGGAACCAGCGGACCAGGCCGGACACCCAGCCCACGACCTTCCATGAGCCATTGACCAGCAATCCATCAATCACGGCCTCATCGCCACCCTTCCACAGACCGGTTCCGAGGGCCCGCGCGCCACGCGCCAGGATGTTCTCGTTGATCCAGTCCAGGTAGTACTTGTTTTCCAGCAGTGTGTAAACCGGCTGGATGCGCTTTCGAATGGCTGCGGGCAAGGTCGGATTGACCATGTAAAGGTAGTAGGCCGAAACAACGCCAGCCAATGCCAGCCAGAAGGGTGCTGCCATCAGTCCATGCAAGGCGAGTTGGGCAGGCCCATGGAATTCCGCGCGCAACGTTTCCATTGCCTTGTGAATCTCGCTGTTGACGTAGATCGAATCCTTGAAGAACTCTCCGAACAGCATGGGCTGGATGGTGATGAAGCCGATCACCACCGAGGGAATGGCCAGCAGTATCAAAGGTACCGTGATCACCCACGGGGATTCGTGCGGCTTGGCGGGACTGTCGTGATGGCCGTGATGGCTGTCGTGATGCGCGTCCGGATTCTGGTCATAGCGTTCCTTGCCATGGAACACCAGGAAGTACATGCGGAATGAATAGAAAGCCGTTACAAAAACACCCGTCAAGACCGCAAAGTAGGCAAAACCGGAGGCCGGCAATGAACTCGCGTGGATCGCCAGGATGATCTCGTCCTTGGAGTAGAAGCCGGAGAACAGCGGTGTCCCGATCAGTGCCAGAGAGCCCAGCAGGGACGTGATCCAGGTGATCGGCATGTACTTGCGGACACCGCCCATCCAGCGGATGTCCTGGTTGTGGTGCAGGCCCATGATGACCGAGCCGGCACCGAGGAACAGCAGGGCCTTGAAGAACGCGTGGGTCATCAGGTGAAATATCGCCACCGAATACGCCGACGCACCCAACGCCACAGTCATGTAGCCAAGCTGGGACAAGGTCGAATAGGCCACCACGCGCTTGATATCGTTCTGGATGATGCCCAGGAACCCCATGAAGAGAGCCGTGATCGCGCCAATCACCAGAATGAAGTTCAAAGCCGCGTCGCTAAGCTCGAACAGCGGCGACATGCGCGCCACCATGAAGATACCGGCCGTAACCATCGTGGCCGCATGGATCAAGGCCGAGATGGGCGTCGGACCTTCCATCGAGTCGGGAAGCCAGACGTGCAATGGAAACTGAGCTGACTTGCCCATGGCCCCGATGAAGAGGCAGATGCAGATGACAGTGATCAACATCCAGTCGGTGCCCGGGAAAGTCAGTTTTCCCAGCTCGCCCGCCTTGGCAAACGTCTCGGCGTAGTTCAATGTGCCGGCGTAAGCGGCAATCAGGCCGATGCCCAGAATGAAGCCGAAGTCACCGACCCGGTTCACCAGGAACGCCTTCATGTTCGCAAAAATGGCCGTGGGCTTGTTGAACCAGAAACCGATCAGCAGGTAGGAAACCAGTCCTACAGCCTCCCAGCCAAAGAACAGCTGGAGCATGTTGTTGCTCATCACAAGCATCAGCATGGAGAAGGTGAACAGGGAGATGTAGGAGAAGAAGCGGTTGTAGCCGTCGTCTTCTTCCATGTAGCCTATGGTGTAGATGTGCACCATCAGCGACACGAAGGTCACCACACACATCATCATGGCGGTGAGTCCGTCGACCAGAAAGCCGATTTCCATCTTCAAGCCGCCGACGACCATCCAGGTGTACAGGGTCTCGTTGAAACGCGCCCCGTCCAGGGCAACGCTCTTCAGCGTCGTCGCCGACAGAACGAAAGCAATCAGCACACCCAGGATCGTGAACGTGTGCGACAGGCGGCGACCGATGCGGTTGCCGCCAAACGATGTCCCCAGAACACCAGCAAGGATGGACCCGACGAGGGGTGCCAGCGGCACGGCCAGCAGGGTCGAGGCGGAAAGAGTTTGACTCATTTTGAACTTGTTGAACCGGCGTTCAGCCCTTGAGCGTGTTGAGTTCGTCCACGTTGATGCTGGACTTGTTGCGGAACAGCAGCACCAGGATGGCGAGGCCAATGGCCGACTCGGCGGCGGCCACTGTCAGGATGAAGAACACAAAGACCTGGCCATGCATGTCGCCCAGGTAATGCGAGAACGCCACGAAATTCATGTTGACGGCGAGCAGCATCAGTTCGATCGCCATCAACAGGACAATGAGGTTCTTGCGATTCAGGAATATCCCGATGATCGACAGGGCGAAAAGCATCGCGCCCAGAGAGAGGAAATGGCCCAGCGTCAAGGTCATGGCTGCTTCTCCGTTCCGGCGATGGCTTCAGCCGGCATGGCGGCATCCCGCGCGGCGAATGATTGCGTCGCCGGCATCTTTACCACCTCCATCCGGTCTTTCGACCTGACCCGGACCTGGACCGATGGATCAATATGCTTGCTGTCCTTGCGCTGGCGAAGCGTCAGGGCAATGGCGGCGATGATGGCCACCAGGAGGATCACCGCAGCGATTTCAAGCGGATAGATGTACTGGGTGTAAATCAGTATGCCCAGTTCCTTGGTGTTGGAGACCTGCGCGACGCTCTGGCCCAGCACCGCAACCGCCTTGGGTTCCTCCGAGATCCGGAAGCCGCCCATCAATACCGCCGCCATTTCCAGCACGATGAGCACGCCTACGCCGGCCGCCAGCGGAAAATGCTTCCAGAATCCTTGGCGAAGGCTGTCCACGTTGATGTCGAGCATCATCACCACGAACAGGAAAAGCACCATCACGGCCCCGACATACACCAGCACCAGTGCAATGGCGAGGAATTCTGCCCTGAGCAGGATCCAGATCGCCGCAGCCTGGAAAAACGCCAGCACCAGGTACAGCGCCGAATACACGGGATTTCTCGCCGTGATAACCCGGAATGCTGCAAAAAGCAGCACGGCTGAAAAGAAATAGAAGAGACCTGTTTTGACGTCCATGAGTCGTTTCTTTTTTCGTTTGACTGGATAGCGGATCTGCTCGCCGTACCACTATCGATATTTGGCGTCGGCAGCCTTGGCTGCGGCGATCTGCGGCTCAAAACGGTCACCGACCGCGAGCAGCATGTCTTTTGTGTAATACAGGTCACCGCGGGTTTCGCCGTGATACTCAAGAATATGGGTTTCAACGATGGAGTCCACCGGGCAACTTTCCTCGCAGAAGCCGCAAAAAATGCACTTCGTCAGATCAATGTCGTAGCGGGTGGTACGCCGGGAACCATCGGCGCGAGCTTCAGACTCGATGGTGATGGCCATGGCAGGGCATACCGCCTCGCACAGCTTGCAGGCGATGCATCGTTCTTCGCCATTTTCATAACGGCGCAAGGCGTGAAGGCCGCGAAACCTCGGCGACAGCGGCGTCTTTTCCTCGGGATACTCCAACGTGATCTTGCTGCGGAAAGCATACTTTCCAGTCACAGCCATACCCTTGAAAAGCTCCTTCAGCAGAAAGCTGGAAAGGAAATCCTTCAAGGAAAAGGCTGATGGGGTCAGCGAGGCGACGGCGCTTGATGATGATTTAGTCATAGGCGGCTCGAGTTAATTCCAGATGTTCCACGGAGTCTGCATCCATCCGCCCACAACCACGAGCCAAACAAGGGTGACAGGAATGAAAACCTTCCACCCCAGGCGCATGATCTGGTCGTAGCGAAAGCGCGGGAAGGTCGAACGCACCCAGATAAACAGCGTGACAATGGCAAATGTCTTGAGGCCCAGCCATATCCAGCCGGGAATCCACGTGAAGACCGCGCTCTCGATCGGTGGCAGCCATCCGCCCAGGAACATCAGGGTCGCCAGCAACGAGACCAGCCAGATATTGGCATATTCAGCCATCTGGAACATGGCCCACGACATGCCGGAATACTCCACCATGTGTCCGGCCACGATTTCAGCCTCCCCTTCGACAACGTCAAACGGAATCCGGTTGGTCTCGGCCAGACTGGAGACAAAATAGACGACGAAGATCGGCAACAGCGGCAGCCAGTTCCACGACAGGAAGTTCAGGCCCATTTCTGCGAACTGGCCCTTGCCCTGCCCGCCGACGATGTCGGTCAGATTCAGGCTGGCCGACACCATGATCACCACGACAAAGCAGAAACCCATGGCAATTTCGTAGCTCACCATCTGGGCGGAAGCGCGCAAGGCCCCCAGAAAGGCATACTTGGAATTGGACGACCAGCCCGAAATGATCACGCCATAGACCTCCATCGAGGTGATGGCCATCAGGAAGAGCAGGCCGGCGTTCAGGTTCGCCAGCGCGAGATCGGGGCCGAACGGCACCACGGCCCATGCCGCAAGGGCCGGCATGACCGTCATGACCGGTCCCACGTAGAACAGAAGTTTCTCAGCCGCCGCCGGCCTGACGATCTCCTTGGTCATCAACTTCAGGGCGTCCGCGATGGGCTGAAGCAGGCCCAAGGGTCCAACGCGGTTCGGCCCCAGGCGGATTTGCACCCAGGCAAGAAGCTTGCGCTCCCAGAGCGTGGTGTAGGTGACCGCAAACAGTACCAGCATCAAGACCAGGATGACCTTGATCAGCGCCCAGATGACGGGCCAAGCCAAGCTGGCCCACCATCCGGCACTGAGCAATCCCTGTCCAAAATTGAAAATCTCGTCGATCATGCGACAACCTCTTGCGGTTCATCACTGTGTCTGGCGTCAGAAGTCATCTGCAGGGACGCTGCCCGTCGGACCAAGCCATCGAGCTGATAAATGCCCGCTACAGCCGGCTGGCCTTGTGCGGGGGACAAATCGATCATGGCCTGCGTCGCATTGCTAAGGCGGTCAGCGAGAACCACCGTCCCCGCCGGCAATACCTGGACCCCCGGAACTGCGCGCAGCACTTCCTGAGAGGAATCGAAACCAAAATCGGCCAGATTCAGCAAATTCGCCAAAACCCGCAGAACCTTCCATGCGGGACGTGTCTCGGCCAGCGGCTGGACAACTGCATGGAAGCTCTGAAGCCGTGCCTCGGCATTGACGAAGCTGCCGGAGGTCTCGGTGAATGGCGCAATCGGCAGCATCACGTCGGCGAAGTCCATGTTCGCCTTGAAGGAATTCAGGCTGACCACCATGTCGGCAGCGCCCAGAGCGGCCTTGGCTTGCGCGCCGGCGGCGCTATCGAATTCAGGCTCACAGCCAAGCAAGACCATGGCCTTCAAACCGCCGCCCAGCATCTGCCCCGCGTTCAGCCCATTCGGGCCAGGAACAACACCAGCCAACTGCGCGCCAACGGTGTTGGCAGCCTCGGTGAGGTAGCCCACCGTGGCGCCCGTCTGGCCGCCAATCCATTTGGCCAGTGCCAGAAGGCTGGTGGCCTTTGCATGATGCGCTGCCGCATTGCCAAGCAGGACGGCCTTGCGCTCGCCTGAAAGCATGGACCGTGCAATGGCCTTGGCCGAATCCGTCAAGGTGCCTGCAACCGGTGACACGACGCCCTTCTCGGCTGCGATCGCTGCAGCGACATCGGCTAGCGCCTGCACCCAGACCGACGAATCCGCAAGCAAGGTGTTCGCCACCGGCATGGCCCAATCCACCGCCCGGTTCTGAAGCGCATTCACGACACAGCCCTTGCGCACGGCCTGGCGGATTCTCTGGGCAAACAGCGGGTGGTCCTTGCGCAGGTTGGAGCCGATGACAAGCACGCGCTGCAACTCCGACAAGGAGGCGATCGAGGTCCCCAAGTAGCGCACACCTTCGGCCGGCGTGAAATCGGCCTGGCGAAGCCGAGAATCGATATTCGGCGAGCCCAGGCCTTTCATCAAGGCGGTGGCAAGGTGCAACTCCTCCAGCGTGCAATGCGGACTGGCCAGCAGGCCGATGCTGCTGGCGCCGTGCTGCGCGCCGACTTGCCGCAGGCCATTGGCCACGTATTCCAGCGCGGTCTGCCAGTCCACGGTCTTCCACGCACCGCCTTGCTTGAGCATCGGAGCCGTCAGTCGCTCATCGGAGTTCAGGGCTTCGTAGGAAAACCGGTCACGGTCCGCGATCCAGCACTCGTTCACCGCTTCGTTTTCAAGCGGCACCACGCGCATCACGCGCTGGCCCTTGACCTGAACGATCAGATTCGCGCCGGTGGAGTCATGCGGGCTGATGGACTTGCGCCGCGAGAGTTCCCAGGTGCGGGCGCTATAACGGAAGGGCTTGCTCGTCAGGGCGCCGACCGGGCACAGATCGATCATGTTCCCCGACAACTCGGAATCCACCGTCTGGCCGACAAAGGTCTCGATCTCGGCGTGCTCGCCCCGATGCGACATGCCGAGCTCCATGACACCCGCCACCTCCTGCCCGAAACGCACACAGCGCGTGCAGTGAATACACCGGCTCATCTCTTCCATCGAGACCAATGGACCCACATCCTTGTGGAACACCACCCGTTTCTCTTCGGCATACCGCGACGTGCTACCGCCGTATCCGACTGCGAGGTCCTGCAACTGGCACTCCCCGCCCTGGTCGCAAATCGGACAGTCGAGCGGATGGTTGATCAGCAGGAACTCCATCACGGATTGCTGCGCCTTGATCGCCTTGTCGCTCTTGGTGCGTACGACCATGCCCTGTGTCACCGGCGTGGCACAGGCCGGCATGGGTTTGGGCGCCTTTTCAATATCCACCAGGCACATGCGGCAATTCGCAGCGATGCTCAGCTTCTTGTGATAGCAGAAGTGCGGGATATACGTGCCGGCCTTCTCGGCCGCATGCATCACCATGCTGCCTTCGACCACTTCAACCTTCTTGCCGTCGAGTTCGATTTCAATCATGTTTTGTGCTCGCTCAGACGTGCATCAGACGTACAACGGGACCATGCAGGTCTTGTGTGCGACGTGGTATTCGAATTCAGGACGGAAATGCTTGATCATCGCGCGCACGGGCATCGCCGCGGCATCACCCAGCGCGCAGATCGTCCGGCCCTGGATGTTCTCGGCCACGTTGTCCAGCAGGTCCATGTCGCTCTGGCGCCCCAGACCGGTTTCAATGCGATCGACCACGCGCGACAACCACCCCGTGCCTTCGCGACACGGCGTGCATTGCCCGCAGGATTCGTGCATGTAGAAGTAGGACAGGCGCTGCAATGACTTGACCATGCAACGGCTGTCGTCCATCACGATCACCGCGCCGGAACCCAGCATGGAGCCGGCCTTCGCGATCGAGTCATAGTCCATCGTGCAGTCCATCATGAGGGACGCCGGCAGCACCGGGGCCGATGATCCGCCCGGAATGACCGCCTTGAGCTGTCGCCCCGCGCGAACGCCGCCAGCGAGTTCGAGCAACACCGAAAACGGCGTCCCCATGGGAATCTCGTAGTTGCCCGGGCGCTCGACGTCGCCGCTGACCGAATAGATCTTGGTGCCGCCGTTGTTGGGTTTGCCGCACTGCAGATAGGCCTGCGCGCCGTTGCGGATGATCCAGGGCACAGCCGCAAAGGTCTCGGTGTTGTTGACGGTGGTCGGCTTACCGTAAAGGCCAAAACTGGCGGGAAACGGCGGCTTGAAGCGGGGCTGACCCTTTTTGCCCTCCAGCGACTCGAGCAGAGCGGTCTCCTCGCCGCAGATATAGGCGCCAAATCCGTGGGCGGCATGCAACTGGAAATTCACGCCGCTACCCAGGATGCGATCACCGAGCAATCCGGCGGTGCGGGCTTCGCGCAAAGCCTCTTCAAACCGGTCATAGGTCTGGAAAATCTCGCCGTGGATGTAGTTGTAGCCCACGGTGATGCCCATGGCATAGGCGGCGATGATCATGCCTTCGATCACGATATGCGGATTGAACTGCAGGATGTCGCGATCCTTGCAGGTACCTGGCTCGCCCTCGTCCGAATTGCAGACCAGGTATTTCTGCCCGGGAAACTGGCGGGGCATGAAGCTCCACTTCAGCCCGGTCGGAAAGCCCGCACCGCCACGGCCGCGCAGCGCCGACTCCTTGACCATGGCAATCACCTGGTCCGGCGTCAATCCCTCGCCGCCATCCTGGCCCAGGATCTTGCGCAGCGCCTGATAACCGCCGCGCGCCTCATAGTCCTTCAGGCGCCAGTTGCTGCCGTCAAGCCCGGCGAGGATCTGCGGATCCAGATGCCGGTCGTGAAAGCAGGTTTGCACGCCCGTGGCCTCAAACCGGGCCAGCAATTGTTGGGCATTCATGCCTTGTCCTCCGCGGCGCGCAGCCCATCCACCAACTCGTCAAGCTTTTCATGGGTCATGAAGCTGCACATGGTCCGGTCATTCACGAGCAGCACCGGCGAGTCCGCGCAGGCACCGAGGCACTCGCTTTGTTGCAGGGTGAACAGCCCGTCCGCCGTGGACTGCCCCATGCTGATGCCCAGCTTCTTCTCAAGGTGCTGGAGTGCCCGCGCACCGTCGCGCAACTGGCACGGCAAGTTGGTACAGACGTTCAACTTGTACTTGCCGACGGGCTTCGGGTTGTACATGTTGTAGAACGTCGTGACTTCATGAACGGCCATCGGTGCCATGCCGAGAAACGTCGCAATTTCGAGCTCCGCCTCGACGCTGACGTAGCCCAGTTCCTGCTGGGCGATTGCCAAGCAGGCCATCACTGCCGACTGCCTCTGATCCGCCGGGTATTTCGCAACTTCGTGTTCGAAGCGCGCTCTGGATTCTTCGGAAATCATCGATCAACTTCCCCAAATACGATATCCATCGTGCCAATAATCGCCACGGCGTCGGCAATCATGTGACCACGCCCCATTTCACCCAGTGCCGCAAGGTGCACGAATGCGGGAGGCCGGATCTTCATGCGATAAGGCTTGTTCGCGCCATCACTCACCATGTAGATGCCGAACTCGCCCTTGGGATGTTCAATGGCCGCGTAGGCCTCACCCTCGGGAACCGCGAAGCCTTCGGTGAACAACTTGAAATGGTGGATCAGCTCTTCCATGTTGGATTTCATGGATTCACGGTCCGGCGGTGCAATCTTGTGGTTGTCGGTAATCACAGGGCCAGGGTTGACACGCAACCAGTCAACGCATTGTTTGATGATGCGGTTCGACTGCTTCATTTCCTCCATGCGCACCAGGTAGCGGTCATAGGTATCGCCTGTCTTGCCGACCGGGATATCAAAGTCCAGCCGGTCGTAGGCGTCGTAGGGCTGCTTCTTGCGAAGGTCCCAGGCAATTCCAGAACCGCGCAACATGGGTCCGGTGAATCCAAGATTCAGCGCCCGCTCTGGCGTGACAATCCCGATTCCGACCGTGCGCTGCTTCCATATCCGGTTGTCCGTCAGCAACGTGTGGTACTCGTCCAGGTAAGTCGGGAAGCGTTGCGTGAAGTCATCGATGAAATCGAGCAGGCTGCCGTCACGATTTCGATTGAGCCTCTCGGTGGAGCGGGCATTGCGGATCTTGTTGGGCTGATGCCGGGCCATCGCGTCCGGCAAATCGCGGTAAACGCCGCCCGGGCGGAAATAGGCAGCATGCATGCGGGCGCCACTGACGGCCTCATACATGTCCAGCAGATCTTCCCGTTCGCGAAAGGCGTAGAGCATCACAGTCATCGCGCCGCAATCGATCGCATGCGCGCCCACCCACAGCAGGTGATTCAACAAGCGCGTGATCTCGGAAAACATCACCCGGATGTACTGCGCCCGAACGGGCACCTCGATGCCCAGCATCTTTTCCAGCGCCAGGCAGTACGCACTCTCATTGCACATCATCGACATGTAGTCGAGACGGTCCATGTAAGGAAGCGCCTGAAGGTAGGTCTTGGTCTCTGCCAGTTTTTCGGTAGCCCGATGCAACAAGCCGATGTGGGGATCCGCGCGTTGAATCACCTCGCCATCGAGTTCAAGCACAAGGCGCAAGACGCCATGCGCTGCAGGGTGCTGCGGGCCGAAGTTGAGGGTGTAGTTCTTGATTTCTGCCATGACTCAAACCGTCTGGTGCGCGCCGCCGTAGTTCTCTTCACGGATGATGCGCGGTATGTTCTCGCGCGGCTCAATGGTCACGGGCTGGTACACGACGCGCTTTTGCTCGGCGTCGTAGCGCATCTCCACATGGCCGGAAACCGGGAAATCCTTGCGGAAGGGATGCCCGATAAATCCATAGTCCGTCAGGATCCGGCGCAAATCGGTATGCCCATCGAAGACGATGCCAAACAGGTCAAAGGCCTCCCGCTCAAACCAGTTGGCAGAACTCCAGACATCGCAAAGTGACTGAACCATCGGGAAGTCGTCGTCGGACGCATACACCTTCAGACGAACACGCTGATTAAGGCTCACCGACAGCAGGTGGCACACCACGCAAAAGCGCAAGCCCGTTTGCGGCTCATCCTTGTAGGTCGAATAGTCCACCCCGCAAAGGTCCATCAATTGCTCGAAGCGGCAAGCCGGATCGTCACGCAATATTCTGGCTGCCTGAAGATAGTTCACCGCATCCACCACGACGGTCAGCTCGCCGAGGCGGACCACACTGCTGATGGCGATGCCCCCCAAGGCAGCGTCAACACTTGCCTTGGTATCGAGGGGGTTTACTGCATACAGAGTCATTGACGTCCCTTCAAGCGCGCGCGATGGTTTGCGTGCGGCGGATCTTCTGCTGCAACTGGATGATTCCATACAGCAGGGCCTCGGCGGTGGGAGGGCATCCAGGAACATAGACGTCCACCGGCACGATCCGGTCACACCCGCGCACGACAGAGTAGCTGTAGTGGTAGTAGCCGCCCCCGTTGGCACACGAACCCATGGAGATCACCCAACGCGGCTCGCTCATCTGGTCGTAGACCTTGCGAAAAGCCGGCGCCATCTTGTTGCACAGGGTCCCGGCGACGATGATCAGGTCGGACTGACGCGGACTTGCGCGAAACACCTCGGCGCCAAACCGGCTGATGTCGTACCTTGCAGCGGCAGCATGCATCATCTCGACCGCGCAACACGCAAGACCGAAAGTCATGGGCCAGACAGAACCCGTCTTGGCCCAGTTCACCACCGCGTCGTAATTGGTGGTGATGAACCCCTCTTTGAGAACGCCTTCAATCATCGTGTCACTCCCAGTCCAGGGCGCCTTTTTTCCACTCGTAAGCAAAGCCCACGACCAGAATGCCCAGAAAAACCATCATGGACCAGAAGCCGACAGCACCGATTTCCTTGAGCGCGACCGCCCACGGAAAAAGGAACGCGATTTCCAGATCAAACAGGATAAACAGGATGGCGACGAGGTAGTAGCGCACGTCGAACTTCATGCGCGCGTCTTCAAACGCTTCAAAGCCACACTCGTAGGGGGAATTCTTGGCCTTGTCCGGCCGGTTCGGGCCGAGGACATAACCGATAACCTGAGGCATGATGCCAACAGCAATGCCGACCAAGATGAATAAGAGAACGGGAAGGTACTGATCTAGGTTCATCTTGCGGTACTGATCATCTCTTTGCACCGCCAGACTTCGATGCCTGGCAGGCTGTTCCATTTTGGTGCCGTCGGCGAGACTCGAACTCGCACAGCTTTCGCCACTACCCCCTCAAGATAGCGTGTCTACCAATTTCACCACGACGGCCGTCTTTTTTGTCTGAAACACATGAGGAACTTGCAAGGCGTTTCGTGTTGCAGACATATAAGAGTTTACCCTGAAAACAACCCCGTTCCGGGATGGAAACAGACGATTTTCAAGGTGTTCCGTTGACTTACTTCCCCGGGATCTGTGCTGCGCCTGAAGCTGGCGTAGCGGGTGCCGGAGGAACCACGACGGTAGCCGCAGGCGTGCTGCCGGGAATCTGGCCGGGCGCGCCAGGCGTCACAGGCACAGGTGCGGGTGCAGTGACCGCCGCGCGCTCTAGTACGCTCCCCCCCGACACCGGGCGCACATTGCCAAAATAGACCAGCAGAAGCGTACTTAAAAAGAACAATCCCGCGAGTGCAGCCGTGGTATGGGAAAGGAAGTTGGCACTTCCGCTGGCGCCGAACAGGCTGCCCGAGCCACCGCTGCCAAAGGCGGCACCCATGTCGGCGCCTTTGCCATGCTGAATCAGGATCAGACCGATCATGCCCAATGCTGAAAGCATCTGGACGGCGAGGAGAAGGGTAAGCAGGACATTCATCAAAAACTCCAGGATATGTATTTCAGCCGCGGAAAGATCAACTTGCCGCAGCGATGATGGTCAGGAAATCAGGCGCCTTGAGCGAAGCGCCGCCGATCAAGCCGCCATCGATATCAGCCTGCGCCAGCAATTGCGCCGCATTGGCTGCATTCATGCTTCCACCGTACAGGATCAGGATACGATCGGAATGTGTGCTGGCAGCCTTGAGTTGCGCGCCCAATACCGCATGCACCTGCTGCGCCTGCTCGGGCGAAGCTGTCTTGCCCGTGCCGATCGCCCAGACCGGCTCGTACGCCACGACGATCTCACTGATGCAGTGGCCGTTGGTGTGAATGACAGCCGCCAGTTGGCGCTTGACCACTTCCTCGGTCTTGCCGGCCTCACGCTCGGCCAGGGTCTCGCCCACGCAAACGATGGGCGTGATGCCCGCGGCGAGTGCGCGCTGAGCCTTCGCGGCGACGACGACATCGGATTCGCCGTGGTATTGCCGACGCTCGGAATGGCCAACGATGGCATAGCGCACTCCGAATTCCTTGAGCATCGCCACCGAGACTTCCCCGGTAAACGCACCTGAGTCATGGGCTGACACGTCCTGTGCACCCAGGGCAATCGGTGAATTTCGCAACAAGGTTTGCAGTTGCGACAGATACGGTGCCGGTGCGCACACCGCCACGTCGCAACACTGCACCGGCATGCCGGCCACCAAGGCTTCGACCAGCGCCTGGTTGTCGGCCAGGCTGCCATTCATCTTCCAGTTACCCGCGATGAGTTTTTTTCTCATGATTGGCTCCAGGTGAGAACAATTTTTCCAACGTGCTGATTCGACTCCATCAAAGCGTGAGCCCGTGCGGCGCCACTGGGAAAACCGTCGCCGGCCTCCATGGCAGGGAAAACGCTGTGGATCACCGGCTTGATGCGTCCCACCTCCAGCAACGGCCAGACACTCGCCCTCAAGGCAGTGGCGATGGCTGCCTTGAACGCCATGGGACGGGGCCGCAGCGTGGAACCGGTCACGGTCAGGCGCTTGCGCAGCACCAGCCCCGCATTGAACTCGCTTTTCACACCGCCTTGAACCGCAATGATGACGAGACGGCCATCTTCGGCCAGGCAATCGATCTCCCGCGCCACGTAGGCGCCGGCCACCATATCCAGAACGACGTTCACGCCGGCACCGCCAGTCAGGCGATGGACTTCGGACACGAAGTCGGCGGTCTTGTAGTTGATGGCATGGTCCGCGCCCAGCGCGAGACAGGCCGCGCATTTGTCATCGCTGCCAGCCGTCACGATCACGGTGGCGCCCATCGCCTTGCCCATCTGGATCGCGGTGACACCGATTCCACTGGAACCGCCCTGAATGAACAGCGTCTCGCCGGCCTGCAGACGCGCGCGGTCAAAAACGTTGCTCCAGACAGTGAAGAACGTCTCCGGCAGTGACGCAGCCTGCACATCACTGAGCCCGCTTGGCACAGGCAGGCATTGCGCGACGGGAGCCACACAATATTCGGCATAGCCGCCACCGGAGACCAGGGCACAGACGCGGTCGCCGACGGCCAGCCCGGCCGATGCCAGCGCTTGGGCATCACCCGAGACTATCGCCCCGGCGACTTCCAGACCTGGAATGTCGGACGCGCCTGGCGGCACCGGGTAGTTGCCAGTGCGTTGCAGGACGTCCGGGCGGTTGACGCCACTGGCGCTGACGCGAATCAGCGCCTCACCCGGGCCGGCCACCGGCACAGGTCGATCGCCCGGCACGAGAACTTCAGGCGCGCCAAAGCCCCGGATTTCGATGACTTTCATGCTATTTCGACCCTTATCCAGCGTCAAATCGCGATTGATAGCTATCTAAATAATAGCAACTACTGCGGTTGCACAGCTTCGGGACTCGGAGCCGAACGGTCCAGCAAGACCTTCATCGACAGCTTGACGCGACCCTTTTCATCCGTTTCAAGGACCTTGACCCTGACAATCTGGCCTTCCTTGAGGTAGTCCGACACGCGTTCCACGCGCTCATGGGCAATCTGGCTGATGTGCAGCAGTCCGTCCTTGCCGGGCAGCAGGTTGATCAGGGCGCCGAAGTCCAGAATCTTGGTCACGGGACCTTCGTAGATCTTGCCGATTTCCACTTCCGCGGTGAGTTGCTCGATGCGGCTCTTGGCCACGTCGGCCTTGGCCGCATCGGTCGCGGCAATGGTGATGGTGCCGTCCTCATCAATGTTGATCTGGCAACCGGTTTCCTCGGTCAGCGCACGGATGACCGAACCGCCCTTGCCGATCACGTCGCGGATCTTCTCCGGATTGATCTTCATGGTGTAGAGCTTCGGAGCGAAACTCGACACTTCGGTCTTGGCCTCGCCCATGGCCTTGTGCATTTCGCCGAGGATGTGCATGCGTGCTTCCTTGGCTTGGGCCAGGGCCACCTGCATGATTTCCTTGGTGATGCCCTGAATCTTGATGTCCATCTGCAGGGCCGTGATGCCATTGGTCGTGCCGGCCACCTTGAAGTCCATGTCGCCCAGGTGATCTTCATCGCCCAGGATGTCCGTCAGCACGGCAAAGCGGTTGGCTTCCTTGATCAGGCCCATGGCGATACCGGCCACGTGCGCCTTCATCGGCACACCGGCGTCCATCAGCGACAGGCAGCCGCCACAGACCGAGGCCATCGACGAGGAACCGTTGGATTCCGTGATTTCGGACACCACGCGCATGGTGTAGGGGAAGTCTTCCTTGCTCGGCAGCACGGCCACCAGCGCACGCTTGGCCAGGCGCCCGTGGCCGATTTCACGGCGCTTGGTGCTGCCCATGCGGCCGACCTCGCCCGTTGCAAAGGGAGGCATGTTGTAGTGCAGCATGAAACGGTCTTCGTAGTCACCGGCCAGGGCGTCGATGCGCTGCGCATCGCGCTCTGTGCCCAGCGTGGCCACCACCAGCGCCTGGGTTTCGCCGCGCGTAAACAGGGCAGAACCGTGGGTACGTGGCAACACCCCGTTGCGGATTTCGATGGGGCGCACGGTTCGTGTGTCGCGGCCGTCGATGCGTGGCTCGCCGGCCAGGATCTGGCTGCGGACAATGCGTGCCTCGATGTCGAACAGCATGCTTTCGACCTTGACGCTGTCGAACGCAATGCCAGCTTCCTTCAGGTCCGCCATCACGACGGCATAGGCTTCGCGGCAGGCGTGCGTGCGGCTCTGCTTGTTCCGAATCTGGTAGGCAGCGCGCAGCTTTTCTTCGGCCAGCGTTGTAACTTTCGCGATCAGGTCTTCGTCCTTGGCAGGCGCCTTCCAGTCCCACACCGGCTTGCCGGCGTCACGCACGAGTTCATGGATCGCGTTGATGGCAACGTTGCCCTGCTCGTGGCCGAACACCACGGCCCCCAGCATAATCTCCTCTGAAAGCTGCTGCGCCTCGGACTCGACCATCAACACCGCAGTTTCGGTGCCGGCCACCACCAGTTCCATCTGGCTGTCCTTGCGCGCCGTCTGGCCCGGGTTCAGCACATATTCGCCATTGACGTAACCGACACGGGCCGCGCCGATGGGTCCGGTAAACGGAATGCCGGAAACCGCCAGCGCAGCGCTGGTGGCAATCAGGGCGGCGATGTCGGCATCCACCTCCGGATTGAGCGACAGCGTGTGGATCACCACGTGCACTTCGTTGTAAAAGCCTTCGGGGAACAGCGGGCGGATCGGGCGGTCGATCAATCGGCTGGTCAGGGTCTCGAATTCGCTGGGGCGGCCTTCGCGCTTGAAAAAGCTGCCGGGAATCTTGCCGGCGGCGTAGGTCTTCTCGACGTAATCCACAGTCAGCGGAAAGAAGTCCTGGCCGGGCTTGGAGCCCTTGGACGCCACCACGGTGGCCAGCACCACGGTGTCATCGATGTTCACCAGCACGGCGCCGGATGCCTGGCGTGCGATTTCGCCGGTCTCCATGATGACGGTCTTGTCGCCCCATTGGAAACTCTTGGTCACTTTGTTGAATATGGACATGTCTATCTCCTGAAATCAACGGCGCATGTGGCTGCGCCGGAGGCCCGGAATCTGGCTGGCTGAACACGATGCCATTCCATGAAAATTCAGCAAACCTTCATGGAATGACACAGCGCGCATTCGTCCCGACAAACCCCGAATGAAAAACTCAAAGTAGAAGGCGCCTGAGCTAGTGGACTAACTCAGGCGCCTTGCATTCGTATTACCGCTTATTTGCGCAGGCCAAGCTTGGCAATCAGCGCAACATAACGGTCGGCATCGGTGGACTTGAGGTAGTCCAGCAGTTTGCGCCGGCGACTCACCATGCGCAGCAAGCCGCGGCGACCGTGGTGGTCCTTGGCGTGCGTCTTGAAGTGGGGGGTAAGTTCGTTGATGCGGGCGGTCAGCAGGGCCACCTGAACTTCGGAACTGCCGGTGTCGTTGGCGCTGCGAGCGTTGGCCTTGACGACCTCGGCCTTGATGGAGGATGCAATCATCGCGATTTCCTGTAGGGTTTTTCGGCCCGCGGAACGCCGCTGGCCGATGGTTTCAACTTGCGCATCAGGCTGGAACTGCCCGGTGCGTGCGCCTTGCCGGATGCAAAGCCTTGGAATTATAACCCGGTCGCGGCGTCAGGCCTTTGCCTGCGCCAGCAACCAATGGTTCAGGCGCTCCACGCCCTGCACCAGCCGCCGTGGGTCCTGTGAGGCAAAACACCAGCGCAGCCAGCCCCGGGCTTCAGGCGCAAAGGCGTCTCCCGGAGCGACTCCCAGGCCGGCCTCGACCACCAACCGCTTGGCGGTGCCCAGCGAATCATCAAACCCGGCGAGCCTGAAAAAGGCATACATGCCGCCCTGGGGCGCCGCCACCTGCACGCCCGGCAAAGCCGCCAGCAACGGGATCAAGGTATCTCGGCAGGTCTTCAGATGTGCCACCACCCGCGGCGTCACGTCGGCCGTGCGTTCCAGGGCCACGATGCCCGCGCGTTGAGTGAAAACGCTGGCACACGACGTGTTGAATTCGATCAGCTTGCCGACATGGTGTGTCATCGCGGGCGGCATCACCAGCCAGCCCAGTCGCCATCCGGTCATGAGGAAGCTCTTGGAAAAGCTGTGCACCACCACAAGACGGTCGTCGGGCAGGGCAATGTCCAGGAAACTCGGCGCACATTGGTTGTCCGTGTCAGCCGCGAAATAAAGCCGCTCATAGACCTCGTCGGCGAGGATCCAGGTGCCCGTCTGGCGACAGTGATCGAGCAGCGTCTGCTGCTCCTGCCGTTTCAGGGTCCATCCGGTCGGATTGTTGGGCGCGTTGACGATCAGCACCTTGGTGGCCGGCGTGATGGCCGCCAGCAGCACCGGCAGGTCCAGTGTCCATTCGCCGCCCTGCGGCGTGAGCGGCACGCACTTGACCCGCGCCCCCATGATGGCGGGCTGCGCCGTCAGGTTGGGCCACACCGGCGTGACAGCGACAACCTCGTCACCGGCATTGACCAGCGCCTGCACGGCGATCATCAGCGCATTCACGCCGCCCGAGGTGATGGCGATGCGCCCGAAGTCCACCGGGCCGTGCAGCGCACTCATGTAGGCCGCCACCGCCTGGCGCAGCTCGGGCAGCCCCAGATTGTGCGAATAGAAGGTCTCGCCGCGCTGCAGCGAATCGATGGCAGCCTGGCGAATGAAATCAGGCGTGATTTCGTCACTTTCGCCAAACCAGAAGGCCAGCACGTCGTCACGCCCGATGCCGGCGTTGGCGACTTCACGGATTTTGGACTCTTCGAGGTTCAGGACGGCTTGGCGCATGGAGAGTGGGCATCTGAGGAAGACTGCTGATCGTAGCGGACTGCGCGCGCCGGTGGCTGGCTATGATGCACCGGTCCACATCACAACCCGAGGAGGCCTTTATGACATTCCAGCTTCGCGCAACACCGCTGTACCTGGCCCTGCTGCTGGCCACCGCCCTCGCCACGCCGATCCAGGCGGCGACGCCGGCCAGCCCGGCAACGGCTGGCACCCTCAGCCCGCCGGAAACGCCGCCCAAGCCGGCCAAGGCCAAGAAGAAATCGACCAAGACGAACACCGTCAAATATGAAAAGGGCTCTGCGGAAAGCACGTCGGAGCGCGACCGACGCCTGTATCGCGAATGCAAGGGCCGCCCCAATGCGGGTGCCTGTTTGGGCTATGCCTCGTAGCAGCCCAGGTCAGGCCGGTCGCGCCATGCGGCAGCTCGATGGCAATTCGGCCTGTGCCGCGCTGATCTGCTTGATGATGCGAAAGCCGTAGCCCGAACCTTCCACGTCGAACCTCACACCCGGCGTGCCCTGGCGCTCCATCACGCCGACGACCAGCGCCTGCTGGAACTGGTGGTCGGCCGCCCGCATGCGTCCGCCCTGCCCGTTCAGGCTCACAGCCGCATTTTCCAGCTGGCCAGCGACCGCTGACATGTTCATGGCGGTGCCGCTCTTCTCGATCGCCTGCGCCAGCGCCTCCATCATCAGCTGCATGCGCATGTGCACGTAGTCGTCCGCCGGCTTGGGAAAGCGGGCGCGAAACGACTGATAGAAAGCCTCGCTCTGGGCGCCCGGCACGTTGGGCAGCCAGTCGGCCACGGCAATGACCCGGCCGATGCCGGCATCACCCATCGCCGCCGGCGCACCCAGCGCATTGCCGTAGAAGGTGTAGAACTTGCCGTCATAGCCGACTTCTTTCGCGGCCTTCACCAGCAGCGTCAGGTCATTGCCCCAGTTGCCGGTGATCACGGCCTGCGCGCCACTGGCCTTGATCTTGGCGGCATAGGGCAGAAAGTCCTTCACCCGGCCCATGGGGTGCAACTCGTCTCCGACGATCTGTACGTCGGGGCGTTGCGCACCGAGCTGACGTTTCGCCTCGCGCAGCACCGCCTGGCCAAAACTGTAGTCCTGACCGATCAGATAGACGCTTTTCACGGCCCTGTCGTCCCGGATGACTTCCATCAGCGCGGCCATGCGCATGTCGGCATGGGCGTCGAAGCGGAAATGCCAGTAGCTGCATTTCTCGTTGGTCAGGATCGGATCCACCGCCGAGTAGTTCAGGAACAGCACACGCTTGCCCGGTTCGCGTTCGTTGTGCTTGTTGATCGCATCGATCAGCGCGGCCGCCGTCGCCGAAGAATTGCCTTGCACCACGAACTGCACGCCGTCGTCGATGGCCGAACGCAGCGCCGACAACGCTTCCTCGTTCTGGCCCTTGCTGTCGTAGCGTTCGATCACCAAGGGGCGGTTGCCGCCGGGCAGCTTCAGCCCGCCGCGGG
>Ga0209254_10001274_pt1 | contig 22364 bp, 18 predicted proteins | sample FrelakmetDIP11DI_FD_187148 | JGI IMG/M metagenome (GOLD analysis project Ga0209254, IMG submission 187148) | Freshwater lake sediment microbial communities from the University of Notre Dame, USA, for methane emissions studies - DIP11 DI (SPAdes)... | ecosystem: Environmental > Aquatic >...
CTTCGGCCCGACGTTGAGGTAGCTCTGGGTGATGAAGTTGTAGGTGACGGGGCCATTCTCGTCGTAATACGGCGTCCACCCCGTCCACTCGTCCACGTTCACGGCCTGCAGGTAGTCGAAGTAGGTGAGCACGTTCTGGGGGTTCTGGGCGTACATGACCTCCTGCATCCGCCAGATGATCTCAGCGCGCTTCTGCGGGTCGAGTTCCCTGCCCTGCTGCACGCAGAGGTCGTCGTACTCGGCGTCCGACCAGTAGACCTCGTTCCACCAGCCGATCTGGCTGGTGGTGAAGCACTGCAGGGTGGAACCCGGGTCGTAGTAGCCGTCCCAGAACCAGAGGATCATGTCGTAGTCGGGGGCCGGGTAGTCTCCCTCCCACGCGTACATGGCGTCGCTGGCCACGCCGTTGTCGACGACCTCGAAGCGGATGTCGAGGCCGAGCTGCTCGAACCAGCCGGCGATGAGCTTGCCCTCGCCCTGGGTGGAGGTCGACTCGGCGAGCGCCCACAGGCGCAGCGAGATGGGCTTGCCCTTCTTGTCCTCGCGGACGCCGTCGCCGTCCGTGTCGCGGTAGCCGGCGGCGTCGAGCAGCTCGGCGGCCTTGGCGGGGTCGAACGGCCGCTTGACGCCCTCGGGCGGCTCCCAGTGGAAGTCCGGGTCGCGCCACGTGTCCGGGGTGATCATCGTGTACCCGGGCTTGGCGCGACCGTTGTACACCAGCTGACAGATCTTCTCGCGGTCGATGGCATAGTCGAGGGCGACGCGGAACGCGGGGTCACGTAGGACCGGGTTACCCTTGGAAGTCGGGCCGTCGTAGCAGTTGAAGTCGAAGTAGTCCCAGTTGAAGTAGTCGTAGGCGATGGCCTTGAGCTTGGGATCGTCCTGCAGCCCGGGGAACTGCGCCGACGGCACCCCTTGCGCGGCGTCGATGGTGCCCGCCTTGAGGTCCTGCGTCATGGTGTCGGGGTTGGTGTAGGCCTCGAAGAGGATCTCGTCGACCTTCGGCGCGCCCCATCCCTCGACGTCGTTGCCCCAGTAGTCCGGGTTGCGCACGAGCTCGGTGTAGCCGTCCGGCTTGAACTCCGTCACCTGGAACGGCCCGCTGCCGACGATCGGTGTCTTGTTCGGGTGGCTCCGCTCCAGAGTGGACACCTTGACCTTGCTCCAGATGTGCTCGGGGATCACGTACACGCCGACGTAGAGCATGTCCGCCTTGGGCGCCGACATGATGAAGCGCACGGTGGCGTCGTCGACCACCTCGGCCCTCTCGATGTCCTTCACGGCCTGCAGGTACGACGTCAGCTCGTTGTCGATGATGAGGTTGAAGGTGAAGGCCACGTCACCGGCCGTGAGGGGCTCGCCGTCCTGCCACCTGACGCCCGGCCTGAGGTGCACCGTCCACGTCTTGCCGTCGGCCGAGATGCCGCCGTTCTCCGTGGTCGGGAGCTCGGTCGCAAGCTGCGGGATCGGCGAGCCGTCAGTACCCATGCCGAACAGGCGATCATAGGTCAGGGCCAGGACCTCCGATGCCGCGGTCTCGACGCCGATGAAGGGACTGAGGTTGTCGGGGTCGGCCGTCCAGCCGATCCTCAGGGTCACCTTGCCGGCCGCAGGCGACGGCGAGAGCGAGGTGGCCGACGACGACGTCAGCGCCCATCCCAGGCAGGCGGCCGCCGTCAACGTCGCCGCCAGAACGACCAGCGTGATCCTTCTGCGCCTCATCCTTGCAGTCACCGACCCACCCCCCGCTCCGAGAATCATGCAAAACGATTTGGCCCTCTGCGCAGGCATGGTATACAGTGCGCCCAGATGACGCAAGGGGTCAAGGGGCTGTCGTGAACGCGCGCAAGAACGTGAACATCAAGGACGTGGCGCGACTCGCCGGGGTGTCGCCGACGACGGTCTCTCACGCCCTGGGAGGCGGCCGGCCGGTGTCGGCGGCGACGCGCCGGAGGGTCCGCGACGCCGCCGAGCGCCTCGGCTACCGACCGCACCCCGGCGCCCGCAGCCTCAAGGCCAGCGGTACCGGGGTGCTCGCGCTCTGCGCGCTCAACGTCACCAGCCCGGAGGTCTCCTACGCCGGTCTCGAGTACTACTTCAAGCTGATCAAGGGCGTGACCGAGGGCACGTACGGCAGCGGTCTAGCGCTCGTCGTCGTGCCGGAGTCGGAGTCGGGCGTGTACTGGGACCGGCTCTTGCTCGACGGCGCGATCGTCGCCGACCCCGTGGTCGCCGACCCCGACATGCGCGCGCTGCGCGCCCGGCACGTCCCCTGCGTGACCATCGGCCGCGACCCGGACGCCCCGGACGAGGGCTACTGGGTCGACGGCGACGCCGAAGCCGCCACGCGACTGTTCCTTGACCACCTCGTCGCCCAGGGCGCAGGCGACATCGCCGCCGTCACCTGGATGACCTCCGACTACTGGACGCAGGCCAGCGTGAGGGCCTACCACGCGTGGTGTGATGAGCATGGGTGCCGGCCACGGCTCGAGGTCGTACCCGAAGACACCGAGGCGGCGCTACGCGAGTCCGCCTCCCGGCTGCTCGCGCCGGGCTCGCGGCCGGACGCTGTGCTCGGCCTGTACGAGCTGCCGGCGATCGCCGTGCTCCTGCGGGCGGCCGAGCTCGGCATCGACGTGCCCGGCGACATCATGGTGGCGGCGCCGAGCGACTTCGGCCTCGGCGCCACGAGCATGCCGCCGATGACGACGCTCGACTACCACGCCGAGGAGCACGGGCGCGAGGCGGCGAGGATGCTGGTGCAGCTGGTGCGCGGCGAGACCCCGGCTGAGCCGCGCAAGCTCCTCCCCTTCTCGCTCCTCGAGCGCGCGTCGACACGCCGGCGCTGAGCGGGTCGCAGGCGCCGCCGTGCCGGTCGGCCCCGGCGCACGCCGTCAGGCCGAGGCGAGACCCTCGAACGGGCCGCCGGCGAACACCGGCGTGCCGCGGAAGACGGTGAGTTCCACCGCGGCTTCGTGGATCCGCTCGGCGGGCATCTCGAGGATGTTCTCGCGAAGCACGACAAGGTCCGCCGACTTGCCCGGCTCGAGCGAACCGGTCTCGTCTTCGAGGAAGTTGGCCAAGGCGCCGTTGATCGTGTAACTCTCGATCATCCGCTCGACGCTCACCGCTTCCTCCGGCCACAGCTCCGAGCTCGTCGCGGGATGGCGCGGGTCGCGCCTCAGGACGCCGCACTGGATGCCGACCAGCGGGTCGGGCGGCGGCGACACCGGGTAGTCGCTGGCCGCCGCGACGTTGACGCCGTGGCCGAACAGGCTCCTCATGGGGTACTGGTGGGCGGCGCGCGCGGCGCCGAGGAGGGGCCGGTAGATCTCGGCGTCGTACGCGGCGTCTTTGGCAAACCAGGATGGCTGCACGGCCGCAGTGACGCCCAGCCCCGCGAGGCTCGCATAGTCTCGGGGGTCGACCAGCTGCAAGTGGGTGATGATGTCGCGTGCGCCTACGGCGCCTGCGGCTCGCACCGCGGCGATCGCCTCGAGGCTCAGCGACACGGCCGCGTCGCCGATGGCGTGGTAGTGAAGCTGGAACCCGGCCCGAGCCGCGGCCAGCGAGGTTTCGACCAGCCGTTCGGGCGCCCAGACCAGCGGACCGCAGTCGCCGGGCCTGTCGGCGTACGGACGGGCGAGGTGAGCCGTGTGAGACTCGATGACGCCGTCGACGAAGAGCTTGACGGCGGCGGTGCGGACCAGCGGGCCCGTATGCCGGGCCCGCTCCTCCACCGCCGCCTCGATCTGTGCGTCGAGCGGCAGACCGGGGTCGAGTATCAGAGAGATGCAGAAGCGGACGCTGAGCTCATCCTGCCTCTGCAGCGACTCGTAGGCCCTGAGGGCCGGCTCGCCGGGGAGCACGCCCGCCTCGTGCACGGTCGTGAGACCGTAGCGTCCCGCTGTGTGGCGCTGGAAGTGCCGCACAGCGGCGACCAGCGCCTCTTCGTCATAGGCCGGCAGAGCGCGCTCGAGCCAGAGCCACGCCTCGCGCAGCAGGCCCGACGGGCTCCCGTCGGGCAGACGCTCGATGGCGCCGCCCTCGGGGTCAGGCGTGTCCCTGGTGATGCCGGCCATATCCAGCATCACGCTGTTGACCCAATGCGTATGGACGCTGTCGTCGGCCAGGACGACCGGCCGGTCCGGCACGACGGCGTCGAGCGCCGCGGCCGTCATCTCGCCCTCGCGGACGGCCGTGGGCGTCCAGCCCCAGCCGCGGACGGCCGGGTACTCGGGGTGCGCCGCCGCGAGACGCTCGACCGCGCCAAGACACTCTGCCAGCGACCGGCAGCCCCCGAGATAGACCTCGAAGAGCTCACCGGTCGCGTCCTTGGGGTGCATGTGCGCGTCGATGAAGCCCGGCAGCACGAGGCGGCCGGCGAGGTCGACGACGGTGGTTCGCCGGCCGGTCAGGGCGGCGATGTCGGCGGCGCTGCCCACGCATACGATGCGCCCCTCGCGGACGGCCACCGCGGCGCGCCGAGACCGGGCCGGATCGACGGTGTAGACGACACCGTTCGTGAGGATGAGATCGGCGTCCATGACTGCTCCTTCTCGCAGGACTGCGTGCAAATCGTTTTGGCAGCGGCAACCGTATCACGATGGCATGAGCGGGACGAGCACTCGCCGGGTACCGCCGCGAGCGCGCGACGAGGCTGCACGTGGCCGCGGGGGGTCCGTGTGGACGCGTGCACAATCCAGCCGCTATAATTTCAGAGTCCCAAGTGTGACGTCGGGTCAGCTGTCACCCACTGATTCTGGGCCTGCCGCGATTCTGTAGAAGGAGTGCGTATGTCGGGCACACCCCCCAAGTCCACCGGCGCTGCCCTCGTGTTGGGCGGAGGCGTCGCTGGCATCCAGTGTTCCCTCGATCTGGCCGAAGGCGGGTACAAGGTCTATCTGGTCGAGAAAGCGCCGGCCCTCGGCGGGCACATGGCGCAACTCGACAAGACCTTCCCCACCAACGACTGTTCGATGTGTACGCTGGCGCCGAAGCTGGTCGAGGCCGGCCGGCACCTCAACATCGACATCATCACCAACTCGGAGCTCACCGGCCTCGAGGGGGCACCAGGCGATTTCAAGGCCAAGGTGTACCACCACGCGCGCTTCGTCGACCCCGACCTCTGCACGAGTTGCGGCGAGTGCGCGCCCGTGTGCCCGGTCAAGGTCCCCGACCAGTACAACGAAGGTCTCGGCGAGCGCAGGGCCATCTACAAGCTGTATCCGCAGGCCATCCCCAACACCTACGCGGTCACCAAGAAGGGTCACAGCCCGTGCAAGCGCGCCTGCGCCGTACACACGAGCGCACAAGGGTACGTGGCGCTCATCGCCGACGGCCGTTTCGCTGAGGCGTACACCGTGGCCAGCGAGCCCAACCCCTTCGCCGCCGTCTGCGGCCGCGTCTGCACGCACAAGTGCGAGACCGACTGCACGCGCGGCGAGGTCGAAGAGCCCATCGCCATCGCCGGCCTCAAGCGCTTCGTCACCGACTACGCCGCCGCCAACGTGCCGCTGCCCGAGAAGGCCGCGGTCACGTTCGAGGAGAAGGTGGCGATCATCGGCGCGGGTCCCAGCGGCCTCACCGCCGCCCGCGACCTCGCGCTGCTCGGCTACCAGACCACCGTCTTCGAGAGCAAGCCCGAGCCCGGTGGCATGCTGCGCTTCGGCATCCCCGAGTACCGCCTGCCCAAGGCCGCCCTGCAGCAGGACATCGATCGCGTGCTCGCGCTCGGCGTCGACCTGCAGTGCAGCAAGGCCGCCGGCAAGGATTTCACCGTCGACGACCTCCTGAAGAAGAGCGGCGGCGACTACAAGGCCGTGTACCTCGCCGTTGGCCTCCAGGGCGGCCGTACTCTGCCGATCCCCGGCGCCGACGCCAAGGGCGTCCTCGACGCCGTGAGCCTGCTCAAGGCGGCCACGCTCGGCGAGCAGGTCGACATGGGCAAGAACGTCGTCGTCATCGGCGGCGGCGACGTGGCTTTCGACGCCGGCCGCACGGCGCTGCGCCTGGGCGCCGAGAAGGTCACCATCAACTGCATCGAGGACGACCAGAGCGTCCCCGCGTCGGACGACGAGCTCAGCGAGGGCCTCGACGAGAGCATCGCCTTCAATTGCTCGTGCATGCCGTCGCAGATCGTCACCGACGCCGCGGGCCGCGCCTGCAAGGTCGAGTTCCTCGCCTGTTCGCTCGGCGACCCCGACGCGCGCGGCTGGCGCCCGCCGGTGGCCATCGCCGGCTCGGAGCACGAGCTCGACTGCGACACGGTCATCTTCGCCATCGGCCAGAGCATGGTCGACGACTTCCTCGAAGGCTCCAAGGGCATCACCGTCGAGAAGGGCCAGATCCTCACCGACAAGGCCACGCTCGGCACCGGCAAGAAGGGCGTGTTCGCCGGCGGCGACGCCGCGGCCAGCGCCCCCTGGACGGCCATCGAGGCTGTGGCCGCCGGGAGCCGCGCCGCGCGCAGCATCCACAACTTCCTCCGCGGCGAGGACCTCCTCCCCGTGCACGACGACTCGATGGACGAGGCCAGGCCCGACGACGACGTGCTCGCCAAGACCGCGGTCATGGCGCGCATGCAGATGCCGCACCTGCCGGGCGCGGCGCGCAAGGTCACCTGGGACGAAGTCAACACGGGCTTCTCCGAGGAGCAGGCCGTGGCCGAGGCCAAGCGCTGCCTCGACTGCGCCATCTGCTCCGAGTGTATGGAGTGCGTGCGCGCTTGCGGGCCCGGCGCCCTGCTGCACGGCGAGCGCGACAAGGAGATGGACCTCGACGTGGGCGCCGTCGTGCTGGCCACGGGCTTCGATCTGTACGACCCCGGCGCCAAGAGCGAATACGGCTACAAGCGGTACCCCAACGTTCTGTCGGCGCTCGAGTACGAACGCATGCTGAGCGCCTCCGGCCCTACCACCGGCGACGTCAAGCGCCCCTCCGACGGGGCGCACCCCAACAAGGTCGCCTTCATCCAGTGCGTCGGATCTCGCGACCAGGAGCACGAGTACTGCTCCAGCGTCTGCTGCACGTTCGCCAACAAGCAGGCGATGCTCACCATCGACCACGTACCCGGGTGCGAGCCCGAGGTCTTCCTCATGGACATGCGCGCCCAGGGCAAGGGCTTCGACGCCTTCTACCAGCGCGCCCAGGACAAGGGCGTCAAGTTCATCCGCTCGCGGCCCAGCTACATCAAAGAGGATCCCCTCTCGGACGACCTGCTCATCAGCTGGGAGGACGAGGGCGGCAAGCTGCACGAGAGCCGCTACGACATGGTGGTGCTCTCGGCCGGCCTGGAGCCGGCGCGCAAAGCGCAGGAGGCGGCCGGCCACCTCGGCATCGCCCTCAACCGGCACGGCTTCTGCGAGCTCCGCGAATTCGAGCCGCTCGCCACGAGCCGCAAGGGCGTCTTCGTGGTCGGCCCGTTCGGCGAACCCAAGGACATCCCCGACTCGGTCGCCCAGGCCTCGGCCGCCGCGGCCCAGGTCATGACCGGCCTGGCCGATTCACGCGGCTCGCTGACCGTCGACAAGGAGTACCCCACCGAGCGCGACGTCAGCAAAGAAGAGCCTCGCGTCGGCGTCTTCGTGTGCCACTGCGGTAGTAACATCGCCGGGGTCATCGACGTCGAGAACGTCGCCGAGTACGCGCAATCGCTGCCCGGCGTGGAATACGCCACCGACACCATGTACTCGTGCTCCAGCGACAGCCTCTCGCTGATCCGCGAGAAGATCGAGGAGCACCAGCTGAACCGCGTGGTGGTGGCGAGCTGCACGCCGCGCACCCACGAGCCCATCTTCCAGGACACCCTGCGCGAGGCCGGGCTCAACCCCTTCCTCTTCGAGATGGCCAACATCCGCGACCAGGCGAGCTGGGTGCACAATCTCGAGCACGCCAAGGCCACCGGCAAGGCGCGGGACCTCGTGAGGATGTCTGTCGCCCGCGCCCGCCTGCTCGAGCCGCTGTTCAAGATCGACGTGCCGCTTACGCATGCGGCCGTGGTCATCGGCGGCGGCGTCGCCGGCATGACCACCGCGAGCGCGCTCGGCGACATGGGTCACGAGACGCACCTCATCGAACGCACCGACAGGCTCGGCGGCCTCGTGCTCGAGCTGGGCGACACCATCAAGGGCAACGACCCCACCGAGCTCGTCAAGCAACTCGAGCAGAAGCTCGTCGAGAACCCCAATGTCAAGATCCACCTCGAGGCCGAGCTGACCGACTTCCACGGCTTCATCGGCAACTTCTCGGGGGTCATCAAGGAGAAGGACGGCAAGCGCACGCCGGTCGACCACGGCGTCGTCGTGGTCGCGACCGGCTCGAAGGAAGACCGTCCCGAGCTCTACGGCCTCGGCGAAAGCCCGAAGGTCGTCACCGGACTCGACCTGGAGCGCATGCTCAAGGACGACGACCCCGGCCTCAAGGACGTCAAGTCGGTGGGCTTCGTGCTCTGCGCCGGCTCGCTCGACGAGACGCACCCCTACTGCTCGCGCACCTGCTGCCAGCAGAGCATCAAGAACGCCATCCGGCTCAAGGAGCAGGACCCGCGCAGAGCGGTCTCCGTCTGGTTCAAGGAGATCCGCACCTTCGGTTTTCTTGAGGAGTACTACACCAAGGCGCGTGAGCTCGGCGTCATCTTCACTCGCTACGACAACGACAGCCTGCCGCAGGTGAGCGCCAACGGCTCCGTGTCGATCGCCTACCGCGACCCGTACCTGCGGCGCGACGTCGAGATGCCGCTCGACCTGCTGGTGCTGGCCACGGCGGCCGTACCCGCCGAGGGCGGCAGCGAGCTCAGCAAGCTGCTCAAGGTGCCGCTCACCGGAGACGGGTTCTACCTCGAGGCGCACGTCAAGCTGCGCCCCGTCGACTTCGGCAGCGAGGGCATCTTCCTCTGCGGCTCGGCGCACTACCCCAAGGGCATCGAAGAGGCCATCAGCCAGGGGTACGCCGCCGCGGGACGGGCGGCTGGGATCCTGGCCAAGCCCGTGATCAAGGCCGGCGGCGTCGTGGCCGAGGTCGACGAAGAGAAATGCGCCGCCTGCCTCACGTGCGTGCGCATCTGCCCCTACGAGGTGCCGATCATCGACCTGGAGACCAAGAAGGCCAAGATCGAAGCGGCCGCCTGCCAGGGCTGCGGGGTGTGCGTCAGCGAGTGCCCCGTCAAGGCCATCACCCTGCACCACTACACCGACGCGCAGATCTTCGCCAAGGAAGAGGCGCTCTTCATGGAGGTGAGCTGACATGGCGGACGCCGAGGTCAAGGCCGCGGACGAAGCCGTCGCGGTCGCCGAGGAGGCGCCGAAGAGGCCGGTGGACCCGAGCTTCGAGCCCGAGATCATCGTGTTCGCCTGTCACTACTGCGCCTATGCCGCCGCCGACCTGGCCGGCAGCATGCGCCTGCAGTACCCGAGCAACATCCGCATGATCAAGCTCCCGTGCACCGGCAAGCTCGAGGTCATCCATCTGCTGAGGGCCATCGAGGCCGGCGCCGACGGTGTGTATGCCGCCGGCTGCCTCGAAGGCGAGTGCCACTACCTCAAGGGCAACCTCTGGGCGCGCAAGCGCGTCGACCACGTCAAGGACCTCTTGACCGAGATGGGCATCGAGCCCGAGCGCGTCGAGATGTACAACATGTCATCGGCCATGGGCGCCAAATTCGCCGAGGTCGCCACCGAGTTCACACAGCGCATCAAGGAGCTCGGACCCAACCCCGTCAAACGTGAAGGTGTGAGCCCGCATGCCGCCGCCCGCGAAGCGCTCGGCGACGTGGCCATGCCCGATGAAACCCAAGCGTCTGCCGCGGCCACCGTCGAGGAAGGACACGCAGAATGATCACCGCCGAACGCAAACCCCTCGACGAGATCCTGGAGCTCGTCGGCGACAAGAAGAAGGTCCTCGTCGCAGGCTGCGACACGTGCGTCGCCATCTGCCTCACCGGCGGCGAGAAGGAAGCTGAGATCCTGGCCAGCGAGCTGCGCATCCTGGCCGAGAAGGACGGCCGTGCCATCGAGGTCGAGCACACGGCCGCCATCCGCCAGTGCGAGTGGGAGTACCTCGACATGATCGCCGAAAAGGTCGAGGCCGCCGACGTGGTGCTCAGCATGGCCTGCGGCATCGGCATCCAGAGCCTCGCCGAGAAGTTCGCCCCCCAGCTCGTCATGCCGGCCGTCAACACCAACATGCTGGGCATGCCGCAGGAACACGCCGTGTGGCTCGAGCGCTGCGTCGCCTGCGGCGAGTGCCGCATCGGCCTCACCGGCGGCATCTGCCCCGTGGTGCGCTGCAGCAAGAGCCTCATGAACGGGCCCTGCGGAGGCTCGCACGACGGCCTCTGCGAAGTCACCGGCCCGGAGAAGGAAGAGATCGAGTGCGCCTGGGCCCTCATCTGGGAGCGTCTCAAGGCCCAAGGCCGCGAAGAACTGATGTTCACCGAACGGCCACCGAAGAACTGGAGCAAGAGCAGCTCCGGCGGCCCGCGAAAGATGGTTCGCGAGGAGGCGAAGCCGGTATGACCGCGACTGAGTACAAAGCTGGCAGCAACCTCGAGAAGATCCTCCGCGAAGGCAAGTTCGCGGTCACCGGCGAGTGCGGTCCGCCGAAGAGCACCGACGTCACCGTCATCGAAGAAAAGGCCAAGATCCTCACGGGCTACGTCGACGCCGTCAACATCACCGACAACCAGACGGCCGTGGTGCGCGTGTGTTCCATGGCCTCGGCCTATACAGCCCAGCAGAACGGCCTCGAAGCGATCATGCAGATGACCTGCCGCGACCGAAACCGCCTCGCCATGCAGGCCGACATCATGGGCGCCAGCACGCTTGGCATCAAGAACGTTCTCTGCCTTACCGGCGACCACATGAGCTTCGGCAACCACCCCGAGGCCAAGGGCGTGCACGACCTCGACGCGATCAATCTGATCAAGATGTACAAGGATATGCGCGACGAGAAGAAGTTCCAGTGCGGCGAAGAGATGCCGCTCGGCCCCCCGCTCTTCATCGGCTGCGCCGAAAACCCGTTCGCCGACCCGTTCGAGCTGCGCGCCCTGCGCCTCAAGAAGAAGATCGAGGCCGGCGCCGACTTCATCCAGACGCAGTGCATCTTCAACGTCCCCAAGTTCAAGAAGTGGATGGAAGAGGTCCGCGCTCTGGGCCTGCACAAGGAGATCAAGATCCTCGCCGGCATCACGCCGCTCAAGGGTGTCGGCGGCGCGCGCTACATGCAGAAGTTCGTGCCCGGTATCGACGTGCCTCAGGACATCGTCGACCGTATGGCCGCCTGCGAGAAGGGAGCCCCGTCGCAGGCCGAAGGCAAGAAGATCGCCGTCGAGATGATCAAGGAGTTCGCCGAGATCGAGGGCGTCGCCGGCGTGCACATCATGGCCATCGAGTGGGAGATCGCCGTGCCTGAGATCGTCGAGGCCGCCGGCCTGATGCCACGTCCGGCCGTGGTCTAGGGGGCCGGCATGACGACGACCTGCACAGTGAGCCCGCTCCTCGCCGAGAACGTGGGCACAGGCTGCGGCGAGAACGCTTACAAGTGCTATCAGTGCAAGCGCTGCACCAGCGGCTGCCCGGTGGCCCTCTACTCCGACATGCACCCCGCCATGATCATGCGCGCCGTGCAGCTCGGCCAGCTCGACATGGTCTTCGACGACAAGTTCATCTGGCTGTGCACCGGGTGTGAGACCTGCACCACCCGGTGCCCCCAGGGCATCGACATCGCCGCGATCATCGACGAGCTCAAGATCATCGCCCGGCGAGACGGCCGCATCCCGGCCGACGCCCCCTCGGCGGTCATGCTCAAGCTCAACTACGACTCGTTCGTACGGTGGGGCCGCATGTGGGAGGTCGAGCTCATCACGCGCGACGTGCTCAAGCGGCCGACGAGCGTGAAATCGTGGCTCTCGCTCGGACCCAAGATGATGCTGAAGGGCAAGATCAACCCCACGCTCAAGAGGGGCAACACGATGGCCATGAAGCGCATGGTGCAGACCTCGGAGAGCATCACCAAGGCGAACCGGCAGCGGCAGGCCGACGCAGCCGCTGCCCACACGGGAGGCGAGTCATGAGCAAGACCCTCGCCTACTACCCCGGCTGCTCGCTGCACGGCACCTCGGGCGAGTTCGACGCCAGCTTCCGGGCCAGCGCCCGGGCGCTCGACCTCACGCTGCTCGAGATCCCCGGCTGGGACTGCTGCGGCAACACCGCGGCGCACTCCATCAACCGGCTGCTCGCCACGGCTCTGCCGGTCAACGAGCTCGCCAAGGTCGAGCAGGACATGAAGCTCGACGCCGTGGCGGTGCCCTGCGCGGCGTGCTACAGCCGCTTCAAGACCGGCGCCCACGAGGTCGAAGACGCGGAGACGGCCGCCGATGTCAGGGCCGTCGTGGGCCGCGCCTACGCGGGCGGCGTCACCGTGCAGAACCTCATCGACGTGTACCACGACGCCGTCGGCCTCGAAGAGCTCGCCGCCAGGGTCACGCGGCCGTTCCGCGGCCTCAAGATCGCCTGCTACTACGGCTGCCTGCTCACGCGGCCGCCCAAGGTCACGCTGGCCGACGACCCCGAGTACCCCACGCACATGGACGACGTGGTCAGGGCCATCGGCTGCGAGCCCGTCGACTGGAACTACAAGACCGACTGCTGCGGCGCCTCGCTGGCGCTCACGGAGCAGGGCATCGTCGACGACCTCGTCTCCCGCATCCTGAACGACGCCAAGGCGTGCGGCGCCGACGCCGTCGCCGTGGCCTGCCCGCTGTGCCAGGTCAACCTCGACGGGCGGCAGTCCGAGATCCTGCGCAAGAACAGCAGCTGGCAGACCATCCCGGTGATCTTCCTCAGCCAGCTCGTCGGCCGCGCCGTGGGCGTGAGCGACAAGGAGCTGGGGCTCAAGAAGCACCTCGTCGACATCGCGGCGGTGATGGCCTAGCGCAACGCTACGCGCAGGGCTGCGGGCCGGCGCAGGGCCTCCGGGGGCGCTCCGCTCCTTTCGGGATGGCCTTCGGCCGCCCTGCAGAGCCCCCGTCGACCCTGTGCCGGCCCTCCGCGCCGCGCATGAGGGCGTCGCAGAGCAGATGAACGCAGAAGGGGCGCCGAGAGGCGCCCCTTCTGCTTGAGGCAGTGCGTCCGTCACGGACATTCCACTGCAAGTCAGCGAGCGACCAGTGCCGATCGACGAGCTCATGAATCGGCAGGGTATCCCCGGTCCTCAGGGTTGGGCCGCGTTCGCTGACCAAGAATGGGAGCTCGACGAGCAGAGCGAGCGGTTCATCGAGGCGATCTTCGCCGACAGCGACTCTGCCAGCTCGGGTGCTCCTGCCAGTCAGCGTCAATCGGTCGGCTAGGCTAGGTCCGGCCTGCGCTCTTTGCGCGGCTGACCATCCGCTTCACGGCCGACCTCATGTGGATCCCAAACACGTCGATCTCAGGGTGATGATTGGGAAAGACCCGGAAGGCCTCGTCTGCAAACGCCTGGCCTATGGCGTCGATCCCGTCGAAGTCGAGAACGACGATCTTGAATCTGTCCACTCTTGCGAGGAGTCGCTGGGCCTGGGAACGAGAGACGAGATTGTCGTCGCCATATGTCGCCATCTTCACTGGAACCACGGTCTTCGTGAAGCCGTAGTCATCGCCCCCCGATGTGAACCGATCGAATACCTTCTTCGTGGTCCTCGCCGTATGGTTGCTCAAGGTCATCAGGACCTCCGTACCCGTGACACGACTGTCCCGTTTCAGAATCCAGTCCTCATCCTCTGCGAAACTGCGATCGAAGAACACCTCCCCTGAGTGGATGACGAAGTCGTCAAACATGCGCGAGGAGAAGAAGATGCCTTCGCCGCTGTGGTTGGCGGGGTCGGTGGTGAATTTGCCCTTGGCAAGTTCGAGGACCGAATGCCTTTCATCCTCCAGCCCAAGCGCTGCCTGGATCTTCTTGAAGATGCCGACCCCGTTGTCGCTGACTCCCAATGTCGTACCCGCCGCAGTCTTGTCGATGGCTACGTGCACCGTGCTGCCTTGAGAATGCTCAAGGGCGTTGTTGAAGATCTCAGTAAAGGCGTACTGCCAGATGTCAGTGACGTTCTGAGGCATCTGATCGAGGCAAGGCGCAATATCCCGCAGCCAAACACGATCCTCAGCGAGGCTTTCGCCGATTGAGTAGTCCTTCTCCCACGTGACCAAAGGAGCCAGTTTGTATGTGCGATTGCTCGTCGCGCCATCTGGCCTAAGGGCACCCTCGTCGACGAGCCGGCGTAGGTGGAGGTTCACCGCTTGCCGCGAGATGCTGAACTTCGCAGCGGTCAGCCGACTGATATCTTTCGGATGGTCGTCGACGTTGTCGATGATGAAGCGGCGGACCGCCTCTCCTCGCGCCCTCACTCGTGTCAATGCCAACCTCCGAACTTGTCAAGTATAAGAGACTAAATTGTCAAGCTTATCACTCTACTTGTCAAGCTTTGAGGCAAATAGAGTCCGGGCGGCGGCGCGCCTTCTGACCAGCCACGACGATGCGCCCGTCGGTGAACGTGCGCTGCGAATTGACGCGGTGCGGTTCGTCCTCCCACCCGGCCGCCTTGAGCTTCGGCTCCACGTACAGGCGGCAGGTGTCGGCTTCGTTGTGGCTCACGCGATCCCCACGTGTGCAGCCCCTTCCAGCGTGCGGCCCTTCAGTCGCACGTGCACGGTCGCCTGTATTCTATCGCGGTAGTCGGCCGGTTACGGCAGAATGCTTCGGCGCCGCATACGGCAAGAGCCTCCTGTCGGCCGCGCACATCGCGTACACTCGGGTGTGCGGCCGCCCGTAGTGCCGTCACGACCTTCTGGGTGAGGGAGCAAGCATGGAACCCAACGACGTGGCACCCGAGTCTCCCGGCGGCGACGCTCTGGCCAGGACTTCTCCGGCCGAGGACCTACCGAGCGCCTGCCCGACCACCTCTACCGCCCGGCGCATCCTCCTCGTGTGCGCCACGCGCCACGGCTCCACGTGCGAGGTGGCGGACGCGATCGCCGAGGAGTTACGCGCGGCCGGCCACCAGGTGGAGCAGCGGCCGGTCGCCGAGGCGCCCGGCCCCGCGGGCTACGATGCCGTGCTCGTCGGCGGCCCGATGATCATGGGCTGGCATCGGCAGGCCGTGAAGTACGTCAAGAAGCACCGTGGCGACCTGGAGAGGCTGCCCACCGCGCTGTTCATCACGGCAGCCTCCCTGACCGACACCGGCGAGAGCGACGTGAAGGGCGTGCCCATATTCAAGGACCCGTGGCTCGCCAAGGCGCCCCGAGACGCGGCCAAGCTGCGTCGCAAAGAACGCTACGCCCTGCCTCAGCACTACCTCGGGAGCGTTCTGAAGAAGGCGGCTCCGGTGGAGCCGCGCAGCGTGGCGTTCTTTGCCGGGTCGCTCGATCTCACGACCATGAACGTCGTCGAGAAGCTTTTCGTGCTCCTCGTCGTGGGCGCGACTCCTGGAGATGGGCGCAACTGGAAGGCGATCCGCGAGTGGGGTGCTGGTCTGGGCGAGGTGCTTCGGGCCTAGTCTGTGCCGTGCCCGAAGGCGCGAGGTCACGGCTTGGCCCGGCCCTCCTCGCGCTCCTGCTCTTCGTAGTAGTCGGCCGCCACGCGGTCGAGGCCGCGCGCGAGCGTGAGCTCGCGCCAGCGTACGGCTCAGCCGCAGACGGTGCCGTTACCGCTTCGCCACGGGGCGCGCCGGTCCGCCAGGCCACGTTCGGCCGGGTGCTCGCGCTTTGCGTCGTGATCGTCTGTCACTCGAGCTCCTTCACTGAGGTGGCCTGGCCCCTCGCTCACCGGGCGCTCACGCCGTCTGGCCGGGCAGGGGCTCCTGGTCCCATGCGGACGGCGTGTAGGCACAGCCGGGCTCGCCGCCGATGGCCAGGAGCGCGGTGCCGGCCTCGACGGCCACGGCACCGCGCGTGCACTTCGGGTCGGGGACGTACACGAACGTGCCCGCAGGCGCGTCGAACTCCTCGCCGTCCACCGTGAAGCGGGCGCTGCCGGTGACCACGAGGTACAGCTCTTCGTGCCGCGTGCCGGAGTCCGGGTCTTCGGTGTGATCTTCGGTGAGCACGTCGCCGGCCTTGGGCGCGCGGAACAGGTTGGTGCCGAACGAGCCGATGGAGAAGAAGCGGCGCAGCGGCTTCCACTCCGTCTCCGGGGCCCACTCGTAGGGGATGTTGGGGATGTCGTCGATGGCGGCGGCGACGTACTTCGCCGCCTCGTGGGGAGCGCTCATGGGCTCGACCTCCTCCGTTGGTGCGGGTCCAGCGCGGCGGCCGGCGAAGAGCCGCCGCCGGTCTTTCAGCTGGGGCAGGCCTCCAGCTCTGGGTCGTCGCGCAACGCGCCCCGAGAGTCCGGCGGCGTCTCGGCCGGCGGCTCCGAGGAGCTGAGGTCCCAGAAGATGCGCTCCTCCAGCACCTCCCCGGGCTCGATAACGATGAACTCCTGGTCGTGCGGGCCGTGGATGAGCTTATCGAGTAGGCGCAGAGACCCTACGATCCTCTCGATGGGCAGGCCGTAGAAGTCGGCCACCATGTCGACGTACTCCTGCGCCTTCTCCAGGTCGTAGGTGCCGGTGTCGATGACGGCCACACGCGTATACGCCTCGAGGATCATATGCGCGACCATGCGCGACTTCTCCTCGCCCATGCGAGGGATCATCTTGAGGTACTCGCGGTACGGGTCTTCGAGCTCCTCGATCCAGCCACGCGTGTAGTAGTAGGTGCCGGGATGTTCGGCGAACTCGCGCATGTAGGCGCGGCGCGAGCCGAGCAACAGGGCGATGCAGTCGTCGCAGGCCGGGAGCACGAGCCGATGAGCGCCCGCGACAAGGCCGGCTGTGCCGTTGGAGCAGCGCCCGTATGCGAGCAGGATGGTGCAGTCGCCGGGCGTTGCGGCGATGTGCTCGTTGATCGTGTCGCGCAGGACGTCCGGGGTGTCGTGGAGGAAACCCTCGAGGTACTCCACGGGGATGTCGCCGCGCAACGCCTCGACCTCGTCGCGGATGGTGCTGCAGGAGATGATCTTGAAGGTCGTCATGCGAAGCAGGCCTTCCTTTCGGGGGACGATGCAGATTCCCATGATAGAGCCTCCACAGCCGAATGCCAGCCCAAAACAGTCCGAGATGTCAGCGGCGCGGCTCGCGCACCAGCGCGAGTGCGCACGCCGCGAGCGCGGCCGCGACCACCATGGCCCACCACGCGGGCGCATACGAGCCCGTACGGTCGACGATCAGGCCGAACAACGGCGGCCCGATGAAGATGCCGATGTTGTCGATGGCCGCCGTGACGCCGGCGGCCGCCCCCGCGGCGGCCGGGCCGGCGGTCTCGCCGGCCAGCGTGCCGAACAGGCCGCCCCACCCCACAGCGCCGACCCCGAGCATGAGGAGCGCGACCCACAGCAGCCACGTGTGCCCGGCTCCGAGGAGCGCAAGGATCGCGCAGGCCAGGCCGGCCAGGCCGGCGAGCGCCAGCAGCGGCGCCTTGCGGCGCCGCCCCAGCAGGCGATCGCTCACCAGGCCGCTGAGCGGCTTGCCGAAGGCGCCGGCCGCCTGACACAGCGCCAGGAGCCCGGCGGCCGCCACCACCGAGTACGCCCAGTCAAGGTGCAGGAAGAGCACCAGATGGGCGAGCGCCGCGAACTCGACCATGCAGAGGAACATCGCCGCCAACCCGAGCAGGAGGATGTCGCGCGAGCGCACCACGGCCATGAAGCCGGGGCGCACGGCGGCGCGGTCGGCAACTACGTCCCCCGTCACGCACGGCAACCCCTGCTCGATCTCACAGGCCGCCGCCGGCCTCGGAGCGGCTCCGGCGGGCGCGGCGGCCCAGCTCGGGATGCCCCCCTCCGGGTCCCTGTAGACCGCCGCCGCGAGCCCACACACGGCGAAGGCCATCAGAGCCGCCACGACGAAGCCCGCCTGCCAGCCCACGCTCAAGGCCAGCGCCGGCATGATGACGGCGCCGAGGATACCGCTCACGTTGACCGCCGCCTGGTTCACGCCGATCGCCGTGGCGCGCTCCTGAGGCGGGAACCACACCATGACGGCCTTCACCGCCGAGGGATAGATGAACCCGCAGCCCAGGCCTGAGAGCCCGAGCAGCAGGAGCATGACGCCGTAGGACGGCGCCAACGCCACCGCCCCCACGAACACGCCGGTGATGGCCGAGCCGATGACGAGCGCCCGTCGCACCCCGATGCGGTCGGCCAGCCATCCGGCCAGCACGAGGGTGGGCGCGTACGTGACGGCGGTCGCGCTGGTGAGGCCGCCGATCTGGGCGTTGCTCAGGCCGAAGGCTTCCTTGAGGAACGGCGAGAGCGGCCCCACGCAGAGGCGCGAGAGAAACACGACGAGGTAGGCGCTCCACACCACGCCGAGCGCAACGAAGCGAAAGCGCGGCAGCGGGGCGGGGACGGACGCCGAAGAGGCTGCCGGGGCCGGTGGGGTGGCAGTGCTGCTCACCCGCCGATTCTACCGGAGGCGGCCGGTGCGGGCCCGAGCCGCCCCGGCCGCCTCCCCTCGCGACTACGCGGACGGCTTGTGGACGCCGATGCGGTTGCCCTCGCTGTCGATGAAGAAGCCGATGGAGCCGACCATCTCGCCCATGTCGGTGACCGGCATCGCGATCTGGCCGCCGGCCGCGACGGCACGCTCGAGCATGCCCTCGGGGTCGCCCTTGCTGTCGAAGTAGATGGTGCAGCCGCCGGACCCGGGCTTCTGGTTCTCGCCCTTCGCAAGGTCGGCGTTGACGCCGTTCTCGTCACCCGGCAGGAGGGCGACATCCTCCATGCCGGGCATCAGCTCGACGTCGGCCTGCAGTACGGCGCTGTAGAACGTGCGCGCCCGATCCATATCCGTGACTGGGATGTCCGCCCAGACGATGGTGTTCTCCATGACGCACCTCACTTGAAGTCGGTGGACGTATGCGGAGAGATTCTCCGCTGTGTCGCCGCGGCAAACCCGCCGCACCAGGCAGCGAGTCCCCCCGGTAGCCGCCGACCGCCAAGTCAGCGCCTGGTGGCCTTCGCCTTCGCCTTTGCGGTCTTCGGCTTCGGCTTGGCGGTCCTTGCCTTGACCACCTTCGCCTTGGGCGCCTTCGCCGGCGGCGCGGGCGCCGGCGGCGCGAGCTCCGCGGCCTTGATGCGGCCCTGGTCGATCGCCGCGATGAAACGCCTGTAGTCGCGCTCTGTCTGATCGGCGTAGGCCTGCGAGAACCGCCACATCGCGTCCGTGAGCGCAGCGCCCTTGCCGATGTAGCCGAGGACATAGTGGGGGTCTCCGGCGCGGCTGTGCGCCAGGCCAAGCGTGTAGCCGCAGCGATAGGCGTAGCCGACCAGCGCGCTCCCGGTGAGCCGCGCCGGGTCAGCGGACCCCTTCATGTCCTTGAGCTGACGCACGTAGAAGCTGCGCCCGTGAAGCTGCGTCCAGCCAAGGAAGGGGTCGCTGATGCCCTGCATCAGCCAGCTCCCCACCACGACGCGCTCGCCGTAGGCCAGCCGAGGCTTCTCGCCGAGCGCCGTCTTGACTGCGGAGAGCTCGGCCTCCTTGACCTGCAACAGCAGTTGGTCGCGCATGCCGTCGCCCATGAGCAGCACGATGTAGTCGTAGGTGCCGACGCTGCCGACACCGACCACCTTGTGGGCGACGTCGACCACGTGGTAGCCCCTGAGATAGGCACGGCGTTCCGGCGACAGCGACTCGAGGTACAGGCGCAAGGACGCGGTGACCGCCGCGGAGGTGCGGCGGCTGACGGCCGTGATCACCGGCGGGTCGAGGCGCAGTCGCGGGGCGCCGTCGACGACCTGCGTGTACTTGCCCACCGTCCACGCCTGCGTGCGCTTGACCGCCTTGGAGACCACCTGGTTCATGAGCGCCGTCATCTTGCCCGTCCACATGACCCCGCTGGCCACCGGCGCGTCGGCGCGGATCACGCGATGGCGGCGTCCGAGCCAGCCCAGACCGGCCATCTCGTTGAGGGCCGCGACGTAGGCCCCCGCAGCGGTGCGCACCGCCTCCTCCGCACGCCCCGCCTGGCCGTTATCGCGGGCCGCCAGTACGAAGCTGGTGGTCAGGCGCTTGAGGTCCCAGCACCACGGCCCCTGGCTGGTCTCGTCGAAGTCGTTGATATCGAACACGGGGGTGCGCTCGGGCGAGGCGTACATGCCGAAGTTGGAGAGGTGTGCGTCGCCGCACATCTGCGCATAGATCCCGGTGTGCGGCTGACTCCCCAGATCGGTGGCCATGAGTTGCGCGGCGCCGCGGTAGAACGTGAACGGCGAGACCGCCATGCGCGCGGTGCGCAGCGGCATCAGGCGCGCCTGACGCGACGCCGCGACCCCCATCACCACGTCGACGGGATCGCGTTCCTCGTCGGCCGGCTCCCACACCCCCAGCGCCCGCCGGTTCAAGCGAGTGCGGGCCTCCGCACCAGCGGCGCGCTGCTCGGCCTCCGTAGGCCAAGGCTTCTTGAAGTCGACCTTGTACGGACCTTCCAGGAACACGCTGCTGACGGGCATCGGGGACCTCCGGAGACAGACGCACCGGCCGGCGGCGCGACGTGGTTCGACGATTTCGAGGGTTGAGTACCCACGTGATGAGGATGAGACACCTGCGGGGCCCGAGCCGCTGGATCAGCGCTTGGCGCCGCGCGAAGCCGCAGGCTTCGCCGGCTTGGCCTTTGCCTTGGGCGCCTTCTTCGGTGAAGCGGGCGCGGCCGGCGCCGCCGGCGCCAGCTCGGCGACCTTCAGGCGACCGTCATGGGTCGCCGCGATGAAGCGTCCGTAGTCGCGTTCAGTCTGGTCGGCGTAGGCCTCCGCGAAGGCCCACAGCGCGTCTGCCAGCGCAGCTCCCTTGCCGGTGTAGCCGAGGATCATGTCCGGATCGCCGGCGCGACCGTGCGCGAGGCCCAGCGTGTAGCCGCAGCGGCCTGCATACATGGGGAGCAGCTCCTCGTCCAGGGTGGCCGGGTCCGCGGAGCCCTTCATGTCCTTGAGCTGGCGCACGTAGAAGGTGCGCCCGTGCATCTGCGTCCAGCCGAGGAACGGGTCGCTGACGCTCTGCATCAGCCAGCTCCCCACCACGACGCGCTCGCCGTTTGCCTGCAGCGGCTTCTGGCCAAGCGCCGTCCTGACCGCCGACGGCTCGGCCTCCTTGACCTGCAGCAGAAGCTCGTCGTGCTCCCCGTCGCCCGTGAGCAGCACGATGTAGTCGTAGGTGCCGACGCTGCCGACGCCGACCACCTTGTGGGCGACGTCGACGACGTGGTAGGCGGCCAGGTAGGCGCGGTGCTCCACCGAGAGCGACTCGAGATAGGGGCGCAGGGATGCGGTGACGGCGGCCGCGGTGCGGCGGCTGACGGCCGTGATCACCGGGGGAGCCGTGCGCAGCCGGATCGCCCCGTCCACGACCTCGGTGTACTTGCCGACCGTCCAGGCCTGCGTCTTCTTGGTCGCCTTGGACACCAGCTTGTTCAAGGTCCGGGTACCTCTCTTCGACCACTCGACGACGTCGACGACCGGCCTGTCCGCGCGGACCATGCGATAGCGGCGCTCGAGCCAGCCCAGACCGGCCATCTCGTTGAGGGCTGCGACATAGGCGCCGACGGTGGCGCGCACGGCCCCCTCGGCGTGCGCCCCGATGCCGTTGTCTCGGGCGGCCAGCACGAAGCTCGTGGCGAGCCGCTTGAGATCCCACTCCCACGGGCCAAACCCCGTCTCGTCAAAATCGTTGATGTCGAACACCAGCGCGCGCTCACGCGACGCATACACGCCGAAGTTCAGCAGGTGCGCATCGCCGCAGAGCTGGGCGTAGATGCCGGTGTGGGGCCGGGTGCCGAGGTCGGCGGCCATGAGCTGCGCCGCTCCCCGGTAGAACGTGAACGGCGAGACCGCCATGCGCGCCGTGCGCAGCGGGATGAGGCGCTGCTGGCGCGGTCTGGCAACCGCCGTGACGACGTCCACCGGATCGCGGACCTCGTCCGCGGGCTCCCACGCGCCGAGCTCCCGACGGCTCACGCGAGTGCGCGCCGCCAGACCGGCGGCGCGCCGCTCTTCCGCCGGCGGCCAGCCCTTCTTGAAGTCGACCTTGAACCGACCCTGCAGAAACACATGGCTCTCGAGCATCAAGGACCTCCGCGCAGCAGTCGCGCCGCCCAGCAGCGCTACGTCTCCTCATGACATCGAGCCATGACTACCCACGGCGCGCGCATGAGAAGCCTGCGAGAGCCCGAGCCACCGTCATATGACGTAACATAGAGGGTGCAGAACGAGGAGGACGGATGGAGCAGATCGCGCCGCACATCTACAGCTGGACGGCGCCGCACCCGGAGTGGCGGTCCAGCGTCGAGGAGGTCGTGAGC
>Ga0209254_10001275_pt1 | contig 22356 bp, 18 predicted proteins | sample FrelakmetDIP11DI_FD_187148 | JGI IMG/M metagenome (GOLD analysis project Ga0209254, IMG submission 187148) | Freshwater lake sediment microbial communities from the University of Notre Dame, USA, for methane emissions studies - DIP11 DI (SPAdes)... | ecosystem: Environmental > Aquatic >...
TGATGAAGTGGTAGCGGCGGCCACCATGTTCTTGCTTGCGCTTTGCTCCAGCGCCATTACCGCCTGGTCCAGGAAGAACCAGTGGGCCATCATCCCGGCTGGCCTTTTTGCCACCATAGGAGTGGTGGTTACGCTGGGAATCCTGATCCCGCAAAGCGAAGTGACGGGGCATTTTTATCGCTTTGAGGTTCTTGTTCCGAAGATGGAAATCCTGATCCCGCAAAGCGCAGTGACAGGGATGGTCTTCATGTTCCTGTTAGCCGCGACCTTCCTCGTCTTTGCCAGCCTGTCAAAGAAGAATTGGTGGGCGATCATCCCGGCTGGCTTTTTTGCGAGCATTGGACTGGTGGTTGCGCTGGATACCCTTGTTCCTCATGAGGCGTATCCAGAGCTTCCAGGTACGCTCACCTGGGGGTTTTACACCTGGGTGCTGTTCCTGGGCCTGGCTGCCACATTCGGGGTCCTCTGGCTGCTTCGCAAGATCCTGCCCACCAGCTGGGCCATTTACCCGGCCGCGGGCTTCCTCTCCATGGCAGTGCTGTTCATCGTCGAAGGCGCGCGCTTCTCAGAATACTGGCTGGAGACAACGCTACTGGTCTTTGGGGTGACGTTACTGCTGGCGGTGCTTACCGGAAAGAGACAAACCGCAGGTCAACAGGTACCCAAGATCAACGCCTGAATTCCGCAGATAATCAACTGGGCGCTCCACACAACTGGAGCGCCCGGCAAGGAAGAATGCAGATGAAACAGTTTTCCCTACCTCTCATGATGTGTGGAACCATTCTTGCCCTGCTGTTGGCAGCCTGCACACGACAACCCGGATCGTTTGGTCTCGATCCGGACCGGGTCGCGCAACTTGACGGGATCCTCAGCCGCATGGCGGCGGCTGAGACCTTCAGCGGTTCCGTCCTGATCGCCCAGGACGGCGAGGTGCTTCTCAGCCGAGGCTACGGTTCGGCCGACCGCGAGCAAGGCATCTCCAATACGCCCCAGACCAGGTTCTTGATCGGTTCCGTCACCAAGCAGTTCACGGCGATGGCGATCCTCATCCTGCAATCCCGGGGCAGGCTTAACGTCCAGGATCCCATCTGCAGATACATCGAGGACTGCCCTGCGGCCTGGGAAGACATCACCATCTACCACTTGCTGACCCATACCTCCGGCATGATCGTCATGCCCGCTGATAGCAGCTATCCCGATACGCCGATCACTCCCCGTGAGCTCTTGGACCGCTTCGAAGACGCCCCCCTGGATTTCCAGCCGGGCGAGAGGCACAGTTACAGCAATTGCGGCTACTGGGTTCTCGGTTACATCATCGAACAGGTATCCGGTCAATCCTATGAGGCCTTCGTACAACAATGGATCTTTGAGCCCCTGGAGATGCACGATTCTGGTTACGACCAGGATGCGAGCGGTCTGGCAGTCGGCTATGTCGATCAGAACACTGCCGCGCCAGCTCAAGTGATCGACAGCTCCTTCCCCTATTCTGCCGGCGCTTTGTACTCCACCGTCGAAGACCTCTATCGCTGGGACCAGGCGCTCTATACCGAGCAACTGATCCCCCGGGAGCTTCTCGATCAGATGTTTGCCCCCCGGATAAGCCTCTATCCTGATGTCGTTGGCAGCGTGGAATACGGGTATGGATGGTTCGTCCTGGATCATCTGGGCCGGCGAGCGGTGGGGCACGGGGGCGCGATCGATGGATTCAGGGCTTGGATCTTCCGCTATCCAGACGATCGCATCACCATCATCGTATTGAGCAATCAAGAAGACGGTGATTACACGATGCATTTTGCCTGGCGGTTCCTGATCTACGAAACGATGGCCATTGAAACCGAAGACGGCGCCACGATCACCTATGCTGGACCGCTGGAAGTGCAGGCTGGAGGAAGCCTCTCGGCTTGGTTCATGGTCACTGACTCAAGTGGACGACCCGCCCGAGGTTTGCTTGCAGGGACGCTGGGCGAGTCTCCCACAGACTCCGCAGCGGTTCGCGCAAGTGGACTCCTCACCACAGACGGAATCGTTGAGCTTGCCTGGCCGGCCAACCTCCCTGCCGGGACCACCAGGCTGTACTGCAAGTTCAATGGTGTGGACTACGAGGTCGCCCGCATAACCATCTCTCCTTGATGGCCACAGAAGGTCACGATGAAGATCCGAAGCACATCCAACAACCGTCACGCCTCGGCCAGGCTGTCAGCAGTCCTGCTGGCAGTTCTGCTGCTTTCTGCCTGCGCAAGGCAGCCCCAGCCCGCCAGGATCGAGGAGATCACCTTCCAGTCCGGGTCGTTCCATGTCGTTGGCGATCTCCGCTTGCCGGAAGGGACAGAGCCGTTCCCGGTTGTCCTGTTCGTTCATGGCTCCGGGCCGGCGGATCGCACTGGAGAGGGGTCGTACCCTCCGATCATCGAGCGGATGCTGCGCGCCGGCTACGCGACCTTCTCTTGGGACAAGCCGGGAACCGGCGAATCTACGGGCCAGTTCAACGATCAAACTCTGCGACATCAACGGGCTCAGATCGTCCTTGATGCGATCGAGGTCATGCAGGCGCGGCGCGACATCGACCCGCAGCGGATCGGCTTGTGGGGGATCAGTCAGGCCGGCTACGTGATGCCGCTCGCGCTCATGCAGAGCAAGGACATTGCCTTCATGATCGGCGTCTCCTGTCCGGGCATATCGGGCGTTGATCAGACCACGTACCAAAACATGGCCATGGCGCTCTGCACGGGAACGCCGAAAGGCCAGGCCGACCGGCGAACGGAACTCCTTGCTGATCTCGACGCGGCGCGCACATACAAGAGCTACGAGGAGTATGTGCACTATCGTGAAATGATCGAGGCGCTGTTCGAAACAGCAGTTCAAGCACCCCAGGGCTACGGATTTGGAGTTGTACCCGAGAAGGCCTGGCTGGCGAATGACTCCGAGAACGAGCATTGGTGGAACCCGATCGAGGTGATCGAGCAGACCAAGATTCCAGTCTTGGCCATCTTCGGCGACAAGGACCCACAGATAGATCCCATCCAGGGGGCGTACGCGTATCGCAAAGCGGTGGAGCAGGCGGGTAACCCGCTGTCGAGGGTAGAACTCTTCACCAAGGCCAATCACGGCATCACCACGTCCGAGACTGGATGTCCGGCCGATGATCTCCAATGGGTTGAGCAGTACGTGAAGACCCTCGGGTATGGATCGATGAGCGAGGCACAAGAGGCATTGCGGGGGGACCCCTACAACCCCGAACTCTTGAGCGCCTATCCCTACGCGCCCGGGTATATGGATCTGATCGAAGGATGGCTCAGGGGTTTACCACGATAGTCGTGCTCAACCAGGCCCGTCCAAGATCGAGCCTGCTTCGCTGCTTGCCGAACCTGAGCCCGATGGACAGCCCAGTGGGCCACACTGGGCTGTCCGCAGGTAGTTCACTTGTCTCTTCGAAGCGAGTTACCGCGCGGCCGAGAAAGCGTTGGTAAGCATCCGCTTAAGCTGAAAGTCACGCTCAGGTTCGTTTGATATTTACCCGCTGATGGCTATGATATGCGAAGTGCCCGTGACACGAAAATCTTCCTGCACTTCGGCAGGAAGACCGGCATCGATGCCCAGCAGGATGCCGCTCAACAATGAGGCCTGCGGCTCCGGCAGGATCTGTTGAATGACGATGTAGGCGCGATCGCGGAAGGCGTAGATGGCCGACAGGATGGGACTGCCTTGATCGTTCGCCAGCACTTTCACTTGTGGGCGATCGATCAGGGAATACACGCCTTGTCGCGCGAGGTAGTCGGCGTAGTTGAACGTGGCGAATTCCGGCGGCGCGTTCAACTCGCCCGTCACACGCACGCGATCGCCGTAGCGGAATTCGGCAGGGCGAGACGGACGAACGAGCACCGTGCCCTCGATCGGGTGTGCAGATCGATCGGGGGCAGTAAGCCGATCGGCGTTGACGCGCAGATTGATGTAGGTATCACGCACATCCGACGGCGCATCGATCACCCCTTCGATCGTGACAGTGCCGATCCCATTGTAGGTGGACAGAGAATTTTGATCGAAGCGAGGAACACGCAGGGCAAACCAGATTCCGCCGCAGATGGCAAAAACGAGGCTGATCCAGATCAGGCGGGCGCGGTGATTGTTGCGCCAGAACACGAGACCAGCGATCGGAACGAGAAACGCGGGGAGCAGAGATTCGATCGGCAGGTGAAGCGCCGAAGCCAGGGCGATACCGATGAACCAGCCAGTGCCCACGTAGACGAGTGGCATAGTCGTGCCGATCCTCGCCTTATTATACTCGCAAGTGACCAACGTCAATCCGGCGAACTTCGATACCTGCCGGGAAGCGAGTGCTCTTTCCAGAGCCATCACGCTGCCCACGTTCGAGCGTGGTGAATAGGGTGATACCTGTGAGGCTATGACTTCCGCGACGTTTCCGGCACATTCGGGCAGAGATCACGCAGCAGCTCGGCCAGCCGCTGTGCGATCTCTTGCGGAGTGCCGGTCAGAAGCTCTCGTTTGCGTTCCCCAGTGGGGGCCTGCGTCAACTCAGAAACAGTCGTCGGTGATCCAGGAAGGCCAAGGTAGGTCTCAGCGGCCTGCAAGTCCGTCTTCGACCACACCGTCACTCGACCCTCGTCAGATGCCCCGGGCTTGAGGCGATAATCCATGAAGCGTGGTTCGTTCGAGGCCGTCTTGACTGAAACAACTGCGGGCAGCGGCACTTCTACGATTTCGTATCCACCTCTGATCTCACGCCGCCCCCGCGCCACCGATCGGGCCAGATCGATATCGACATCGCTGACCAGTGTGATCTGGCCGATGTCCAACCACTCGGCCAGGCCGGAAGGAACTTGTCCGGTCGCGCCATCCGATGATTCCTCACCGCAGAAGACGAGATCGGCGCCGCCCATCTTCTGAATGCCCTGCGCCAATGTGTAAGTGGTCGCCAGCGTATCGGCCCCGCCAAAGGCTCGATCGCTGAGCAGATAAATGTGATCGGCTCCCGTTGCTAAACCAACTCGCAGGTAAGGTTCGAAGAACGGCGGGCCCATGGACAGAATGCTCACTCGACCGCCATAACGATCCTTCAGTTCCAGCGCAAATTCCAGGGCGTTCATATCCGGCGGGTTAATCTCCGAGCGCGCGTGTGCTCGATCGAGCAGCCGGGTCGCAGGATCCACACGGACTTCCTCCGGCTTAGGCACGACCTTCATGCACACGACCATCTGAAGGTCAGGCATAGGACACCTCGTGCGTGGCACGGAGCGCAGCAATCAATGCTGGCACAACCTTGAAGACATCGCCGACAATGCAATAGTCTGCGAAGTCAAAGATCGGCGCTTGGGGATCAGAGTTGATGGCGATGACAATATCTGCCCCTTGAATACCAACGACGAAATGGAAAGCGCCGCTGGCGCCGCAGACAATCGCAACCTTTGGCCGGCAGACCACACCGGTCTGCCCGATCTGGCGTTCACGCTCGATGTAGCCTTCGTCGACGGGCGGGCGAGTCGCACCGATATCGCCGCCGATCAAGTCGGCCAGTTCTCGCAACATACCAAACTTGTCGCCAACGCCCCGACCTCCCACCACTAAGGCCGGTGCTTGAGTCAGATCGGTTCGCGCGCCGACAACCCGTTCGATAATGCGGGTGTTGATCATCGCTTCGGTCAGATTCACTGGCAACCTGATCACATTGCCCTTCCGACTGAAATCAGCTTGCCCCGCCAGGAATACGCCGGGCCTGACCGTGGCCATCTGAGGTCGATGGTTTTGCATTTCAATCAGAGCCAGGACACCACCGCCAAAACCTGAGACCTCGCCGGCCAGGATGCCCGATTCAGGCGTCAGGCGCAGGTCGCTGCAATCGGCGTTAAGACCTGTTCGCAGACGGACGGCGAGGCGGCCCGCCAGATCGCGACCGTCCGGTGTGACGCCCAACAGGAAGACGCTGGGCTTGTAGCACATGATAGCCTCGCAGGCCACGTGACAATAGGCATCGACCGTAAAATCGGCCAGCAGCGGATGCTCGGCCAGCACAATTTCGTCAGCGCCATAGGCAATCGCTTCCTGGGCGAGCTCGGCGATCGAGTTTCCCATCAAGAGGCCGGTGAGCTGCCAACCAACCCGATCGGCTAGCTGACGGGCTTTCGCCAGCAGTTCCAGAGAAACGCTTTCCAACTTTCCAGATTCTTGTTCCAGGAAAATCCAAATGGCTTTTTGTTCTTCAGCAACACTATACAGCGAAGCAACCATCGAAATCCACCTTATGCCTGGCCAGCCAATGCCTGAGCAGTGAGCTCGGCAATGTCCATCACTGCAAGAGCTTGAATCTTCTGGGATTTAACGCTGTCCTCCAAACACACGATGCAAAATGGACAAGCGGTGACGAGCACGCTGGCATCAGTCGCCAGAGCTTCCTTGACTCGAATATCAGAAAAGCGCTCACCGGCCACAGTCTCCAACCACATGCGGCCGCCGCCACCACCGCAACACAACGTATCCGAGGCGGCGTGTTTCATCTCGACGAGCTCCAAGCCGGGAATTGCCCTAAGCACGCATCTGGGTGCTTCGACCTCGCGATTGTGACGCGCGAGATAGCAGGGGTCATGATAAGTGACTTTTAGTTCGACCGGCCGGGTCAGCTGCAGACGGCCGTCTTCGACAAGCACAGCGAGATACTGTGTGTAGTGTATCGGGGTGAAGCTTTCGTTCAACTGCGAGTAATGGTTCTTGAATACATCATAGCAGTGCGGTGAGATCGTCACCAGCCAGGTAACGCCTCTTTCTCGAAAGACTCGCGCGGTCTGCTGAGCGATCTCCTGGAAGTAAGGTTTGTGACCGACGTTGAGCGCGGCTTCGCCACAGCAGGGTTCATCATCACCCAAGACACCGAAGCGCACGCCCGCCGCATTGAGCAGGCGGACCACAGAACGAGCCACCCGCTGAACCCGTTGGTCGTACGATGCCGTGCAACCCACGTAAAGCAGAATCTCGTGCCGGGCTGCATCATACGTTGGAAGATCAAGGTTCCTCGCCCAGAGTGTCCTGTGTGACGGCGGCTGAGACCAGGGGTTATTGTTCCAGTAAACAGACCAGAGAACAGAGGGAAGTCCGCGCGGCGTGTTGCGTCGCTGCCAGGCGAGATAGCGCAGACCACGGACGACTTCGACAATGGGAACGCCACGCGGGCATAGAGCTTCGCACTGGGCACAGGACGTACACAGCCACAGACTATCGTTTGCGCTCGGGAGTCCCAATTGGGCTTGATGCATCAGCGTGCGCACCGAGACTGTCTCGGCCTTGACCAGGCCCCACGGGCAGATCGCGGTGCAGACGCCGCATTGGAAACACGCCGACGCAGCACCATTGGTCAACGTAATGAGTTCCTCCCATAACTCGTCGTCGACGACGATCGCTTCTTCGGCAGACAACTGATCCGTTTGAGACATCATCGATCTCCAGGCAACGAGAGGCTAACGCTCACGAAACCAATTCAACTTCTGGTGCTCTTATCTTTTTGGCATGTCGGCGGACAACGGCATCCATCTCGCGGATCTTCGCGGCGAACTCTTTCCCTTCGGCGGCCGACACCCATTGTAACTGCAGCCGTTCCGGGTCGATGCCTTGCCGTGTGTACTTGCGATGCCAATAGTTGAACCGCTTAAAGGTGAAACGGTTGGCGTAGTTGTAGTGACAATCGGAGCCGGTATCCGTCAGCCGACAACCCGTCACGAGTACCGCACCTGCTCCCTTCTCGAACGCGCGGGCAATGAAGTCCTCCTCGAACCGCGCCGAACACATCGTACGAATGATGCGGGCCGAGGTCGGATATTGACGCTTCTCAATGCCTGCCAGATCGGCCCCCGCATATGAACACCAGTTGCACGTGAAGACCAGGCACTTCTCTTCAGGCTTCTCGGCCAGCGCGGCGTCAATCTGGGCCAGGACTTGCTGCCTGGTGAAGTAAGGCATGTCTATGGCACCATAGTTGCATTCGGCCGCGCAAGTCCCGCAGCCCATGCAGGCCGCTTCAATGATGCGCACGCGGCCTTCCTTGACCGGCCCTGTTTGCTCGATGGCGCCGAAGGGACACGCTTTGACACAGCGCATGCAGCCAATACACAAGTCCAGATTGACCTGGGCCGTTAAAGGTTCTTTTTCGATCACGCCCCGCGAAAGCAGCGCACCTGCTTTGCCTGCTGCGGCCATGGCCTGGGCCATCGACTCTCGAACGTCCTTCGCGCCCTGAGCGGCCCCGGCCAGATAGATCCCTTGGGTGGCTGTCTCTGCCGGTCCTAATTTAGGATGAAGTTCCATCAGGAAGCCGTCTTCGCTGCGGGCCAGCTTCAGTTGATCCGATAAATCTTGTCCGGCCGGCGTTAGCCCCACGACCAAGACTAGCAGATCGGTCGGGATGCGGAGCTCAGCCCGCAGGAAATGATCGTAGACGGCGATGTGTCCATCCTGAAAGTGGATAGCCTCCTGAGGTGGGCGGTCATCGTCGTAGCGGACGAACCGCACGCCCGCGCGCATCGCCTGTTCATACAATTCCTCGGCCTGGCGACTGTACGCGCGGATATCTTTGCTGATCACGCGGACCTGTTTACCCATGCGCCGCAGCCGCAGGGCCTGGCTGATCATCGAAGTGCAACAGTAGCGCGAGCAACCCAGGTTGCCCTGGCGTGAACCCACACAGGAAATGAAAGTGATCCGCTTCGCTTCAACCTCGCCGTGCGCTAACAATTGTTCAAGCTCAAGATTGGTTATCACGCGCGGATCATGACTATGGTCGAATTCCTGCGGCTGGTAGGGCGCGGAGCCGATGGCGACAACAATCGCGCCGACGTGCAGTTCAGTACCATTACTCAAGCGGGCGTGGAAGTTGCCCACGACACCGCCAATGGTTTCCACCGTGGTGTTCAGAAAAGTGTACACGCCGGCCTGGCCGAGTTCGCTCGATTTCATGGCCACAAGATCGCGCGCAACCAGATCGGCCGGCGCAATCCGATCGAGTTGGGGCAGCAGTCCGCCCAGCTGCTCGTTCCTTTCCACGAGGAAGGTCTCAAAGCCCTGGTGAGCCAACGCAGCCGCAGCGGTCATGCCGGCAATACCGCCGCCGATGACCAAGGCACCCTGCGTCAGCGGCAAGTGATTGATATGCAGCGGAACGAGCCGCCGTGCCTTCTCGATCGCCATCGAGACCATGTCCATGGCTTTGATCGTGGCCGCGTCCTTATCAAACTTGTGCACCCAGGAGTCCATGTTGCGGATATTGGACATCTCCAGAAGATAGGGATTCAACCCGGCGCGCATCAGCACACCGCGAAAAGTGGATTCATGTGTCTTCGGCGAGCAGGCGGCAATGACCACTCGATTGATCCTCTCCCGTTTGATGGCCGCTTCAATCTCACTTTGTGTGTTACCGGCGCAAGAAAACATTTGATGGGAGGCATAGACGACATCAGGGAGTGTCTGGGCAAACTTCACGACCTCTTGCACATCGACCACGCCGGCAATGTTGCTGCCGCAGTGGCAGACAAAAACGCCAACGCGCGGTGTGTCGATGTCGCTGATCGGCTCGATTTCAGGTGGTTGGGGCCAGTAGCGTTGTGTCAGGTGGCTCAGTGCCAGGGCAGCCGCGCCGCTCCCTTCTGATACACTATCGGGAATATCTTTCGGGCCAGTGGCGCAACCGGCGGCATAGATTCCCGGCCGAGTGGTCATCATCAAACCGCCACGGATTTCTGCCGCCCGAATGAATCCATCCGCGTCCAGATCGATCCCGAGGCGTTGGGTTAGATCTCTCAATCCATCCGGCGGGATGGCGGCTGTTGCCAGGACCACCATGCCGTACTCTTCTTCGATCCGAGTGGCCGTTTCGGTGTTCTCGTACACCACCCTGATGGTGTCCCCGTTCGCCTGGATGCGCGAGGGTCGCCCGCGTACAAATCTGGCTCCCGATTCACGGGTGCGTGACCAGAAGCCATCGAATCCCTTGCCGTAGGCGCGGATGTCCATGTATAGGACAGTCACTTCGTGAACGCCATGGTCAATGGCCTGGTAGGCATGCTTGATTGAGTACATGCAGCAGAAGCGAGAGCAGTGACGGAAGAAACGCTGGTCGCGTGATCCGACACAGAGCACGAAGAGAATGCTTTTGACGTGTTCACCATTCGAAGGCCGCAGGATCTCTCCGCCGGTCGGACCGGCCGAATTGACAAGGCGCTCAAACTCTGTCGCGGTCAGAACATCGGGGTGCGTCCCATATCCGTATTCCTTTAGCCTCCGCGGATCGATCGTGTCATATCCGACAGCCACGATGATCGACCCGACCTGGCGGACCAGATGCCGTTCTTGGGGCATCATGAAGTCGATCGACTTCGGCGGGCAGACTTGATGACAGCGATCGCAGGGCAGGTAGTTCGGCGGATCGTTCAGGCAGTGCTCGAGGTCGATGACATATGCTCCCGGCACCGACTGAGGGATGGGGGTATAGATGGCCTTGCGCGCGGCCATGCCGGAGTCGTATTCGTTGGGCAGCACAACGGGGCAGACGTTCGCGCACTCGCCGCAGCGAGTGCATTCATCGGTCACGAAGCGCGCCCGCTGGCGAATGTGTACCTGGAAGTCGCCGGGAGTCCCTTCAATGTGATCTACTTCAGACAGCGCGAGTATTTCGATGTTGGGATGCAAGCTGACTTCCGACATCTTGGGGGCTTCGATACAAATGGAGCAGTCCAGCGTCGGGAAGTTTTTATCCAGGACGGCCATCATCCCCCCGATGGTCGGTTCCCGCTCCACGAGAACAACACGCGCGCCGGCTTTTGCCAGGTCCAGCGCGGCTTGAATACCGGCGATGCCGGCGCCGATCACGAGAACCGAATCGCTCATCGGATCTGTCCCTCAAGAACAGTTTGAGCAGCCACGGCATACTCGTAACCTTTGGCAAAGGCTTGAAGGTTCAAAGGAACTGCCTTGGCCTTAACCGAAGTCTGTATCGCCTGCTGCATCGCTGCCAGCCCGACCAGTCGAGTGACGGCTGTGAAGAATCCCAACATGACGACGTTTGCGACGAGCTTGCGGCCCAGCTCCTGAGCCAGGCGCGTGGCGGGAATACGATAAGGGTTGTCAGTGAGGAAGGGATCGACCAATTCCTCATCGATCAGGATGAGCGCACCGGGAGTCGCAGTAGGCCGAAACTTGGTGTAAGCTTCCTGGGACAGGGCAATCAAAATATCGGGGTGTTCGACGATCGGATAATCGATCGGTACATCGGAAACCACGAGATTCGCGCTCGATGCGCCCCCGCGGGCTTCCGGGCCATACGCCTGGGTCATAACCGCCTCAAATCCATCGTATAGCGTCAGGGCTTTGCCCAGAATGTAGCCCGCCAGGACAACACCTTGCCCGCCAAATCCCGAAATCCGAATTTCCTTCCTCATTCGGCGGCCTCCAGTTGGACAGGCTTGTAAGGCGGCTGCTGTCGATTCACAAAATTGCCGATGTAAATAGGCCGCTCTTCACGCAGGTCGATGCCGAGTTCTTCCATCGGCACGCTGTCGGCCAGTACGCACCGCTCCCGGTAGATCTCCATTTCATCCAGACCTTCGTCGATGTTGTTGGATTTCCCAAAGCCCACGGGACACGGCGAGAGGATCTCGATGAAGGTAAAGCCCGGCTTGCCGAAAGTGAAGAGAATGTCTTGCTTGGTCTGCCGCACGTGAAGCGTCGTCCAGCGTGAGACGTAATTGGCGCCAGCGGCTGCCAGAAGGTAAGGCAGATTGAATGGCAGCTCCGGATTGCCATAGGGTGTGGTCGTCGTTCGAGCTGTGTGGGGCGTCGTCGGCCCTAACTGGCCGCCCGTCATGCCATAGTTGAAGTTGTTGATGCAGATGATCTTGATGTCGATATTCCGGCGTGCGGCATGGATCAAGTGGTTCCCACCGATGGCGGCCAGATCGCCATCGCCGCTGAAAACCGTTACCGTCAAATTGGAATTAGCCAGTTTCAGGCCAACCGCAAACGGGATGGCTCGACCATGCGTGGAGTGATACGAATCGAGGTTCATGTAGCCGGCCACGCGCCCAGAGCACCCAATGCCCGACACGATGATGTGCTTATCCAAGGGGATGCCGGATTCCAGGATGGCCTGGGCATAGCAGCGCATGGCGATACCGATACCGCAGCCCGGACACCAGATGTGCGGCATCCGATCAGAGCGGATGACGTCGTCCAGCGGGTGTTTGCTAACGACTAACGCTTTACCCATGAGTTACTGCCTCCTCACAGATAGCGTTGATAATCGGTTCAGGCGGTATCAGTGCGCCGCCAGCATGAAAGACGCCCTTCACCGGCTGCTTGACATGACGCTGCACCTCACGAATCATCTGACCAAGATTCATTTCGGCGACAATGAAGGTGTCCACGCGGCTGGCGAGTCCCTTGACGAGCTGCTCTGGAAAAGGCCAGATGGAAACCAAGCGCAGCAGGCCCACCGGGATGCCTCTCTGACGAGCGACCCACACCGCCCGACGGGCCGATCGAGCGGTACAGCCGTAAGCGATCACGACGATTCGTGCATCGTCCAGGTAGTAACCGTCGGTCCGGATAAGCTGATCGGCGTTGCGGCGAATTTTCTCCACCAGGCGGGTCACCAGTCGCTGATGAGCCTCGGCCGACATGACAGGATACCCATGCTCATCATGGGTCAGCCCGGTGAAGTGCACACGATATCCTTCGCCAGCATAAGCCATCGGCGGCACGAGATCGGCATCTTCCGCTAAGAATGGATCGAACCTCCCATCGGGTGGATGCCGAGGCCGCTTGCATTCCCAATGTGGAATCTGATCCTCTGGCGGTATGACCACGCGCTCAATCATGTGTCCGATGACTTCATCAGACATCATCAGCACCGGGACACGATACCGGCTGGCAACATTGAACGAGTGAACCGTCAGGTCGAATGTTTCCTGAGGCGACCACGGCGCGTAAGCGACGATCTCGTAGTCGCCGTGGGAGCCAAAGCGGGCCTGCATCACGTCTGATTGCCCGACCATCGTCGGCAGGCCGGTTGAAGGTGATCCGCGTTGGATGTCGACGATGACGCAGGGGATTTCCATCATGACAGCCAGACCCAGATTCTCCATCATCAAGCTGAACCCCGGGCCTGAGGTTGCCGTCATGGCCCGTGTGCCCGCGGCCGAAGCGCCGATGACCGCGGCGAGGCTGCCCAATTCATCTTCCATCTGGATGAAGACGCCGTCGACTTCAGGCAGTCGGCGGGCCAGGTGCTCGGCGATTTCGGTGGAGGGCGTAATCGGATATCCGGCGAAAAAGCGGCAGCCGGCCGCGATCGCTCCTTCGGCGCAAGCCTGATCGCCGTGCATGAAGTGTTTGCCGGTCAGGACACTTCGGCCGCTCATGGCGCTGCCTCAACGGTGTAGATCGCAAACTCCGGGCAGACCATCATGCAGAATTCGCAATGGACGCAGGACCCTTCCTTCCCGGAAGCAACTTCCGGGCAATGGTAACCTTTGCCATTCGCTACTTTTGATTTTTGAAGAACTTGCCGGGGGCAGAAGTGAATGCAGAGATCGCAGCCCTTGCATCGATCTGGAATGATGCAGACTTGGCCTCGCGCAATCCTGACCTGAGGCAGGTTTAGCGGTGTGCGCCCGTAGACTCTCATACTTGTCACCCAGCCAATAGGCAAGGCTCGCCTATGCCGTAGATGTCGGCGTGACATTTATAGATTAGGGTGCTTCCGTTTTTCCGTCATGTGGCCTTTGTCACCTGTGTGACGTCAAAAACTCACTCTTCGGCCATTTATCGCCGCGCAGCGGCCATTTGTCAGTATGTTCGGAAGGTAGGGAATACGGTGTATTCGCAGCCGGCTGGTCCAGTGACATCATTTCCGCCGTGTGGCGATGGCACGTCAGGCGACAGCGCGAGAAGGTGGCCGTCAGCTCGTTCGCCTGAGGCTCAAGTCTGACTCACCTGCAATTGGCTTGCTTTTCCGAAGCGAGTTGCTGCGCGGCTGAGAAAGTACCGGCAAGTACCCGCTTATGGTGAAAGTCACGGATGGTTTGGTTCTATATTTGCCCGCTGATGGCTATGATATGCGAAGTGCCCGTGACACGAAAGTCTTCCTGCACGCTGGCAGGCAGACCGGCATCAATGCCCAGCAAGATGCCGCTCAACAGCGAGGCTTGTGGTTCGGGCAGAATCTGCTGAATCACCTCATAAGCGCGATCGCGAAAGGCATAGATCGCCGCGAGGATGGGGCTGCCCTGATCGTGTTCCAATACTTTCACTTGCGGACGATCGATCAGGGAATACACGCCTTGCCGTGCGAGGAAGTCGGCGTAAGAGAACGTAGCGAATTCCGGCGGCGCAGAGAGCTGACCTTTCACGCGCACCCGATCACCGTAATGAAATTCGGCGGGGCGAGACGGACGCGTGAGGACAACGCCTTCGATCGGGCGCGAGGATTGATCGGGCAGCGTAAGCCGATCGGCGTTGACACGCAGATTGATGTAAGTATCGCGCACATCGGGCGGCGCGTCGATCACCCCTTCGATCGTGACGATGCCAATTCCGTTGTAGGTCGAGAGAGAATTTTGATCGAAGCGAGGAACACGCAGGGCAAACCAGATTCCGCCGCAGATAGCAAAAACGAGGCTGATCCAGATCAGGCGGGCGTGGTGATTGTTGCGCCAGAGCACGAGACCAGCGATCGGAACAAGAAAAGCGGGGAGCAGAGATTCGATCGGCAGGTGAAGCGCCGAGGCGAGGGCGATACCGATGAACCAGCCAGTGCCGAGGTAGACGAGTGGCATGTTGCACCGATCCGTCTTCCATTATACCCGCAAGTGACACACGTCAGATTGTGATGCGACGATCGGTATCGGGGCGGTTCATTTTGCGCAAGCGTGTGATGCGTTCAGACGGTGATTTCAGTCAACAGGTTGAAGTGCGAGAACAGAGCCGGATCGATGAAGGTGATGATGTCAACCACTTGATCTTGCTCAACGGTCAAGACCGAGATGCCGAAAGCGTGATAGACGCCTGCTTCATCACGCTGATAAACCGCACACGCCGGCTGTCGATTGGCACGAATGGATTGCATCAGCCAGCGGCCGCGCGCGTCGCCCGCGAAGATCTTCTCTTGCGCCGCCGTGATGATTGCCTCGCGCCCGGCGTACCACGTAGGCAGCGGCGGCATGCTGAGCGTGGCATCTTCACGCAGCAGTTCTACCAGCCCGTCGATGTCGGCTGACTCCCAGGCTTGCACGTAGCGATTGAGCAGCAGCCGTAGATCGTCGTCGATGGATGTAGTCGCCAGTGTATCACGACCGCGCGCGTGATAGTGCTTGTTCATTGTCACCCGCGCGCGATGCAGGGCGCTGCTGACAGCGGAGATCGTGATAGCCAGCAGTTGCGCCGTTTCGCTGGCGCGCCAGTCCAACACATCGCACAAGATTAACACCGCGCGCTGCCGCGGGGGCAGGCTTTGCAGCGCGGCCAGAAAGGCCAGCGAGACGCTCTCGCGCTGCGAATAACGCGCCTCAGGCCCACTCTCCGGTTCGGCGATCAAATCATCGGGATAGGGTTCGAGCCAGATCGGTTCGGTCACTGGCGGCGCAAACGGCTGATGCGGATTAGCCGGGGAATACTGCGTCGTCGGCAGTACACGGCGCGGCCGTTTGGCGAGCGCATCGAAACACGCATTCGTCGCAATCTTGTACAACCACGCGCGCAACGAAGCACGTCCCTCGTAGGTATTGAGCCGCCGCCAGGCGCGTAGTAACGTTTCCTGCACGATGTCTTCGGCGTCTTGCAGCGAACCCAGAATACGATAGCAGTGCAGCATTAGCTCGCGCCGATAGGGCTCGGTCAGCCCGCTGAATTCGCGTTCATCGCCGGCCCGCGCCGCCGCCAGGTGAATGGCGACTGCGGGATCGAGTCCCGTCATGTGTTGAGAAACCATTTTCTCCCCGACCGATTGTGCCATGTCGCCCCCGGATGAAATTCTCGCCACTCCTTATATGACGTCCGTCACGGTAAAAACTGTGCGCTCGCCGGGTTGAAAACTGCTTGATGTTGACCGCACAGTTTTGGCAACACGCACCGTCTTATTGGGTAGATTAACAGTACCACATTCTTGATGTCGTGATGATAAGGTGAAATAGAAGGGGGGCAATCGGGATTACGATCAACAGAGATGAAGTCATAGATGCCAGTATGAAGTCCGTTACAAACACCAAGCCAAAGGAGATAGAATCATGTCTACTGAAGAGAACAAAGCCATCGTGCGCAAGTACCGCGAGGCTCACAACCAAAACAAACTCGACGCGTTGGACGCCATCGTGGCGCAGGATTTAACCAGCCATGCGGCGCTGCCCGGCCTGCCGACCGGCCTGGCCGGAGGGAAAATGGCCCATCAGATTTTTCTGGGCTCTTTCTCTGACCTACAAACCACCACGGAGGACTTGATCGCCGACGGCGACAAAGTCATGGAGCGCTACACGACGCGCGGCACACATACCGGCGAGTTCATGGGCGCGCCGCCCACCGGCAAGAAGTTCGAGGCCGAGACGATGGTCGTGTACCGCTTCGCCAACGGCAAGATCGTCGAGACGTGGGGCTTGAATGATGTGCAGGCCGTGATGATGCAATTAGGCCTGATGCCCGCACCGGGACAACCGGTGAAGTAAACAGCCGATCGGCTGAAGCAAAGCCGAAGAAAACACAAAGAGACTTGACGGGCTTTCAGAACCCGTCAGGTCTCTTCGCTGTATAATTACCGTGGATAGCTCGCATCGGAAAGTTAGATCACGCAACCGCGATATAAATGGGATGAAGACAAAGCCAGAACCAACTTACGCAAACATCAGGTCAGCTTGCTGGAAGGAGCCACGGTATTCAATGACCAGCTCGTCGCTACGCAGCTTGACCCTGACCACTCACTTGACGAACAGCGTTACATTGCCATCGGGCGGTCTGTTCGAGGTCGGATACTCGTCGTGGTCTTTACTGAACGTGGAGACACAATACGCCTGATCAGTTGCCGCAAAGCAACGCCACGGGAGCGGAAAGTCTATGAAGAAGAAAATTTCTAAAGCGCGCACCTTGAAAGACGCGGATATGCGCCCTGAATATGACTTCACTGGCGCGGTGCGGGGGCGGCACTATCGCCCCTTGGATGAAGGCTATACGGTGGAGATCAATAAATCTGACGGCACAACTGTGGTTGAACACTATACGCTGGCCGAAGGCACGGTGCTACTTCAACCTGATGTGCGCGAATACTTTCCTGACTCCAAAGCTGTTAACGCTGCGCTGCGCTCATTGATCGCGTTAGTGGCAGAGCTGCCCGCTACGCGTAAACGCAAACCTACCACCAAGAAGCGTGGCGCATGAAGCGATAATACGCAACGGGGCAAGCCAAATGCTTGCCCCGTTTTCTTTGCACCGTCTGCTCTTTATCTTTTGCTGCGCGTTGTCCGCGTTGACTTGGGTAATGTTGGCCGGGTGTCGTGCCCGCCGCGATAGCTGGGCACATCGATGGGATACACCAGGCAGCGCGTCATATCCTGAACTCGTGTGCGAATCCGCGGCTCCAGCTCATCCGTCGAGACCGACATCGTCATGACGGTAGGTAATCGAGAGACATAGCGGTGATTGAGGATTTGATAGAGTTTCTCACGTGCCCACGGGGTGGACGACTCGGTACCCAGATCATCCAGCACCAGGAGCGGTGTTGTTCGTACTTCTTCAAATCGCTGGTCAAACGAAACACGGGAATCCGGACTAAATGCCGCCCTTAAATGATCTAACAAATCTGGTACGACCACAAACATGGCTGGATAGCCGCGCTCGGCTTGATAATTGGCAATTGCCGCCGCCAGATGAGTTTTTCCGACGCCATGATCCCCGTTGAACACCAGCCAATCTTGTGGTTGTTGCGCAAAATCCCTCGCATTGCGCAGAGCATCTTTTAGGATGGCTTGTTGGTCTCGGGTCAAATCCCCGCGTAATTCGAAATTGTCAAACCGCTTATCATGATACAGCGCCAAAGTGCTCATCGAGCTCTGGCCCTGCTCAATCGCACTGCGCCGGTAATCAGGCGCCGTGATACGCAGCTTGCGCACCAGATCGAGATCGTTCAAGCGTGAGCGCAGGCGCGGATCGAGATCATCCAACTCGAGGTTCGTGGTAATGACGGTCGGGCGTTTATGAACATAGCGGATATTGAAGATTTGATACAGTTTTTCTTCAGCCCACGGCGTTGCATTTTGCGTACCCAGATCGTCGAGGATCAAAATCGCCGCATCGCGCACTTCGTTGAAGCGCTCGTCGTAAGTTTCCTCAACGTTCGGGCTGTAGGCGCCGCGTAAATAATCGAGCAAATCGGGTACATTCACAAAGATAGCAGGAATGCCTTGGCCTAAGCAGGCATTCGCAACCGCCGCCGCCAAATGAGTCTTGCCGCAGCCATAGCCGCCTTGAATCAACAACCAACCGTGCGGATCCCCGATGAAGCGTCGCAGACCTTCGACGGCCATGCGCAGCGAATGCTTCTGCTCGATCGTAACGGCGTGCCCCTCCGACTCGAAGTTATCCAGCGTCATCTCACGCAGCGGGCCAAGATCGTGCCACAGTTTCTGTGCGGCTGTTTGATTGGACTGATTCTGGCGATGCGGGCACGGCACCAGCTTGCCAAACCGGGGATGCCCCACCGGCACGTCGGCGCTGATCCAACCGAGTCCGCCGCAGATTTCGCAGTTAGTCGCAGCCGTGTCAGGATTTATCTGAGTGCTGCCTCTCGGCGTATCGCTGTTTGTCGGCGGCAAAATCTCGCCCAGTCGTTTCACGTTTGGCTCCACGCGCTTTATTATCCAGAATCTTTTTCACATACGCCCACGATCGCGCATTCTGTTTCACTGCTTCGGCAAAGGCATACTCAATCCACTGCGGCGGAAATTCTTTCGCGGCGTCTTCCAACTGCTCAACGATCATCGGCGTCAACGCTCCGATGTTCTGCTCGTACAACACAAAGATATTGGGGCGTCCCACGATCTGCGGGATCGATTCGATCTTCTCGCCGCGTTTGATCGCGTCTGCGGCGGCCTGCCCCAGTTCGGAATTGGGGAAGAGATATTGCAGACCCGATCGATCCAGCCCGCCCACCAGCGATCCGCGCCGGATGGCTTTCATCACTCCGGCGGCGATCTCTTCCTGCACGTCACTCAACGCCGGATCGCGCATCAACTCTGCCGAGGTCGTCCAGCGCACCAGCCCGTTCTTCTGCCAACACAGGCGGAAGCAGGCGACCGTGACCTTCAACTCCAGCAGATCATCGATCAACGGCAGCAGGCCGGTGTAGAACATCTCCGGCAGCGCCGACATTTTAAGTTCACCGTCAGGGAAGCCGCTGAAAGTTTTCATCTTGGAAGTGGGAGGTTAGAAGTTAGAAGTTGGAGGGAGATCTCACAACAACGGGGATACCTCCAATTTCCAATCTCCAGCCTCTGATCTTTAAAGAGCAACGTCGCGCTTCAACGCATTCTTGAACTGGGTCAGGTTGCGTTCGAAATATAACTCGATTGAACCCGTGGGGCCGTTACGATGTTTCGCAATCATCAACTCCGCAATGTTCTTACGCGGGGAATTCTCATCATACACATCTTCCCGGTAAATGAACATGACGATGTCGGCATCTTGTTCAATACTACCACTTTCTCGGAGGTCACTTAATACAGGTTTTTTGTCGCTACGCTGCTCCACGGCGCGGCTCAACTGCGAGGCGACGAGCACCGGTATGTTCAACTCGCGCGCCAAAGCTTTCAGTGAACGCGAGAGGTAACTAATTTCCTGTACGCGATTCTCCGAGCGATTGTCGCCCGTCATCAATTGCAGGTAATCGATGATGATCAGATCAAGCCCGAATTCGGCATACAGGCGGCGGGCCTTAGTGCGCAGCTGCAGTGCGCTGATGCTGGGCGTATCGTCCATATGGATGGCAACATCGCTCAGCGCATTGGTCGCCTGCACGAACAACCCCCACTCTTCATCGCGCAGATCGCCCAGGCGGAGGCGCTGGCTGTCGATGCCGGTCTCGCCACTGACCAGCCGCTGCACGATCTGCTCGTTGGACATTTCCAGCGAGAAGATCGCTACCCTTTGATGGAATCTGCGCGCTGCACTCAAGGCCACGTTCAGCATCAGCGATGTTTTACCGACACCGGGCCGCGCGGCGATGATGATCAAATCGGATCGCTGCAAGCCGCCCAGCATCTTATCGAGATCGAGGAAACCGGTCGGAATGCCCAGCGGTTCGCCGCGATGTTCATACAGGTATTCAATATGATCGAAGTAGTTGCGGATCGCATCGCTGATGGGCACCATGTCGCGCGAGACGCGCCGCTGGCTGACGCCGAACAAGGTTTGCTCGGCCGAGTCGATCGTCTTGTCGATGTCGTCCGATTCTTCGTAGGCCAGCTGCGCGATGTCACTGGCGGCGCCCAGCAAGCGCCGTCGCAGCGCGGTGCGTTCTACGATGCGCCCATAGCCTTCGGCGTGGATGGCCGTGGGCACGATGTTGATCAGATGCGAGATGTATGCCGGGCCGCCCAGCTCGTCGAGCTGGTTGCGCGCCGTGAGCTCGCGCGCGATGGTGACAAAATCGATCGGCTCGCGGCGCTCGTGCAGCGCGAGGCAAGCCGACCACACCCACTGATTCTTGACGATGTAGAAATCGTCGGCTTTGAGGAAGGAACTGACGCGGTAAATGGCTTCAGGATCGATCAGCACAGATCCCAGCACGGCTTCTTCCGCCTCGATGGAATGCGGCGGCATGCGATCGATGAGTGATCCGGTGGTCATAGCGTTGCCCTGAGAGACTGATGGCCCCCGCCAGTCTATCACGAATGGCAGGGGCAGTGATACGGTTGGGTGTGAAAAAGCAATCGAGCGGAGAGTACCGCCTAGTTTTCTTCGCCGAAGTCGTCCAGGTTCAAGCCGTCGATCAGATCTCTGAACGGCGAGCTCTTCAATTTATCATCGCCAACGCCTTCGCTCATGTCTTCTTCCGGCGTGATGGCGGCTTTATCCATCACCGTTTCGTTGACGTAGATGGGCACTTTGGCGCGCACCGCCAGCGCCAGCGCATCGCTGGGCCGCGAATCCACTTCCAGGCGGCGGCCGTTCACATCAAGGACGATCTGAGCGTAGAAAACTTCGTTGTGCAGGTCGTTGATCAAGACCGATTTGATCTTGGCGCCCAACTGTCCAATGACGGATTTCAACAAATCATGGGTGAAGGGCCGGGCCACTTCGACGCCCTGTAGTTCGATCGTAATGGCATCGGCTTCGCAGGCGCCGATCCAGATGGGCAGATAGCGATCGGATCCGGAATCTTTCAAGATCACGACGCGATGCTGCGACATCAAACTCACGCGAATGCTGTCAATGGTGACTTCAATCATACCGAAACGCCTCCCCACTCATCCATGGCAGTGTGGTGAAGGCATTATACCACACGCAGCTCACCGCTTCCACGCGGCGCCAACAGAAATACGCGCTTCAAATCCGCTGCAAACCGGTTAAGGCATGGTATAATCCGCGCGAATTTGGCTTCTAACCAAATTTTCACCGCGCGGCAGATGAGGCAGGGCACGTGGCAACATGGCTGATACAATTGAGCAATTGGCTGATGCTGATCGGGGCTGTGCTATTTGCCGTGTCCATCTTCAACACCGCACGGGCGGCCCGGCAGTTACGCTCGGCGGCTTACTATGCCGCCCGGCAGGAAGCTCAGAGCCGCACCCGCCGTTGGGCTTTTCTGGCAACCATCGCGCTGTTGGCGACCCTTGGGTTAGCCTCGTATCTCTCCAACTTGCCGGCTCCTGCAGCCGTTGCCAACCTCGCCACGCCGACGCCGGTTGTCATCGACGTTCCCAGCCGCATGCTGCCCACGGCTACCTTCACGTCCACGCCCGGTCCCACTAGCGCACCCAGCTGGACGCCCCTGCCGACTTCAACGGCAACCCCTACCGTGTTGCCCACTGCCACGCTGCCGCCCAATCTGCCCGGCATTTTGCAAACGCCTGTGCCGTCGGCGGTGCCGGCTTCGCCCAATGCCAGATTCACCTTCACCACATTGGCTTCAGTCGTCGACAATAAGGGCACGCCGTCCAATCCAGGCTTGGCCTTTCCCGGCGGAACGCGCAGCGTGCGCCTGTTCTTTCGAGCGGCAAACGTCAATAATGGCGCGGTGTGGAGCGTGTTGTGTTATAAGGGGAATAGACTCGTGGACAGCGTCGTCGATCTCTGGAAGTGGGGACCGCGCGCGCAAAATGCGCGCGC
>Ga0209254_10001276_pt1 | contig 22352 bp, 13 predicted proteins | sample FrelakmetDIP11DI_FD_187148 | JGI IMG/M metagenome (GOLD analysis project Ga0209254, IMG submission 187148) | Freshwater lake sediment microbial communities from the University of Notre Dame, USA, for methane emissions studies - DIP11 DI (SPAdes)... | ecosystem: Environmental > Aquatic >...
CGCAACGGTGGGTGTTATATACATGCTTAAACTGGGGCATATGGTTGATGATAAAATGCATGCACGTTCCATCGGGCCATACTCGCTTATTACACAGCAGCCGCTTGGTGGTAAGGCACAGTTCGGAGGCCAGCGATTTGGTGAAATGGAAGTTTGGGCGCTTGAAGCATTCGGCGCTGCACATATTCTCCAGGAGATACTCACAATCAAATCAGACGATGTAATAGGCCGTGCAAAAGCATACGAATCAATTGTGAAAGGCGAACCTATGCCTCAACCCGGTATTCCGGAATCATTGAACGTTTTGCTTCATGAGCTAAGGGGTCTCGGATTAAGTGTTATTCTTGATTGACCATCCTCAGTATCAGTATTTGTAATAATTGAATAAATAAAATTCAGTATATGTCATTCAGAAGAGATAACAAAACAAAAACAAGTTACTCAAAAATCTCGATTGGTCTTGCTTCACCGGAAGAGATCCTCGATCGTTCCAGCGGTGAAGTACTTAAACCTGAGACAATAAACTACAGGACTTATAAACCTGAACGCGATGGATTATTCTGCGAAAGGATTTTTGGACCTGTAAAGGATTATGAGTGTCATTGCGGAAAATACAAGAGGATCCGTTACAAAGGGATCGTCTGCGATCGTTGCGGTGTAGAAGTTACTGAAAAGAAGGTACGCCGTGAACGTATGGGACATATTTCACTGGTAGTCCCGATTGCTCATATCTGGTATTTCCGTTCATTGCCGAATAAAATCGGGTATCTTCTGGGACTTCCGACAAAGAAACTTGATTCAATAATCTATTATGAGAGGTATGTTGTAATAAATCCTGGCGTCAAAGCAGTCGACGGGGTTAAATACCTTGATTTCCTTACTGAAGAGGAATACCTTGAAATAACTGAATCTCTTCCGAAAGAAAACCAGTATCTCGAAGATAATCACCCTGATAAGTTTGTTGCCGATATGGGTGCAGACGCATTGTACAAGCTGCTGAGCCGTATCAATCTTGATGAACTTTCATACACACTTCGCCACAGGGCAAATACGGAAACCTCGCAGCAGAGAAAAAATGAAGCACTCAAGCGTCTGCAGGTTGTTGAAGCATTCAGGGACTCAAAACATGTCAACAAACCTGAATGGATGATTATTAAAGTTGTTCCTGTAATACCGCCGGAATTAAGGCCACTGGTTCCTCTCGACGGAGGACGTTTTGCGACAAGCGATCTTAATGACCTTTACAGAAGGGTCATAATCAGGAATAACCGTCTTAAGAGACTAATTGAGATCAAGGCTCCCGAAGTTATCCTTCGAAATGAAAAACGTATGCTTCAGGAAGCTGTCGATTCATTATTCGATAACTCAAGAAAAGCGAATGCAGTAAAGACTGATGCCAATCGTCCTCTTAAGTCGCTTAGCGACAGTCTTAAAGGTAAGCAGGGAAGATTCCGCCAGAATCTTCTTGGTAAAAGGGTGGATTATTCAGCCCGTTCTGTCATCGTTGTGGGTCCTGAGCTTGGACTTCACGAGTGCGGTTTACCCAAGGATATGGCTGCTGAACTCTATAAGCCATTCATTATCCGGAAGCTTATTGAGCGTGGTATTGTAAAGACAGTTAAGTCTGCAAAGAAAATAGTTGACCGTAAAGACCCGGTTGTCTGGGATATTCTTGAAAATGTCCTGAAAGGTCATCCTGTCCTTCTTAACCGTGCTCCTACGCTTCACAGGCTTGGTATACAGGCTTTCCAGCCGAAACTAATAGAAGGAAAGGCAATACAGCTGCATCCTCTTGTCTGTACAGCTTTTAATGCCGACTTCGACGGTGACCAGATGGCGGTGCATCTTCCACTGGGGAATGGGGCCGTACTTGAAGCCCAGATGCTTATGCTGGCATCCCATAATATCCTTAATCCTGCAAACGGAGCGCCGATAACTGTTCCTTCCCAGGATATGGTTCTTGGTCTATATTACATTACCAAAGGGAGAAAAGGCACTCCAACGGAAAAAGTAAAAGGTGAAGGCCTTATATTTTATTCACCCGAGGAGGTCAATATAGCTTATAATGAAGGCAAAGTAGATCTTCATGCAATGATAAAGGTCAAAGTAAATGACAGGGTCGATGGAGAACTGGTTAATCATATTGTTGAAACTTCCGTCGGACGTGTTATCTTTAATCAGGTTGTACCCCATGAGGTTGGATTTATCAATGAGATCCTTACCAAGAAATCACTCAGGGATATCATCGGCCGCGTTCTGAAACTGGCAGGAACAGCTAAAACAGCTGATTTCCTTGACGCTATAAAGAACCTTGGATTCTATTCAGCTTTTAAAGGAGGATTGTCATTTAACCTTGATGATGTTATTATACCCGAGGAAAAAACAAAATTCGTGACCGAAGGCTATGAACAGGTTGAAGAGGTGCTGAGCAATTACAGTATGGGATTCATAACCAATAATGAACGTTACAACCAGATTATTGATATCTGGACACATGTTAATGCAAGGCTGACACAATCGCTGATGAAACAGCTATCGAACGACAAGCAGGGTTTCAATTCGGTTTATATGATGCTCGACTCGGGAGCAAGGGGTTCAAAGGAACAGATCCGCCAGCTTTCAGGAATGAGAGGCCTTATGGCAAAACCTCAGAAATCAGGTTCATCCGGATCCGAGATCATTGAAAACCCGATCCTTTCTAACTTTAAGGAGGGACTGTCGGTTCTGGAGTATTTTATTTCAACACACGGTGCGCGAAAAGGTCTTGCCGATACCGCTCTTAAAACAGCTGATGCAGGTTATCTTACCCGTCGTCTGGTTGATGTATCACAGGATGTCATCATTAATGAAGAGGACTGCGGAACACTGAGAGGTCTGGTTGCCACGGCTATAAAGAAAAATGAGGAGGTTGTTGAATCACTTTATGAAAGGATCCTGGGCCGGACAACTGTTCACGATGTTTTCCACCCTCTTACCGGTGACCAAATTGTGGAAGCCGGACAGGAGCTGACTGAAGAACTGACCAAGAAAATTGAGGATTCCCCGATAGAACAGGTAGAGATCCGTTCGGTTCTTACCTGCGAATCAAAAAAAGGTGTATGTGCAAAATGTTACGGACGTAACCTTTCCAATGGCCGAATGGTCCAGAAGGGTGAAGCCGTTGGAGTCATAGCAGCACAGAGTATCGGGGAGCCCGGAACACAGCTTACCCTTCGTACATTCCACGTGGGAGGTACCGCCTCGAATATAATGACTGAATCACGCCTGGTTGCCCGGTACAGCGGTATTGCCGAGATCGAGGAGATCCGTTCGGTTCCCAAAAAAGATATTGAGAAAGGGAATATTGATATTGTTATAGGCCGTCTTGCCGAGCTCAGAATAATAGACAAGAAGACCGGAATTGCCCTTACAACACATACAATTCCCTATGGTTCAAAACTATATGTAAAACCAGGACAGGAAGTCGAGAAGGGCAAGCTTATCTGCGAATGGGACCCGTTCAATGCAGTAATTATTTCCGAACTTGCCGGGAAAGTGGCTTACGATTATCTTATCGAAGGCATTACTTTCCGTGAAGAATCTGACGAGCAGACAGGCTTTAAAGAAAAAGTGATCATAGAAAGCAGGGATAAAACCAAAAACCCTGCGATTAAAATATTGGGACCAAAGGGTGATGAGCTCAGGTTGTATAACCTTCCTGTAGGATCACACCTGGTTATGGAAACAGATAAGATGGTTGAAGCCGGTGAGGTCCTGGCCAAGATACCAAGAGCCGTAGGTAAATCGGGTGATATCACCGGAGGTCTGCCAAGGGTTACCGAGTTGTTTGAAGCACGTAATCCCTCCAATCCTGCAATAGTCTCTGAGATCGATGGTGAGGTCACTTTCGGTAAAATTAAGAGAGGCAACAGGGAAATCTCTATCAAGTCGAAGACCGAAGAAATCAAGAAATACCTTGTCCCCCTCTCAAAACAGATTCTTGTTCAGGAAAATGATTATGTAAAAGCAGGGATTCCTTTGTCCGACGGAGCTATTACTCCTTCAGACATCCTTGCAATCAAGGGTCCAACAAAGGTCCAGGAATATATTGTAAATGAGATCCAGGAAGTCTACAGGTTACAGGGTGTGAAGATAAATGACAAACACTTTGAAACCATCGTTCGGCAGATGATGAGAAAAGTTGAGATTATCGATCCGGGCGATACTAAATTCCTTGAGCGCCAGATTGTTGATAAGCTTGAGTTTATGGATGAAAACGACTGGATCTATGGTAAGAAATACATTGTGGAAAGCGGTGATTCCCAGACGATGCGACCGGGTATGATAGTAACGGCACGCAAACTCAGGGATGAGAATTCAGTCCTGAAACGCCGTGACTTAAAGATCGTTGATGCAAGAGATGCCGTACCCGCAACTTCAAATCAGGTACTCCAGGGTATTACAAGGGCAGCTCTTCAGACCAACAGTTTCTTCTCGGCTGCATCATTCCAGGAAACTACTAAAGTTCTTAATGAAGCCGCAATACTTGGAAAGGTGGACAAGCTTGAAGGATTGAAGGAAAATGTAATCGTGGGACATCTTATTCCTGCCGGAACAGGCCAGCGTCAATATAACAGCATTATAGTGGGATCGCTTGAAGAGTATGAAAGCCTCACTGATAACAGTGTTGAAGTTGAATCGGAGGCAAGAAGATAGAAATATTAATAGGTAAAGTAATGTCAGATCCAAAGAATCCTAATCAGATAAATATTGAACTGAATGAGGAGATAGCACAGGGGACCTATTCAAATCTTGCTGTTATTACTCATTCATCTTCGGAATTTGTGATCGACTTTGTGCGGATTATGCCGGGAATCCCAAAAGCACAGGTAAAATCAAGGATTATTCTAACGCCTGAACACGCCAAGAGACTTGTCGCAGCTCTGCAGGATAATATTGCCAAATATGAATCGGTTCATGGCACGATTAAGGATGTAAAAGGATCTGCACCTGTTTTGCCTTTGTCATTTGGCGGCCCGACAGCCCAGGCCTGAAGGTACATATATTTGTTGTTCTGTGAAGGAATACAGAATATCGTTTATAGGTGCAGGTAAAGTTGCAGGTGCTTTGTGCCGGAAATTTTATTCTTCCGGCTTTAAGATTCAACAAATAATTTCAAAGACAAAAAAAAGCGGACACTCCCTTGCTGTCTCCTGCAATGCTATGTGGTTACCTGATTATCGGTCTTCAGGTTTGGAAGATATAATAATTGTTGCTGTTCCCGATGATAAATTGTCAGATATTCTGAGGAGGATCGACTGCCCTGATAACATTGTGGTTGCACATACTGCCGGAAGCCTGGGACTTGAAGTTTTCCCGGACCATATTAAGCATAAAGGGGTTTTTTATCCATTGCAGACTTTTTCAGACAACCGCAAGATTGAATTTTCTGATCTGCCATTCTTCCTCGAGGCATCAGATTCTTATTCAGCAGGCACACTTAAAAATCTCGCGGAGTCGATTGGTGGTAAAATCCATTTTGTTGATACGGAGCACAGAAGATTACTCCATGTAGCTGGCGTTTTTGTATGTAATTTTGTTAACCACATGATGACTTCCGGTAAACAGTTAACTTTAAGAGCCGGATTTCAGTTTGAAGTTCTGCAACCTTTGATAAAAGAGACTATTCTAAAAGCTATGGAAACAGGTCCAGAGAATTCACAAACAGGCCCTGCATTCAGATCTGATAACGGGACTATTAAAAGACATATTGATTTATTATCTTTCTCACCTGAACTGCAAGCTGTTTACAGGGAAATAACCAGATCAATTATAAGATTCTATAAAAACCGTAAATTATGACCAATTTTAAGGAGGACCTGGCGAAGGTTAAAGCATTTGTCTTTGATATTGACGGAGTACTATCGTTACAGACAATAAACCTGAACTCATTCGGTGTTCCGAACCGGACGGTGAACCTTCGCGATGGCTATGCGATACAGCTTGCAGTAAGAAAAGGGTATCATATTGCCATTATTTCAGGAAGTAACTCCAGGGAATACCTGAAAAGGCTGAAACAGCTTGGTGTCAGGGATGTTTATCTTAACAGCCGTTCAAAGATTGAACATTTCAATGCATTTTTAAAGAAACACAATATCCGGGAATCAGATGTTATGTATATGGGTGACGATATCCCTGATTATAAGGTTATGAAAGCAGCCGGAGTTCCTGTATGCCCTTCAGATGCTGACAGTGAGATTAAGCAGGTGTCTTCATATGTTTCAGACAAAAAGGGCGGAGAAGGCTGTGTAAGGGATGTTATTGAACAGGTTTTAAGATTGCATAACAACTGGATGGATGCCGATGCATTTACATGGTAGCGATGAAAGCATTTATTAATCTCATCAGATGGCCCAATCTGCTCATTGTTGCTCTGACAATGATCCTGATGAGATTTGCCGTAATCGAACCTTTAATTAACCGGATAACCGTTGTCCTGAACAATGGATTTGAGGAGGAAGTTACGCTGACACTTAAATTTCCATGGTACGATTTCCTGTTACTTGTTTTTGCGACACTCTCTATAACTGCAGGGGGATATGTTATAAACGACTACTTTGACATTAAAACCGATCTGATAAACAGGGGAGAAGTAATTGTCGGAACGAAAATTCCCAGGCGACAGGCTATGATGTGGCATAATATTTTAAATACAGCCGGTATAGCTGCAGGATTTTATATCTCCTGGAAAGCCGGTTATTTCTGGATGGGAATTCTTTTTATGATAGTCTCAGGTCTGCTCTACTTTTATTCGGCAAGCTATAAAAGGCAGTTTCTGATCGGAAACATTGTGGTTGCATTGCTAACAGCGATGGTTCCGATGTTGGTGGTTCTATATGAGTGGCCTGCACTTTATAGACATTATGTCTTAAACACTGTAACGCCACCTCAGCTGGGGCTTCTCTTTTACTGGACAGGAGGTTTTGCAATCTTTGCTTTTCTGACAACCTTTACAAGGGAAATAATAAAGGATATTGAAGACTTCGAAGGTGATATGGCTTATGGAAGAAATACAATTCCTGTGGTGACCGGAACCCTGACTGCAAGGATTATTTCCATTTTGCTGATACTCATAACAGCCGGATTGCTTTATGTTGTGTGGTATTTCTTTCTGAATGACAGGATTACATTGATTTATATTTCCTGCGCAATTGTAATTCCTTTATTATCTGTGGTATATCAGTTAATTGTCAGTGTCAGTAAAAAACAGCTTCATAATGCAAGCAGGACAATGAAGATCATCATGATTGCGGGTGTTCTATATTCGGTAGTTGTAAAAGTTATACTGGACCAGAGTCTTTTCTGATATGGGAATTGAGGACATCAATAAGTACAGTATTATACTTGCTTCCCGTTCGCCCCGGAGAAAGGAGCTTCTGAAGGATCTGGGACTGAATTTTGAAGTTGTGGTAAGAGACTGGACCGAAGAATATCCCTCTCATCTCAAAGCCGAAGAGATTGCCCTTTATGTCGCAGGGGCAAAGGCCATGACTTTCCGGCCCTTGATAAGGGACAATGAGATTGTAATCACTGCCGATACAATTGTATGGTGTAAAAACAAAGTCCTCGATAAGCCTGCCAACAGGTATGAAGCTTTCAGGATTCTGAAGGAGATATCAGGGAATACACACAGAGTTATAACAGGAGTTTGCCTTCTGTCAAAGTCGGGAGATATCTCTTTTTTTTCTTCAACCAAGGTGACATTTTCATCGCTTACTGACGACGAAATTGAATATTATGTTGATAGCTTCCGACCCTATGATAAAGCCGGCGCCTACGGAATACAGGAATGGATAGGGCTGGCGGCGTGCAGCCATATCGAAGGATCATATTTTAATGTCATGGGCCTGCCGGTGGAACAGGTTTACCATGAATTACAGAAATTTATCTTAAAATAGATACCATTATATGAGAAGAATAATCCTCACAATCACTCTGCTTCTGGCGATTTTGCCAGGTTTTTCGATAATTCCCGACGAAGGTATCTGGATACCTCTGCTTATTGAAAAATACAACATTAAACTGATGCAGGAAAAAGGCTTTAAGCTCTCTGCTGAAGATATTTACAGTATAAACAGAGCCTGCATGAAAGATGCTGTCGTAAGCTTTAACGGCGGCTGCACTGCCGAACTTATTTCAGCAGAAGGACTTCTTATAACCAATCACCATTGCGGTTATAGCCAGATACAGGAACATTCGAGCCTGGAAAATGATTATCTGTCAAATGGCTTCTGGGCAATGTCAAGAAATGAAGAGTTGCCCAATCCCGGAGTATCTGTAACCCTGTTGAAGTGGATGGAAGATGTCACCGCAAGAGTTCTTTCGGGTGTCGCTGATGATATGCCATCGCCAGACCGAGAAAATCTTGTTTCAGCTAATATCGAAAATATTGTGAAACAAGCGGTTGAAGGGACCAGTTATAAAGCGTTTGTGCGGCCGTTTTTTATGGGCAATCAGTTTTTTTTGTTTGTGAATGAGACTTTCAGGGATGTCAGGCTGGTTGGAGCCCCGCCTTCGTCAATCGGCAAGTTCGGCGGTGATACTGATAACTGGATCTGGCCGCGTCATACGGGAGATTTCTCCCTCTTCAGGGTTTATGCTGACAGCGATAACCAGCCAGCCGATTATAAAGCTGATAATGTGCCCTACAAACCTGCATATTATTTCCCAATCTCCCTGAAGGGTGTCAGAGAGGGTGATTTTACAATGGTATTAGGTTATCCGGGATCTACAGCTGAATATGCCCCGTCATTTCATATTGATATGGTTAAAAACTATATTAATCCGAAAATGATCAGTATCAGGTCGAAAAAGATTGAGATCATTGATGAGGCAATGAACTCCGATCCACTGATCAGGATCCAGTATTCTGCAAAGAAAGCCGGTATCTCCAATTCATGGAAAAAGTGGATAGGGGAAATCCAGGGACTGGAAAGGATGAATACAATCGGCAGAAAGCAGGGATTTGAATCAGAATTGACTCAGTGGATCGATTCGGATTCAAAAAGGAAAGCATATTACGGGGATATCCTTCCTGCTTACGGGGAAATATATGTCAATTTTAAGGAGTACACCCTTGTCAACAGCTTCACAAATGAAGTAATGAATGGTGTTGAGGCACTTGCTTTGTCAAGAAGAACCAAAGAACTGGCCGATCTGTATGAGAATAATGGGGTGGCTGAAGATATTCAAAGATCGAAGGATAATCTTATTGAAGGTGCCGGTCAGTTTTTCAAGGATTATAATAGGGAGACTGATCAGAAACTGTTTGTTGCCATGATGAATATGTATGGAGAATCACTTGATGAAAAATGGCTTTCTCCCCTGTATCTGAAAATGAGAAAAGATTACAAAGGGGATTTTTCGGGAATTGCAGCCAAAATATACAGCAAGACACCATTTTCTGATGAACAAAAATACACAGAATTCATTAGAGATTTCAACATATCATCAGTTAAGAAATTGAAAAGGGATCCGTTTTATTCCCTTTCACAGGATGCATCACTATTTCTGGCAATCTATGTGAGACCGGAGCTGATAAGGCTAAATGGAGAAGTACAAAAGCTTAATAAAAGATACATGAAAGCGCAGATGGAATATAAGAGCGAAAAAGTATTCTATCCTGATGCCAATTCAACCCTCAGGGTGGCTTTTGGAACCATTCAGGGATACTATCCCAAAGATGGTATTTACTTCAAACCTGTTACAACGCTTAAGGGCATAATTCAAAAGGACAATCCTGAAATTTATGACTATGATGTTCCGGACAGGTTGAAGGAATTATATGCAAAACGCGATTTTGGCCGTTATGCCCAGGATGGAGAAGTTCCTGTTTGTTTTATTGCAAACAACCACACAACCGGAGGAAATTCCGGGAGCCCGGTTATAAATGCCGAGGGTTACCTGGTAGGTATTAATTTTGACAGGGCATGGGAAGGTGTCGCCAGTGATATGGCTTTTAATCCTGATCAGAGTCGTAATATCAGCCTCGATATAAGATTTGCCTTATTTATTATCGACAAGTTCGCAGGTGCCGGGTATCTTCTGGATGAGATGACAATAGTAGAATAAACAGCGATATCCACCAAACCCTCCGAAGAGGGGTGAAAAAAATCAGTATGACTTGATTGTCTTAAGCTTAGCTGCATATTTCTGATATATGCCTTCCTGATTTACAATCTGTTCTCTTACCTTTTCCTGCATAAGTTCATTTTCCGGGATTGCCGTATTCGCTTCTTCTATTGCTTCAGTCGATTTTTTGATCTTTTTCTCTGATGATTCAATTTCGTTAAGCGCTTTTTTCTTTCTTTTTTCGAGTTCCTTTACCTGTGAGGCTTTTTCTTTCTGTGCAGGTCCTGCTTCCATCCCGGCGAGCAGACTATTTTGTTCTTTCAATGATGCCTCCACCATGTTCAGTTCATTGTTCTGAGATGTAATGTTATCTTTTGCACTCAGGATATCTGAGTTATCTGTCTGAATTGTTTTAAGCATTTTTGATTTCTCATTCTCGAGTGATGATAACTCCTTCTGGAGATCCTTAAGCTTTTTCTCTTCCGCATCAGCCTGATTTTTTGCTACATCTGTATACTGATTCTTGGCAAATTCCTTAATATAGTCGCTTACTTTTATAAACTCAGCGTTATTTGTTTTTTCGATATACTCATCTTTCTTTGTTTCTATCGACACATACAGCTTAAGCATGGAATCGAGCTTTACAAATTTGCTGTAAATATTTACAGGAGTCGGACTGATGTTTTTAAGTCTTGCACCAAAGATCGACATCTCGCCTTTCTCGGTAATTACCTCGGACTTTGTTCCGCTTTGCATGTCTTTTATCCATGCTTTAACAGCAACATCGTAATTAGTTTCAGGTATTGTAACCGACAACCCCGGCAGCATGAACTTGCCCATTGCAAGTGTGTCTTCAGTAACAATGATAGGCTGCTGGGCGTTTAGGCCCAGGAAAGGAATTAACACTAATATTATATAGGTAAATTTTGATTTCATGACATTTTATTTTAGCAGGTCTGTTTTTATGTTTAAATATACAAATAAATAAATAAACAAACATTGATTTAAGCTATTCAAAAATGGTATCATAGATATTATATTGTTTATCAGGATATTATTTTTCAGCCAGTTTCAGAGAGCGAAAAAAACTGATTCAGCTCCTGTAACGATGATCGGGGTATTTAAAGATTTTACTGCCAATCAATCTTACATTAATTATAAAAAGCGACAAATTTTATTAACTTTCAGGTGAAATTTAAAAGTTATGATCAGAATAACGGCAGATGATAAAATTCCATTCCTGAAGGGAGTATTGGAGCCTTTTGCCACTATTTCATATTTGCCTGGTAGTAAGATTGACAGAAATCAGGCTATGAAGTCTGATGCTTTGCTTGTAAGAACAAGGACCAGGTGCAATTATGAACTTCTTAAAGGAACTCCTGTGAAGTTTATCGGGACAGCTACCATAGGATATGATCATATTGATACTGACTTTTGTAAGGAGAATTCTATCAGGTGGAAAAATGCCCCGGGCTGTAATTCATCATCTGTTCAGCAGTATATAGCAGCTGCCTTGCTGAGAATTTCGGCAGAATCGGGATTTGACCTCAAAGACAAAACAATCGGCATTGTAGGAGTTGGAAATGTAGGTTCAAAAGTGCAGAATCTGGCAAATGCAATGGGGATGAAAGTTCTCCTGAACGATCCTCCAAGAGAAAGAAATGAGAAAAAAAATAGTTTTGTCAGCCTTGAACATCTTCTGAGAGAATCCGATATAATAACACTTCATGTTCCTTTGAATATGGATGGACAGGATAAGACTTTCCATCTCTTTAACGGAGAAACAATAAGCCAGATAAAGAAGGGATGCTGGTTAATAAATGCATCTCGTGGCGAAGTTCCAGAAACAGAAGCATTGAAAGAAGCGCTGGTTGATGAAAAGCTGGCTGGTGTTGTGATAGATGTGTGGGAGAGAGAGCCTGAAATTGATATACCTCTTATGCACATGTCATTCCTGGCAACTCCGCATATAGCAGGATATTCAGCTGATGGCAAAGCCAACGGAACTGCAATGATAGTTAAGGATTTAAGCGAGTATTTTGGCATTCCTCTTACTGACTGGTATCCCCCTGAGATTCCTTTACTTCCTGAACCTGTCCTTAAAATCGACTGCAACGGTAAAAGCAATGAAGAAATCCTTAGAAAAGCGGTCTTCCATACCTATAATATTGTTGAGGATGATATCAGACTAAGATTCGATCCTTCCCGTTTCGAAAAAGAAAGAGAGAACTATCCTGTCCGGCGCGAATTCCCATTCTACACCATAAAGCTTAAGGATGGTAACAAGGGGATTACAAAGCTCCTTAAGAGTCTCGGGTTTAAAGTCTCCTGATTAATAATCCTGAAATTCTTATATTCTGATATCAGGCATGCACAGGTTCTGATATTGCTGCGAACTCCTTCACCTGGAATACGAAAGCCTGGAGCCTGGTATCAAGTGAAACTGTATCCTGTCCGTCGTATGCTATGTTTATGAAAGGGATATTGTTATGGTCCTTTCTGAACGAATCGCTCACTGAAGCTATAAGAGTGCCGGGCATACAGGTGAAAGGCAGAATGGCAGCCAGGCCTGAAACACCTCTCTTGGTAAGGGCCACTGAAGTACCCATGGCTATCGGAGGATCACCGTCGTAAAACTCGTTGACATAAGTGTTGCATAACTTCAGCATTTCATGAAGTGATACATCTTTTTCATGGTCGGTGAATTTCTTAATGCCCCTCAATAAAGATCCTGCAATTACATCCTGTCCGATACCCTGGATCTTTGACTTTATTATTCCCTTTGTGTCTCCTTTCCACTTGCTGTCGCGGGTAAAGCGGTATGTGGAATAATAAATCCATTCGGCGAATGGCCCGATAACAACCTCAGCGCCAAGATCTTCAAGACGGTTGGCGATATTGCCGTTACAGCCTGAATTATCGCGCATAAAAATCTCCCCGATAATAGCCACAACCGGTTTTCTTACACTTTTATCGACTTTTATTGCCATAAAATCTGCTGCTATTCCGGCCAGCACCTTATGGAGTCCGCGGGCACCCTTTTCGATACATCTCTCCAGACGATGGATTGCATCCTGGTATAACCGGTCCGATTCACCCCTGTTGATCTCGTAAGGCCTGGTCTCCCTGTGGATCTTCCTGATATAATCAGCAACAATAAATCCCTTCCATGCATTGATCCTGAACTTCTGGCCATGTTCCCCTGCAATATCTTCATACGAAGTGTCATTTGAAGGGGTAATGAGCTCTGCTTTTTCAAATCCCAGCCGGTCAAAGAGAACTCTATGGAACTGATTGTATTGTCCAAACCTGCACGGTCCGTTATGGTCAGGCATAAAGAAGCTCATTTTTGAAGGGTCCGCTCCGGGTTCCTGTAATTTCTTGACGAAGCTTCCGGTTGTGCATATCATAGGGAAGCACTCCTTCGATGACGTGTATTTTCTTCCTATTGCCAGGTCTTCTTCATCCTGCCGCGGGAGAACCTCCGAAGGGACACCGATACTCCGGGCTGCTGCTGCGATCATGTAAGCTCCGTCGTTCATGTAAGGAAAGTACAGTATTCTGTCTTTGGGCGGAGATGAAGGACTTGGACGGGGCCTGAAGATCTTAACATCTTGTTTCTCATTCTGCTCCGAACCTTTAAGACTGTCAAGGAAGGCTTCGATACGTGTTACCATACCGGCATCGGCAGAGTGTTCATCCACCTCCAGGTGCAGGAACGGCTTCCCTTTCAGCTCTTCAGTTACATAATGCCATACGAATGAGTCGGGCCCGCAGCGGAAATTGCTAAGATAAACAGCATATAAGCCATCTGTTTTGGCCACATGCTGCGCAGCTGCAATGATCTTCTGCCCATTGGGCCAGTACATATTCCTGTAGTGCTCAAAAATATTGTAAGGCGTCAGATCGAGCATATCAATCGGGATAGGCATTACATTCTGGTTAATTAGCTTTTCAACAAGTCCGAGATTGAGATGTGCATCAGTGCCGTTATAAGGCCTGCCAATCAGGACTACCGGTCTGCAGTTTTCAGGAATATTTTTTAAAACATCCCTGCCATATTCCACAAGATTTTTTTCGAATGATACCTGAACTCCATCCGCTTTGTAAATGGCTGTTTTAATGGAGTCCTTGCTTATACCAAATTTTTCATTGAAATAAGTAGTCATCTCTTTCACGAGAGCCCGCTCAAAAAATCTGAAATGGAGTGTAGGCATTAACAGTTTCGATTCATCGATCTTCCCTTTAAGAGCTGCCCTGACCATAAAGGGGTAAGTCTGAATCCATGGGCAGTTGCAATTAAATGTCTTATTGCCTTCCTTGAATTTGGCATTAACAATAAAAGGAAGGAAGATATAATCAGCTCCTTTTTCAATAAGATCGATCACATGACCATGCATGAGTTCCACAGGAAGGCATGTTTCGGTCGTCATTACCTCAATTGATTGACTGACAAGTGCCTTATCTGATTCTCTTGAAATTACTACTCTGAATCCGAGCTCTTCAAAAAATGTGTGCCAGAACGGGAACTGCTGGTAAAATACCATCAGAGCCCGTGGTATACCAATAGTGGGACCTTTCCCGGTTTGTTTTTCCTGGTATCCATCCATAAGCATCTCTGTTCTTTTGATAAACAGATTTGGAATATTGTTCGCGATTTTTTTACGGGTATCAGTCTCGTACTTTTCACACCTTCCGCCGTAGAACAGGGATTTCTTTTCCCCGGCAATTTTCACTCTGCTGATCTCACAGTTGTTGACACAGCTCTGGCAGGTAAACCTGCTATTCTCATAGGGAACATTTCTGATTCCGAAACCTTTAAAAGTTGTTTTCTGTCCCTTTTTCATTGCCTTCTGCGCAAGGATAGCTGCCCCAATGGCACCAGTGACATCAAAATGAGGAGGGATGGTTATTTTCTTTCCTGTAACATGTTCAAATGCCGCAACAACGGCTTTATTGTTTGTAACCCCTCCCTGGAAGAAAATTTTGTTTCCAACTTTTCGGTCAGCAACAACTTTCTGCAGATAATTATATACAATTGAATAAGCAAGCCCTCCGACAAGGTTTTCATTCCTGGCCCCCTTCTGCATGAATGTATTGAGGTCAGATTCCATGAAGACAGTACATCTGTCGCCCAGCTTGACCGGACACTCTGAGTTCAATGCCATGCATCCAAACTCATCAACAATATTAATATTCAGCTTTTCAGCCTGCTCTTCGAGAAAAGAACCAGTACCAGCAGCACAGACTTTATTCATTTCAAAGTCGACAACCACACCATTTTCAATACTGATATATTTTGAATCCTGTCCCCCTATCTCAAAAATTGTGTCGACAGTAGGATCGTAATCAATAGCAGCAGTTGCCTGAGCCGTAATCTCATTCTGTATAGTATCGGCACCGACAAAATCGCCCGTAAGGTATCTACCAGATCCTGTTGTGCCTGCTCCGATAACTTCAACATGGTCACCTATCTCATCAAAGATCTCTGTCATCCCTTTCTGGATTGCGTCCAGGGGCTTTCCTCCTGTTGGCAGGTAACGTCTTGCGATTACATTATGATCGGGATCGATAAGAACAACGTTTGTACTGAGCGATCCTACATCAATACCCAGATAAACCTGGATCTTTTCTTTTCCATTCTTTCTGAAATGGACTATCTTATTGTAGACTGCCTCAGATTCTTTTAGCTGGGGTAGACTATTGAAATCTGTTGAGTCCACTGCAAGATACTCTTCCAGCTTCTCCATCCCCTTATAATGGTTCATTTCCAGATTATTCGAACGCGCATATATTACTGCGCCTATTGCACCCATGGAGGCATGGTGCTCAGGGACAATCAGTTCGTTTTCATTAAGTGAGAGAACTTCCCTGAAGGCTCTGATCATACCAATATTTGCTGCAACCCCTCCCGAGAAAATTACAGGTTTCTTTATCTCCTTGCTTCTTGCAAGATTACTTTTGAAATTACGGGCAAGCGCGAAACATAAACCTGCAACAATGTCATGCAAAGGAGTTGCTAATTGCTGATGGTGGATCATATCGCTCTTAGCAAAAACACTGCACCTTCCTGCAATCCGGGGAGGATCAACAGACTTCATGGCCATCTCTCCAAACTTGTTCTCAATAGGAACTCCGATTCTCCTGGCCTGCTGATCAAGGAATGATCCTGTACCTGCGGCACAGATGCTGTTCATCTCAAAATCGACCAGACGGGAATGCCCGTTTGAAGGATCCTTCTCAAGCATTATAAGTTTTGAGTCTTCTCCGCCAATCTCAATAACTGTTTGGGCATCGGGATATAATTTACCAGTTGATGTGGCCTGGGCAATAATCTCATTCACGAAAACCCCGCCTATTAGTTCAGTTGCCAGTTTACCGCCTGTTCCGGTAACAGAAATTCCTGAAATGGTTCCGGATGGATGATTATTCAGTATGGAAGTGAGCCTGTCCTTAAGTACATTGAACGGCTTTCCATGAACATAATCATAATAGTCCTCAATGACATTATATTTTTCATCTAGAAGTACTGTGTTAAGCGAAACTGAACCGATATCCAAACCCAGGTAATACTTCTGATCATCTGATCTTACCTGCTTATTATTGTTGGTCATATCTTCTGTTTTAAATTTAAAGCTTCTTCAATTCTACAATGGGGCGGCTAAAATATGTATTTTTTTGATAGGAACCAATTTTTGAAATTGCCAGATGATATATATCATATCATACCCATTCTTCTTTCAATACATTTCCTGAAAGGCTGATTATCATCTGTTTTATGGGTACTTTTCGCTCAGCTCTTGATGACGCGTTCCTGACCATCTGAAGTAATCCTCCGCAGCACGGCACTTCCATCATCATAACAGTAATTGTATTAACTTTTGCCAGGTCGATCATTGCGGTAAGCTTTTCAGTATAAATGTCAGTTCCCTGGTCGAGTTTAGGACAGGCGATTGCCAATGATTTTCCTTTCAGGTGCCTGCTGTGGAAGTTACCCATTGAGAAAGCCACACAATCGGCAGCAAGAAGCAGATCTGCTCCCCTTAAATACGGAGCATTAGGATTAAGAAGGTGCATCTGAACGGGCCATTGCCTTAATTCGGACGGCTGGTCGGCTGCAGAAGTCAGAGCTGCAGCATCTGGTTTTTCTATCACAACTGCACGTGAACCGGGGCAGCCACCTCCGGCATGAACATGTTGATTTCCCTGATTATGAACCTCGTGCATAACCTCAGTCAGGTCGAAACCAAGAATTTCCTGATTGTTTTTCAGGAAACTGACCCCTTCCTGCAGAAATCCGGTTTCCCCATGATCCTTCAGGTGTTTCAGGTGAGCTGTTATAGTGTTCTTACCTTTGGAGATCATTTGTTCCATTACTTTTGTTTCATCATAAGGTTCAGCCTCCCTCTTTTCGATAGTTATTGCGCCTTCTGGGCAATGACCGATACATGCACCTAACCCGTCGCACATAAGCTCACTTACAAGCCTTACTTTTCCGTCGATAACCTGCAATGCTCCTTCATGGCAGTTCGGTACACACTGTCCGCAGCCATTGCAAAGCTCCTCGTCTATTTTAAGAATGTCTCTTTTCATTAATTTAAATTATTATGTTTTCATGTACAAAAATGAAAAATGTTCAGCCAATAAATTGTAACAAATGTTACAATTGCTAATTTTATTGAAAAAAATATGGATTATTCAATTCTTTTAAATGCACCTGTTTTCAGGGGATTGACGCTTGAAGAAATAAAATCTGCAATTTCCAAAACGCCTTATCAACTAAGGAAATATCAACCAGGCACAATAGTTGCACAGAGCGGTGATCCTGTTAACTCTTTTATGATGGTTACAAGTGGAATGGTAAAGGGTGAAATGATCGATTATTCCGGAAGGGTTATAAAAATAGAGGATGTTCCTGCACCCGGGGCAATCGCTGCAGCATTTATTTTCGGAAACAGGAACCGGTTCCCGGTCAATGTCGTTACAGTCACTGAGACTGAGATCCTGTTAATTGACAGATCCATATTCATTAAGTTCCTGAAATACAGCGATGACATCCTTGCCAATTTTCTTGATATGATCTCTAACAGGTCCCAATTCCTTTCCGAGAAAATTAAGTTCCTGAATTTTAAAACAATAAGGAGTAAACTTGCACAGTATATTCTTCAGTCTGCAGGCGAAGACAAGACAGAGATTACCCTGAGCATGACTCAAAATGAAATTGCTGAATACTTCGGAGTTGCTCGTCCGTCGATCGGGAGGGTTCTCAGCGAAATGGAAAATGAAGGAATAATCATTACAAGGGGTAAATACCTTACGATCCTTGATAAGAAAAGGCTCACTGAGCTTACAATAGAATAGCTAAATTATTCCGGTAATGTCATTGTGAAGCATGTACCTTCTCCCACCGTGCTTTCTAAATTGATTGTACCATTATTGATATTTATGAGCTCATAACAGAGTTTGAGGCCAAAACCGGTACCTTTTTCATTATCTGTACCTGGTGTGCTTTCTATTTCAGTGGAGGTGAAGATATATTTCTGCTTTGCCGGGGGGATCCCGACTCCGTTGTCGCAAATCTTTAGTGAGATTCCTTCTCCGGTGAGGGTTTTGTCTTTGAGAAGAATGCTTATTCTTCCTCCCCTGGAAGTATATTTAATAGCATTCGACAGAAGGTTACGGATAATAATATCCATCAGGTCCTTATCGAAAAATGCTTTTGAGTTTCCTATCTGGGTGAAATTGACAGAAATATCTTTTTTGTCAGCGGTCTCCTTAAAAATACTCATGTTTGTCAGTACTATATCGGCAAGATCGCGCCTTTCAGGAGCGAATTTAATCTTATCTTCCTGTCCTCTTCCCCATACCAGCATGTTCTCAAGGAGGTTTATTACCTGTTGCGAATACTGAATGCTGGAATCGGCAAATGAGTCGAATTTGTCCTTGAATTCCTTTTCCTTAAGCAGATTAAGCATATAAAGGATATTTACCACGGGACTTCTCAGATCGTGGGCGATAACTGAAAAGATCTTGTTCTTTAGCTGAATGGTATCTGATAGTTTCTTGTTCTGGAAGGCAATTTGAATATTCTGATTTTCAATCTCTTCCCTCCGTGCATTTATTTCCTGGGTCCTCTCGTTTACCATGATCTCCAGATTCCTGTTCAGAAATTCAAGTTCTTTCTGCAGCTTCTCCTTTTCTGAATAAGCTTTTACCCATTTATAAAACAGGAGCATAGCCTGGATAAATACGAAAATAACAAGTATATAGGTGAGTATATATGCCGAAATAGCAGCCGGTTTGCCGAGTGATATCCATGAATCGTGGATTGCTGCATATGACAACATTGCAAATACTGTGAAATATATATAATCTACACGATTCTTTCTGATCAATCCCCTGAAGCTTCCAGTCAGAGAGTATCCTATAATCAGGAGCAGTGAAGGGTAAATAACAAAGGTCATATAACTGAAAATACTTACGGGAAGAATCAGGGTAAGTATTGATGAAGCCATGAAAATGCCGGTTATCATCCAGGTTAAAATCCTGAAATATTTTGATGGATAGAGCACCACTGCAAACCAGTACCAGCCAGCCAGTATCAGGTACAAACCAAGGTATTCCCATCGTACTATCCATTCCCAGCTTATTGGCATAATAGTATTTATCAGGAAATTGGATGTAAACAGGGGCCTGAGGGCGAGTCCGATTGTGGCAATACTAAAGAATCCCATCAGGCTGTCCCTGGTATAGATTAGATAAAAAAACAGGAAGAATAGCGAGAATCCCATCAAGAAGCTTATGGATGCCCAGTCTCTTGCCCAGGCTGAGGCGTATCCCTGCTGAACTTCAGAAAAGGTTCCAATCCTTATTGGTTGCCAGAATCCACCTCTGCGGTGATTGAAATTTGAGACGTTGATTATTATTTGAACGGAGTCTGAGGCAGGATTAAATCTGAATAAGATCCTTTCATATTCGGGTTTGGTCTCATCCCTCGTTTTGCCTGTTGCGCCATTCTTTCCCATTGATTTACCATCAACATAAATTTCATAAGAAGAATCGAAGACAGGCATGTTGAAACCAAGTGAATTCCTGTAACCGGCAGGTAATAAGAGTATTAGCCGGTATGTTGCAAATCCCATACTAGTCGTCTTGACTGAATCCGAAGGATAATCAGTCCAGTAAGATGGAACCTCACCATAAAAATCGGGCCTTATTTTAGTATCGCCGGAAAAATTCTCAGGTTTCAATAATTTGCTCCAATAAAACTCCCATTCGCCTCCAAGCTTAATAAGGAATTTATCATTAGCCGTTTCCCGGAGATCCATTACCCCTTTTACAGCTGCAGGTTCTTTTATATAAGCAAAACAGTCTGAAGCAGAAATAATTATGAAGAGCAATAAAAGGTAACGGATTATCATTTCAGACCTCTGTTTTCCAGCAGGGCGTCTATTCCCGGTTCTTTTCCCCTGAAAGCGATATACATGTCAAGCGGATCCCTTGAACCTCCTCTTGAGAGGATCTCTTTCTCAAACCTGCCGGCGACTTCCCTGTTAAAAATATCACCTGTTTCTTTAAACGCCCGGAAGGCATCAGAATCAAGCATTTCGCTCCAGTAATAGCTGTAATAGCCTGAGGCATACCCTGAACTCCAGATATGGTTAAAGTATGTGGATCTGTATCTTGGCTTGATTTCAGGTATCAGGCCGTATTTATCCAGTGCCTTCTTTTCGAAATCGCGTATATTAATATCAACGGGTTCAGTAAGGGTATGATATTCCATATCGAGGAGTGCAGCTGCCAGGAATTCGACAGTTGCAAATCCTGTATTGAACTTGCCGGCGTTTTCAAGCTTTTCAATTATTTCAGCTGGAATTATTTCTCCGGTCTGATAGTGTTTTGCATAAACCCTGAGTACCTCCGGTTCAAGTACCCAGTGTTCCATTATCTGGGAGGGAAGCTCGACAAAATCACGCGCAACGGAAGTTCCTGAAACACCCGGGTAGGTTGAGTTTGAAAGAAGCTGATGAAGCGCATGTCCGAACTCATGAAAAAGAGTGTTCGCTTCATCAGGTGTAAGAAGTGAAGGTTTGTCGGCCGTTGGGGGAGTTGAATTTGTAACCATTGTAACCACAGGATGAATCATATTGCCCTGAATATCGCGGCTCTGCCCCCTGTATGCCCCGCACCAGGCTCCGTTCCGTTTTGAGGCACGCGGGTAGTTATCTATCATAAGGACACCTACATGCTCCTTATCCCGGGTCACTTCAAATGTGACAACATCCGGATGATATTTCGGGATATCGGTCCTTTTTGTAAAGCTGAGGTTGTATAGCCTGTTAGCGACATAAAACATTCCATCAATAACATTTTCTGTTTTGAAATATGGTCTGATCATCTCATCGTCCAGTGCATATTTCTCCTTTTTGATCTTTTCTGTGTAATACCACCAGTCCCACGGCTGGAGTTTAAATTTACCTCCCTCTTTATCAATAAGTTCCTGCTGGGCCAAAGCTTCCGTTTTTGCAACAGGCAAAGCCGCATTCCACACCTGCCCGAGGAAATCCATTACCCTCTCAGGAGTTTTGGCCATTGTTCTTTCAAGGGCAAAATCTGCATAGCTTTTATATCCGAGAAGCACGGACCTTTCAATCCGGAGTTTTGCAATCCTCGATATAATTTCATTATTGTCCTTGTCGTTGCCATTATCTCCTTTCATGAAATATGCAGTAAAGAGCTTTTCCCTGAGCTCACGCTTTTCAGAATACTTAAGGAAAGGCTCCATTATGGGATACTGAATTGTAAACACCCATTTCCCCTTGAGATTCATTTTTTCAGCAGCCGATGAAGTCTGGTCAATAATTCCTTCGGGCAATCCGGCCAGGTCCTCTTCTTTATCTAGAATCAGCCTGAAGGCATTGGTTTCAGCCAGGAGATTCTGACCGAATTTCACCGAGAGAAGCGACAGCTCTTCGTTGATCTTTCTGAGCTTAGTTTTATCTTCCGGCGATAATCCGGCCCCATTCCTTACAAAGCCTTTATAAGTATCTTCAAGTACCTTCTGTTCCTCTTCCGTAAGCTGGAAATTTCCCCTGTTTTCATATACCGATTTAACTTTCTGAAAAAGTGTGTCATTCAGGTTTATATCGTCCCTGTGCTTTGATGAAAGGGGAGCAATCTCCAGATTTATGGCTTGTAATGAATCATTTGTATTGGCTGAGTTAAGAGAACCGAAGACCCTG
>Ga0209254_10001277_pt1 | contig 22343 bp, 21 predicted proteins | sample FrelakmetDIP11DI_FD_187148 | JGI IMG/M metagenome (GOLD analysis project Ga0209254, IMG submission 187148) | Freshwater lake sediment microbial communities from the University of Notre Dame, USA, for methane emissions studies - DIP11 DI (SPAdes)... | ecosystem: Environmental > Aquatic >...
CACGTGGGTGGCGCACACCGGCTTGCACTTGCCGCAGCGCAGGCAGTCCTTGATCGCGTCCGACACGCCCTTGATGTCGGACTGCTGCATGATCAGCGATTCGTGCCCCATCAGGCCGAAGCTCGGCGTGTAGGCCGCTTCGAGCGTCGCGCCCGGCATGAGCTTGCCGCGGTTGAAGCGGCCGTCCGGATCGATGCGGCGCTTGTAGTCGCGGAACTCGCGCAGTTCGTCGTCGGCGAGGAACTCCAGCTTGGTCATGCCGATGCCGTGCTCGCCGGAGACCACGCCGCCCAGTTCGCGCGCGATCGCCATGATCCGCGCCACCGTGCGGTGCGCGGTGGCCAGCATCTCGTAGTCGTCGGAGTTGACCGGGATGTTGGTGTGCACGTTGCCGTCGCCGGCGTGCATGTGCAGGGCGACGAAGACGCGGCCGTGCAGGACGCTCCGGTGGATCGCCTCGCACTCGGCGAGCGCCGGCGCGAAGGCGCTGCCGGCGAGGACCCGCTCCAGCGGCGCGCGGACCTCGGTCTTCCACGACACGCGGATCGTCCGCTCCTGCAGCAGGTCGACGATCCGCCGGCCCGGCCGATCCCCGGCGGCGGGATGCGCGATGCCGAAGGCGCTGAGTTCCGCCGCCGCCTGCGCCGCCTGCGCATCGAAGTGCTCGAGCAGGTACGTCCAGCGCCGGCGGGTGAAGCCGAGCAGTTCGCGCGCCGACTCGACGCGCTCGCCGACGATCTCGTCGCGCGACTGGCGGTCGAACTCGGCATCGCCGGTAGTGCCGAGCGCGAACTCGGTGCCGAGGAACTCCTCGAGCGCGTCGAGCAGCGCCAGCTTGTTGCGGATCGACAGCTCGATGTTGATTCGCTCGATCGCGTCGGTGTAGTCGCCCATCCGCTCGAGCGGGATCACCACGTCTTCGTTGAGCTTGAAGGCGTTGGTGTGCCGCGCGATCGCCGCCGTGCGCGCGCGGTCGAGCCAGAACTTCTTGCGCGCCTCGGCGCCTGCCGCGGTGAAGCCCTCGCCGCTGCGCGCATTGGCGATGCGAACGACCTCGCTGGCGGCGCGCGCCACCGCCGCGTCGTCGTCGCCGACGATGTCGCCGAGCAGCACCATCTTCGGCAGCCCGCCGCGCCGCGACTTGGTCGTGTAGCCGACCGCGCGCAGGTAGCGCTCGTCCATGTGCTCGAGCCCGGCGAGGCGGACGCCCCCGGCGGCCGCCTCGCTCTGCAGGTAACCCTTGATCTCGACGATCGACGGCACCGCTTCACGGGCCTGGCCGAAGAACTCCAGGCACACGGTGCGCACGTGCGGCGGCATCCGGTGCAGGACCCAGCGCGCCGAGGTGATCAGGCCGTCGCAGCCTTCCTTCTGGATGCCGGGCAGCCCGCCGAGGAACTTGTCGGTGACGTCCTTGCCGAGGCCGGCCTTGCGGAAGCGGCGGCCGTCGATCTCGAGCCGCTCGCGGCGCAACTCCCGAGCCCGCTCGGCCGGCTGCCGGCCGTCCTTCCAGACCAGTTCGAACTTCGCCAGCGGTGCGTCGTGGATCTTGCCGAGGTTGTGCTCCAGCCGGGTCACCTCGAGCCAGTTGCCCTCCGGATCGACCATCCGCCACCAGGCCAGGTTATCCAGCGCCGTGCCCCACAGCACCGCCTTCTTGCCGCCGGCGTTCATGGCGATGTTGCCGCCGACGCACGACGAGTCGGCCGAGGTCGGGTCGACCGCGAACACCAGGCCGGCGGCGTCCGCCGCATCGGACACCCGCCGCGTGACCACACCGGCGCCGGTAAAGATGGTCGGCACTTCGCCGTCGACGCCGGCAAGCCGCACGGGCTCGACCGCGTCGAGCCGCACCAGCTTCTCGGTGTTGATCACCGCCGAACGCGGCGTCAGCGGCACGCAGCTGCCGGTGTAGCCGGTGCCGCCGCCGCGCGGGATCACCGTCAGTCCGAGTTCGAAGCAGGCGCGCACCAGCGCCGGCACCTCGTCTTCCTCGTCGGGCGCGAGCACGACGAACGGGTACTCGACGCGCCAGTCGGTCGCGTCGGTGACGTGCGAGACGCGCGCGAAGGCGTCGAAGCAGACGTTGTCGGCGCGCGTGATGCGCTCGAACCGCCGGCGCGCGAGCCTGCGCAGGTCCCAGGTGTCGGAGAACTCGCGCTTGAACGCCTCGACGCACTTCGTGGCGGCGGCCAGCAGCATCCCGACCTTCGCGTCGCGCGCCGGATCCGCGGCGTCGCGGCGCTTCTCGACTTCGCGCAGCCGGTGATGCAGCGCCTCGACCAGCATCGCCCGGCGCTTCGGGTTGTCGAGCAGGTCCTCCTGCAGGTACGGGTTGCGCTGCACCGCCCAGACGTCGCCGAGGACCTCGTACAGCATGCGCGCGCTGCGCCCGGTGCGCCGCTCGCTGCGCAGTTCGTCCAGCACGCGCCAGGCCTCGGCGCCAAGCAGCCGGATGACGATCTCGCGATCGGAGAACGACGTGTAGTTGTAGGGGATCTCGCGCAGCCGGACCGCCTCGGCGGGTGGCGCGGCGGGCTTCAGTGATCCGGGCGGGGCAGGCGCGTTCATGGCGGTCGACGCGGGCGGCGGAGGAACCGGCCCGCCCTCCTCCAAGTGTATCTGCTGCAGTGCGTCAACACCTCTGCCGGCGCCGGGGTCAAGCGCCTGCGGTGCGTGCGGCCGCGCTGTCGCAGAATGACGCCGGAAGGAAAATCGAATGGGCGCAGACGAGACCGGAGAAACGGCGCGATTGTGGTGGCTGCCAGTGGCAGCCGGGCTCCTGCCGGCCGTGGCGACGCTGATTGCCTTCAGATTGGCGGTCGCGCAGGGCCAGTTCGCCTCCTGCAACCCGCTGCTCGACGGGTGCGTGTCGATCAGCCGTGCCGGCCGGCACGACCTGCCCAACATCGTCTTCCGCGCGCTGCTGCTGCCGGGGGCGACCCTTCAGGCCGTCGTCTGGCTGCTCACGCCGGTCTGGCTGCGTCGGCTCGGCGTGCCGCAGGACGGGCTGCTCAGGCTGCTGCCCTGGATCGGCATGGCTGCGGCCATGTTCCTCGTGCTGTACGGCACCTTCCTCGGCACCGAAGGCTACGGCTACCGCTGGATGCGTCACTACGGCGTGGTGGTCTACTTCGGCTTCACCTGCATCGCCATGCTGATCGTCGGCGGCGGCGCCCAGCGCGTCACAACCGCAGCCGGGCAACCTCGCCACGCCGGCGCGGCGCTCTACGCACTCGTCGCCGTGCTGCCGCTGCTCGGCCTCGTCAACGCCACCTCGCCGCTCTATCTGGAAACCGAGGCGGCGCAGGACGCTTTGGGCAACGTCACCGAGTGGTGGGGGGCCCTGGTGTTCACCGTCTTCTTCGTGCTGCTCGGCTGGCTGTGGCGCCGTACGCGTTTCACCGCGGCGCTGGCGACGGGCGGCCGCTGAGGCACGAATCGGCGGAGGGCGCCCACGGCAGCCCGCCACAGTTCGGCTGCGGGGCCGGGACCGACAGCGCCACGGTGGTCGCCGAAGCAGGCGCGGCGACGGCGGCGATGGCGATGCGTTGCGCCGGTGAGGTTCGATCCCTGCCCCATCTCCCGGTCGGAGGGTCCGGCGCTTTCGAGGTGATGTCGTTCAGCGCTGCCCGGGCAACGCGGCGGTCTGCACTGGGGAGGCGACGGCCTGCGCCGAAGCCCGCCGGTCGAGGGCGTAGTCGGTTGCCAAATGGTCGATGAAGCGCGCCGATGCCAGCGTCATCAGTACGGCGAGGGCGGCAAAGACGACGCGGGGGGCCTTCGGGCTGTCGGGTCGGTTCATCTGCGGCTCCTTCGGGGATCGGTTCGGATCGTTCCGTACCGGTTTGTCGATGGCCGCACTGTGCGCGCCGGACCCCGCTTCAGTCCTTTGCCGGACTGAAAGCGGTCCTTAAACGTTCTGAAATCGAGCACCGAGGTCGAAACTCGTCGCGTAGAGTTCCGCGGCGTGATCACCCCCGCTGCTCTTGCCGCGAGAACGCCGGTGTCAGGCCCCTATCGCTTCGGTCGCCACGAAGTCCGACCCGTCGAACGCCAGTTGCTGATCGACGGCCAGCCGGCAGCCTTGGGCGCACGCGCCTTCGACCTGCTGCTGGCGCTGCTCGAACGCCGCGACCGCGTGGTCCCCAAGGCCGAACTGCTCGATCTGGTCTGGCCCGGGCTGGTCGTCGAGGAGAACAACCTGCAGGTGCAGGTGAGCACGCTGCGCAAGTTGCTCGGCGCGCAGTCGATCGCCACCATCCCCGGGCGCGGCTATCGCTTCACCCTGGCGCCGGACGAGGCTGCGCCGGCCGTGCAGACGCTCCCTGCCGAAGCGCCGGCGGCACGCAGGACAGGCAACCTGCCCGACGCCCTGCCGCGACTCTTCGGGCGGGACGAGGAAATCGCCGCGCTGGTCGCGCGGGTGCGGACGAACCGGGTGGTCAGCGTCGTCGGCGCCGGCGGCATCGGCAAGACCCGCCTGGCGCAGGCCGCCGCACACGCGCTGCGCGACGAGTTCGCCGACGGTGCCTGGATGGTCGAGCTGGCGCCCTTGGCCGACCCGGCGCTGCTCGGCGCCGCCATCGCGCAGGCGCTCGGCCTGGCGCTGCCCGGTCGCCAGGCGGCAGCCCACGAACTGATCGAACTGCTGCGCGCCCGCGCCGCGCTGCTGGTGCTGGACAACTGCGAGCACCTGGTCGATGCCGCGAGCGAGTTCGTCGAGATCCTGGTCGAGCGGGCGCCTCGCGTGCACGTGCTCGCGACCAGCCAGGAACTGCTGAAGGTCGGCGGCGAGCACCTCTATCGGGTCGGCACCCTCACCGTGCCGGCGACGCCCGACGTGCGGGAGGCCGCCGACGCCGGTGCGGTCGCCTTGTTCGTCGAGCGCGTCGCTGCGCTGCAGCCGGGGTTCGGACTGAGCGAGAAGAACGTCGCTGCCGTCATCGACATCTGCCGTCGGCTCGACGGGCTGCCGCTGGCCATCGAACTGGCGGCGGCGCGGGTCCCGCTGCTCGGCGTGGCCGGCGTGCTCGAGCGGTTGCACGAACGCTTCCGCATGCTCACCGGCGGCGCGCGGGCCGCGCTGCGCCGGCACCAGACGCTGCGCGAGACGATGGACTGGAGTTACGGCCTGCTCGGTGCCGAGGATCGGGTGGTCTTCCGCCGCGCCGGCGTTTTCGCCGGCAGCTTTTCGCTGCCGGCGGCGCAGCAGACGCTGGCCGACCCCTCGCTCGACGAGTGGACGGTTCTCGACCACCTCGCCGCCCTGGTCGACAAGTCCCTGCTGGTGGCCGACACCGGCGAGCCGCCACGCTACCGCTTGCTCGAAAGCACACGCGCCTACGCGCTGGAGAAGCTGCGCGAGGCCGGCGAAACCGACACCCTGCTCCGCCGCCACGCGCAGGCGATGCGGTCGCAGTTCGAGCAGTCGCAGGCGGAGAAATGGGTCTTGCCGGCAACGGCGCGGCTCGAACGCTGGCGGCCCGACCTCGACAACCTGCGTGCGGCGCTGGACTGGGCGCACGACGCCGGCGAGACCGAACTCGAGATCGCCCTGGCCGGCGCTTCCGCCTGGATCTGGCGCGACTCGGGGCAGCGTGTCGAAGGGCTCCGCCGCTGCGAACGAGCACGCTCGCGCATCGACGCCATCACGCCGCCGGCGCTGGAGGCGCTGCTGCAGCTCGAGTGGTCCGCGCTGTCGCATCCGCGCGCGGGAACGGCCGAGCGGGCGGCGGCCGAGCGCGCGGTGACGCTGTACCGGGCGCTCGGCGACGGCAGGGGGCTGTACCTGGCGTTGTCGCGGCTGGCCATGGCCGCGGCGATGGCTGGCGACGCGACGACCTCGGAACGCGCATCGAACGAAGCGCAGCAGGCATACGACCCGCGCTGGCCACCGGTGGCGCGGTGGCATCTGCTCGACGCGCGCGGCTTCTTCCTGCATCTGACCGGGCGGCACGAGGAAGCGCACGTGGCGTCCGAGGAAAGCCTGCGCCTGGCCACCGCGGTCGGCGATCCCGTGCTGATACGCGCCGCACTCGTCTATCTCGAACAGAACGCCGCGGCGATGGGCCGGTTCGAGGAGGCGGCCGCGCGGGGGCGGGAACTGGTCGCCATGCTTCGCCGCGAGCGCTTCGGCGGATTCGCGGGCGCGGCGCTGGCCAACCTCGGCACGGCGCTCACGGCACTGGGCCAGCTCGACGAGGCTCTCGCTGCCGCGCGCGAGGCCATGGCGCTGAACGCGCAGACGGGCACGCTGTGGAGCGTGCTCGATCCGCTCGCCTTGCTGGCATTCAAGCGCGGCCGCATCCGCGAGGCCGCGCTCGCGCTCGGCCGCGCCGAAGCACAGCACGCCTGGCGCGGCGGCCGCCGCGAGCCCAACGAGCAGCGCGCCCGCGACGAGGTCCTCGGCCTGTTGCAGCAGGCCCTCGGCGAGGCTGAACTGCCGCAGTTGCTGGCGCAGGGTGCGGCACTGACCGACGAAGACGCGGCGCAGCTTGCCCTGGGCGACTGATCGCGCCGGCAGCGCGCCGTTCGGCCGCTTCGATGGCGGTGCGCGCCGATCAGGCCGCCAGCGCGGGCTCGGCCATGGCCGCGACCTGCTCGCGCAGTTCGAGGATCTTCTGCTCCCAGTAGCGCGGGCTGTCGAACCAGGGGAAGGCGGCCGGAAAGGCCGGGTCGTCCCAGCGCCGCGCGATCCACGCCGAAAAGTGGATCAGGCGCAGCGTGCGCAGCGCCTCGATCAGCTGCAGTTCACGCCGGTCGAACTCGGCGAAGTCCTCGTAGCCGGTGAGCAGGTCGGCGAGCTGCTCCTGCTGCTCGTCGCGCGACCCCGACAGCAGCATCCACAGGTCCTGCACCGCCGGCCCCATGCGCGAGTCGTCGAAGTCGACGAAGTGCGGGCCGGCCTGCGCGCCGGAGTCGGTCCACAGCACGTTGCCGACGTGCACGTCGCCGTGCAGCCGGATCGTCCGCCCGGCGCCGGCCCGCTCGTAGCAGCGCCCCGCCGCCTCCAGCGCCTGGCCGCTGACGCCGGCGTACACGTCGCGCAGTTCGTGCGGCAGCCAGCGGCTTTCGAGCAGATAGGCGCGCGGCTCCGCGCCGAAGGTCGCGATGTCGAGCACCGGCCGATGTTCGTAGCGGGCTCCGCCTCCCACCGCGTGGATGCGGCCGATGAAGCGGCCGAGCCATTCGCGCACCTTGCCCTGCTCGATCTCGGGGGCGCGGCCGCCGCGGCGCGGATACAGCGCGAAACGGTAGCCCGCCCGCTCGTGCAGGGTGCGGCCCTCGACGGCCAGCGGCGGCACCGCCGGCACCTCGGCATCGGCCAGTTCCCGCGTGAAGGCGTGCTCCTCGAGGATCTGCGCGTCGGTCCAGCGCGCCGGGCGGTAGAACTTGGCGATGACGAAACGCTGCGCGCCGTCCTCGACGCCGACCTGGAAGACGCGGTTCTCGTAGCTGTTCAGCGCCAGCAGCGTGCCGCTGGTGGCCACGCCGATGGCGTCGATGGCGTTCAGCACCGTGTCCGGCGTCAGGTCGGCGAACGGCGCGGCGGCGGACGCGGTGTCGGACATGGCCGCATCGTACCGATGCGCCCCGCGCCGGCCGCCCGCGCGGCCGGCCCGTGATAACTTGCGCGCGATTCCAGGGGAGACCGGGCCATGCCCGCACAGGAATACCTACGCCGCATCCTGAATGCGCGCGTCTACGACGTCGCCGAGGAAACGCCGCTGGAAGTGGCGCCGCAGCTTTCGGCTCGACTGGCCAACCGCGTGCTGCTGAAGCGCGAGGACCTGCAGCCGGTGTTCAGCTTCAAGCTGCGCGGCGCCTACAACAAGATGGTCAACCTCACGCCGGCGCAGCGCAGACGCGGCGTGATCGCCGCTTCCGCCGGCAACCACGCCCAGGGCGTGGCGCTGGCCGCGGCGAAGCTCGGCTGCCGCGCCGTGATCGTGATGCCGGTGACCACGCCGCAGGTGAAGATCGACGCGGTGCGCGCGCGCGGGGCCTCGGTGGTGCTGCACGGCGACTCGTATTCGGACGCCTACGACCACGCGCTCGCCGTGCAGAAGAAGAAGGGCCTCACCTTCGTGCACCCGTTCGACGATCCGGACGTGATCGCCGGCCAGGGCACGATCGGCATGGAAATCCTGCGCCAGCACCATCCGGCCGAGCACGGGCCGGTCCACGCGGTGTTCGTCGCCATCGGCGGCGGCGGCCTCATCGCCGGGGTGGCCGCCTACATCAAGGCGCTGCAGCCGGGCATCAAGGTCATCGGCGTGCAGACCGCGGACTCCGACGCGATGGCCCGCTCGTTCGCCGCCGGCCGCCGCGTGCAGCTGCACGACGTGGGGCTGTTCTCCGACGGCACGGCGGTGCGGCTGGTCGGCGAGGAAACGTACCGGCTGGCGAAGCTGTACGTCGACGAGGTGGTGACGGTGGACACCGACGCCATCTGCGCCGCGATCAAGGACGTGTTCCAGGACACGCGCTCGATCCTCGAGCCGGCCGGCGCTTTGTCCATCGCCGGCATGAAGAAGTACGTCAAGCGCGAGAAGCTCAAGGGCCGCACGCTGGTGGCGATCGCCTGCGGCGCCAATATGAACTTCGACCGGCTGCGCTTTGTCGCCGAGCGCGCCGAGGTCGGCGAGCAGCGCGAGGGCGTGTTCGCGGTGACGATTCCCGAGGAACGCGGCAGCTTCAGGCGCTTCTGCGCGCTGGTCGGCCACCGCAACGTCACCGAGTTCAACTACCGGATCGCCGACAGCAGGGAGGCGCACATCTTCGTCGGCATCCAGCTCACCGACCGGCGCGACGCGAACGTGCTGGCGAAGGGCTTCGAGAAACACGGCTTCGCCACACTCGACCTCACCGACGACGAACTGGCCAAGCAGCACCTGCGACACATGGTCGGCGGGCATTCGCCGCTGGCGAAAGACGAACTGCTGTACCGCTTCGAGTTCCCCGAGCGGCCGGGGGCGCTGATGAAATTTCTCACCAGCATGTCGCCGAACTGGAACATCTCGCTGTTCCACTACCGCAACCAGGGCGCCGACTACGGCCGCATCCTGGTCGGCATGCAGGTGCCGCCGAACGAGAAGAAGCGGTTGCGCGAGTTCCTCGCCGCGCTCGGCTACCGGCACTGGGACGAGAGCGGGCATCCCGCCTACCGGCTATTCCTCGCCTGAGCCAGCGGCCAGGGCGTCGAATCTTCGCGCCTCGGCGAGTGGAATTTCCGACAGCGCCGCGCGATTGCGAATTCCACAATTCCCGGCATGCGTGATCGGGGTCACGCGCTCACCGGGAGGCGACCATGGATCCATCGACGGCAGCGATCGAAGTGGCAGCGGTGCGTTGGGAACAGTGGATCGGCGCCATGCTGCGCGCCGAGCACTCACGCTCCCTTTCGGCCGCCCCCCGGGCACGCCGCCGCCACGGCGCGCCGGCGAGGCGCCGACCGCGCACGCGCCGCAGCCTGCTGTGGATGCTGGCGGTCAGCGTGGCGGGACTCATGCTGCTGCGGTAGACGAGAGGTCCGCAGCGGCGGACGCCGCCCTACACTCTCGTGATGAGCGCGATCGAGCATCTCATCCGCGGCCGCCCGACCGAACTCGGCGGCTTCGCCGTGCGGCGCGTGCTGCCGGCGGCCGCGGCGCGCATGGTCGGCCCATTTGTTTTCGTCGATCACATGGGCCCGGTGCAATTCGATCCCGGGCAGGGCATCGACGTGCGACCGCATCCGCACATCGGCCTGGCGACGGTCACCTTCCTGTTCGAAGGCCAATTCGACCACCGCGACTCGCTCGGCACCGTGCAGCGGATCACGCCGGGCGACGTCAACTGGATGATCGCCGGCCACGGCATCGTGCACTCGGAGCGCACCCCGGCCGCGCGGCGCGCTGCGCCTCACCGCGCGCATGGCGTGCAGACCTGGGTGGCGCTGCCCGATGCGCACGAGGACGCGGCGCCGGCATTCGAGCATCATCCGGCGGCGACGCTGCCGCGCATCGATCTGCCCGGCGCCGAGGTGACGGTGATCGCCGGCCGGGCCTGGCAGGCGAGTTCGCCGGTGTCGGTGCTTTCGCCGACGCTGTACTGCGCGGTCGGGCTGGCGCCGGGCGCTACGCTGCGTGTGCCGCCCGAGCACGAACAGCGCGCCGTGTACGTCGTCGACGGGCGGATCGACATCGACGGCACGGCCCTCGAGGCAGGCACGATGGCCACGCTCGCCGCCGGCACCGAACCCGCCGCAGTCGCCGCCAGCGGCGCCCGGCTGATGCTGCTCGGCGGCGCGCCGGTCGGGCCGCGCTTCGTCCACTGGAACTTCGTCGCCTCGACGCGCGAGCGCATCGAGCAGGCGCGCCGCGAGTGGTCGCGCTACGGCGACTTCGCTGCCCGGGGCCGCTTCGGCAGCGTGCCCGGCGAAAGCGAGTTCATCCCGCTGCCGGCGGGCTGAGCGGCAGGCGCGCAGGGCGGCAGCCGCCGCGCTGCCGTATACCGTCGCCGCCGCGGGTGGCCTGTAACAGTCGATTTGGCAGGGAAAGGCGCGCCCACGCGAGCCGAGTGCGCGAAGCGAGCCGCGAAGCGTAGCCGACGCTTACGCGCAAGCGCGAAGACAAAGCAATCGGCCGCGCCGGCGCGCAAGGCACTGTCGAATTGGCTGTTACAGGCCACTAGAATCGAGTCAGCCACGTTTGCAGGAGGTCCAGCGATGCAGGCCATCACTGCCAGTCCCGTTACCCGCCCCCGCCAGTCCCGTGCCCGGGCCAGGAAGTCGTCCTCGGCACGACATCCGGCGACTGCGCGTCGCGACGCAGCGCGACACCGGCTGATCCACCTGACCCGACTGATGGACGGGCTGTTCGAGATCCCCATCCTGCGCCGCAAGGTCGGCCTCGACGCACTGATCGGCCTCGTGCCGGTGGCCGGCGACCTGGTCTCGGCCGGCATCGGCCTGTACCTGGTGTTCGAGGCGCGCGAACTCGGCGCCTCGCGCTGGTTGCAGGCGCGGATGGTCGGCAACCTGCTGCTCGACTTCGCGGTCGGCGTCGTGCCGGTGCTCGGTGACTTCTTCGATGTGCTGTTCCGCGCCCATTACCGCAACCTGAAGCTGCTGCAGAAGGAGCTCGGCGAGCCGTACATCGACGCCGGCGCGCGCTGATTGCACGGCCCCGGCCGGCGCGCGCGCCGGCCCTTTGAGCTTTCGCAAACCCGCGCGCAGCCATCTGCGCTCAACTGAGCCCTTTCTGGGAGAGTCGATGGCCACGAAAAGCGTTTCGAAGTCTGCCCGCGCGCCGAGTCGCGCGAAAACGGAACCCGGCCGCGCCCGGTCCGGCGCCCGGCGGGTGGCCGCCGGCGACGTGGCGCCGGCGCGCACCACGGGCGCGGTCGACCGCTTTGCGGTGAACCAGGCGGTCGCTGCCGCGAACGAGCACGAGATCGCCGCGATCAACGACATCCTGAAGGGCGAAGCGCCGGCCGACCGGGAAGTGCTGATGCAGACCCTGCTCAATCAGAGCAAGGACGCCTTGCAGGCACGGCCGGCCGACCCCGATCTCGAACTCGCCGAGGACTGGCGCAAGGGCGGCTACCCCTACCGGAACCTGCTGTCGCGCCGCTCCTACGAGAAGCAGAAGTACCGGCTGCAGGTCGAACTGCTCAAGCTGCAGGCGTGGGTCAAGGAAAGCGGGCAGAAGGTGGTGCTCCTGTTCGAGGGCCGCGACGCGGCCGGCAAGGGCGGCACGATTCGCCGCTTCATGGAGCACCTGAACCCGCGCGGCGCGCGCGTCGTGGCGCTGGAGAAGCCGAGCGAGTACGAGCGCGGCCAGTGGTACTTCCAGCGCTACGTGCAGCACCTGCCGACGCGCGGCGAGATCGTGATGTTCGACCGCTCCTGGTACAACCGCGCCGGCGTCGAGTGGGTGATGGGCTTCTGCTCGCAGCAGGAGTACATGGAGTTCATGCGCCAGTGCCCGGAGTTCGAGCGCAACCTGGTGCACAGCGAGGTGCACCTGATCAAGTTCTGGTTCTCGGTCAGCCGCAAGGAGCAGCGACGCCGCTTCAAGGAGCGCGAGATCCACCCGCTGAAGCAGTGGAAGCTGTCGCCGATCGACGTGGCGTCGCTCGACAAGTGGGACGAGTACACGCGGGCCAAGGAGGCGACGTTCTTCTACACCGACACCGCCGACGCGCCGTGGACGGTGATCAAGTCCGACTGCAAGAAGCGGGCGCGGCTGAACGCCATGCGCTACGTGCTGCACAAGCTGCCGTACAAGGGCAAGGACCTCGAGGGCATCGGCCCGATCGACCCGCTGCTCGTCGGCCGCGCCAGCGTCGTCTACGAGCGCGGCGAGAAGCAGGTCAACCAGCCGCTGCTCTGACCGCTGCGGCGCTAGACTCGCCGCGCCCTCTGCGGCATGTGCCGCGGCGGTCCGAGGCAAGGAGCAATACGATGAAACGGAACAGGAAAGACCTGTCCGGCGGGCGCCGCGCGCTGCTCGCCGCCGCCGCCGCCGCCGCACTGCTGCTTGCCGCGCCGCTGGCGCGCGCCGACGACGCCGCCGACGCGCGGGCGCTGGTGGAGAAATCGCGCATCACGATCGAATCGCTGGCCGCCGACAGGAACCTCGCGGCGATGCACGAGGCGCTGAAAAAGGGGCGCGGCGTGCTGATCTTTCCGCAGATCATCAAGGGCGCCTTCTTCATCGGCGGCTCGGGCGGCACCGGCGTGCTGCTGGCGCGCGACGAGAGCGGCAACTGGAAGGGGCCGGCCTTCTACACGATCGGCTCGGCCAGCATCGGCATCGCCTTTGGCGGCGAGGCCGCCGAGGCGGTCATCGTCATCCAGAGCCAGAAAGCGCTCGACGGCCTGTACGCCAACAAGTTCAAGGTCGGCGCCGACGGCTCGATTGCCGCCGGCCCCGTCGGCCAGGGAGGAAACGTCGCCTTCACTTCCGACATGATGAGCTTCTCGCGCAGCAAGGGCGCTTTCATCGGCCTGAGCTTCGACGGCTCGGTGATCGACGTGCGCGACTCGCTGAACAACGCCTACTACAAGACCCAGGTCTCGCCGCTCGACATCCTGGTGCGCGGCAAGCCGACGGCCGACCACGCTGCCCGCCTGCGCGCCGCCGTCGCCGCCGCGGCGCGCTGACTGCTACCGGCGCGCGCCGCCGCGGGCGTAGGTACCGACCAGCTCGGCGTGCGCCAGCACGTGGCCCTTCATCGCCTGTTCCAGCTGCGGCTTGGTCGGCGGGTGGGCGAACGACAGCGTCGAGTCGAGCGCATAGAGCTTGAAGAAGTAGCGGTGACGGCCGACCGGCGGGCACGGCCCGCCGTAGCCGATGCGCTTCCAGTCGTTCAGGCCGTCGCGCGCGCCCGAGGGCGGCGCGCCGCCCTCGGGCAGGCCGGCGGTCGCCGGCGGGATGTCGTAGACGACCCAGTGCACCCAGGTCATCTTCGGCGCCGCCGGATCGGGCGCGTCCGGATCGTCGACGATCAGCGCTAGCGACTTCGCGCCCGCCGGCACGTCGCCGAACTGCAACGGCGGCGCGATGTCGCGGCCTTCGCAGGTGTAGGCGGCCGGTATCTCGCCGCCGGGCGCAAATGCGGTCGAGGTGATTTTCATCGCATCTCCTTGCCGGCCAGCCAGGCGCGCACTTCGCGCAATGGCCGGGTGTTGATCACGTCGGCCTTCTCCAGCCAGCCGCGCCGCGCCTGGCCGATGCCGAACGCCAGATTGTCGAATTCGTGCTCGCTGTGCGCATCGGAGTTGACGGCCACCCAGGCGCCTTCGTCCTTCGCAATCCGGCAGTTCAGGTCCGTGAGGTCGAGCCGCTCCGGATGGGCGTTCAGCTCGAGCGCCACGCCGCGCGCCTTGCACTTGCGGATCACCGCCAGCATGTCCACATCGTAAGGCTCGCGGCGGTCGATCAGGCGGCCGACCGGATGGGCGAGGATCCTCACCTTCGGGCGATCCAGCGCGGCGAGGATGCGCCGGGTCTGCGCGGCGCGGGACAGATCGAACTTCGAGTGCACGGCGGCGACCACGACGTCGAGCGGTGCGAGCACGGCGTCGGGCAGGTCCAGACTGCCGTCCTCGAGCACGTCGACTTCGATGCCGGTCAGCAGCTCGACGCCATCGAGCCCGTGGTTCACCTGCTCGACCTCGGCGCACTGCTTGCGCAGGCGCACCGGATCGAGGCCGTGCGCGACCGTCAGGCGGCGGCTGTGGTCGCTGATCGCCAGATAGGCGAGGCCATGCGCCCTGGCCGCAAGCGCCATGGCCTCGATGCTCGCCGTGCCGTCGCTCCACCTGGTATGCGCGTGCAGGTCGCCGGCCAGGTCGGCGCGCTCGACCAGCACCGGCAGGCTGTTCTTCAGCGCCGCCTCGATCTCGCCGCGGTCCTCGCGCAGTTCGGGGGCGATCCACGGCAGTCCGAGCGCGCGATAGACCTCCCCCTCGCTGCCGGCGGCCACCGGCGTGCGGCCCCTGAACAGCCCGTACTCGTTCAGCTTCAGCCCCCGCTCGATGGCCAGCGTCCGCAGGCGGATGTTGTGCGCCTTCGACCCGGTGAAGTACTGCAGCGCGGCGCCGAAGCTCGCCTCGGGCACCACCCGCAGGTCGACCTGCAGGCCGGAGTTGAGCACCACCGTGGCGCGCGTGTCGCCCGCGGCGCGCACTGCCGCGACCTCCGGATAGGCAAGCAGGTGCCGGCAGACGGCCGCCGCGTCGGACGCGCAGGCGAGCAGGTCCAGGTCGCCGACCGTTTCGCGCGACCGGCGCATGCTGCCGGCGGCCGCCACCTCGCCGACCCCCGGCGCCTTGCGCAGCCAGTCGATCAGCGCCGCCGCGTACTGCGCGGCGGTCGCGAGCTTCAGGCGCTGCGGCCTGCGGCTGTGCGCATCGACCGCTTCGAGGATGCGCGCTTCGGTCTTCGCGCCGAAGCCGGGCAGGTCGCGGATGCGGCCGTCGCGCGCGGCGCGCGCCAGTTGGGGCAGCGTGGTGACGTGCAGTTCCTCGTAAAGCGCGCGAACGCGCTTCGGACCCAGTCCCGGAAGCTGCAGCATGTCGGCCACACCCGCCGGGATCTGCCGGCGCAGCCGGTCGAGCAGCGCCAGGTGGCCGCTCGCCGCGAATTCCCCGATCTTGCCGGCGAGGTCGGCGCCGATGCCCGGCAGCTTCGGCAGCGGCTTGCCCTGCTCCGCCTGCGCGACCAGGTCGAGCCTCAGCTCACCGACGACGCGCGCCGCGTTGCGATAGGCGCGGACGCGGAACGGATTGGCCTGCTGCAGTTCGAGCAGATCGGCGGTCTGCTCGAAGGCGGCGGCCAGGTCGGCGTTGGTCTTGGGCACGCTGCCGCTCCCCGCTCGGCCCCGCTTGCGGGGCGCCGCGCCCGCTGCCGCGAGCCCGGCGCCGACCGGTCACTTGCGCGTCGCCGACTCGCGCGTCTGCTCGGTCTTGATCACCCGCACCACCGCGTCGAGCTGCTCGGCCAGCGCCTCGAGCAGGTTGTCGACGGTGACGATGCCCGACAGGTGCCCGGCGTCGTCGAGCACCGGCAGCCGGCGGACACCGTGCTCGCGCATGCGCGCCAGCGCGTCGAGGATGTCGTCGGCGTCGCGCACGGTGGCCAGCGGCGTCGTCATCACGTCGCCGGCCGTCAGGATCATCGGATCGAGGCCGACCGCCACGGATTCGATCACGATGTCGCGGTCGGTGACGATGCCGCGCGGGTTGTCGCGGCTGCCGACGTCGTCGATCACGACGACACTGCCGACGTGCTGCTCGCGCATGATCTTGGCGCACTCCGCCAGCGTGGCCGACGGCGTGACGGTCACCACTTCGTGCGCGGCGAGATCGCGCACGCTCACGGTACGGGCTCTCATGATGGCCTCCTTGTGCTTGATCGTGCGCCGATGCACGGCCGCGGGGCTGACCTGAATCAAGCGCCCGCCTCCCAGGACGCTACGCTATCGGCATGCGCGGAGGGTTCGTTCCGAACGTGGCTCGCTGGGCCGCCGTGGCCGCAGCCTGCGGCGCACTGGCGGGCTGTAGCTATGCGGTGTTCGAGTTCGACAGCGGTGGCGTCACCGAGCCCGTGGTCATCACCCGTGATCCGCAGAGCACGACGGTGACCGCCGGCGAGAACGCCCGCTTCGCGGCGAGCGCCGCGGGCGGCAGCGGCGGGGTCACCTTCCAGTGGCGGCGCAACGGGCAGGACATCGCCGGCGCGCGTGGTTCCGACTACGCGACGCCGACGACGACCGACGACGACGGCACGCTCTTCACCGTGCGGGTCTGCGACGGGTCGGCCTGCATCGACAGCCTGCCGGCCCTGCTCACCGTGCTGCGCGGCCGGTAGCGCCGCGCATCGCTCAGTCGCGGGAGGCGAGGCGGATCACCTCGGCGGCCGAGTCCGGCGCCGGGCACGGCGCCTCGTCGAAGGCGATGTCGCCGTCGGCATCGGCGATTCCGCTGGCGACGAGGTCGCGAAAGCCGAACAGCGAAGCGTCCATCAGGTGCGACGGCACCACGCGCGTCAGGCTGTTGAAGATCGTCTGCACGCGGCCGGGATGGCGGCGGTCCCACTCGGCGAGCATCCTGCCGATCTCCTGCCGCTGCAGGTTGTCCTGCGAGCCGCACAGGTTGCACGGGATGACCGGAAACCGCCTGACCTGCGCGTAACGGGCGAGGTCGGCCTCCCGCGCGTAGGCGAGCGGGCGGATGACGACGTGCCGGCCGTCGTCGGAAACGAGCTTCGGCGGCATGCCCTTGAGCCTGCCGCCGTGGAACAGGTTGAGGAAGAAGGTGGCGACGATGTCGTCGCGGTGGTGGCCGAGGGCGATCCGGGTGGCGCCCAGTTCGCTTGCCACCCGGTACAGGATGCCGCGCCGCAGCCGCGAGCACAGCGAGCAGGTGGTCTTGCCCTCGGGTATCACCCGCTTGACGATCGAATAGGTGTCCTGCGTCTCGATGTGAAAAGGCACGCCGAGCTTCGCCAGGTACCCGGGCAGCACGTCGGCGGGAAAGCCCGGCTGCCTCTGGTCGAGGTTGACGGCGACGATGTCGAACGAGACCGGGGCCCGGCTTCTCAGCTTCAGCAGCAGGTCGAGCAGGCCGTAGCTGTCCTTGCCGCCCGAGACGCAGACCATCACCCGGTCGCCCTCGCCGATCATGTTGAAGTCGGCGATCGCCTGGCCGGTGAGCCGCAGCAGGCGCTTCTCCAGCTTGTTGGCCTCGTGCGCCGACTTCTGCGCCGCGCGCGCGGTCGGCGCATGAAGCTGGGCAGTGGCGCTCATGACCTGCTCCTGAAGTTCACGCGGGGTCCCGGAGGGCAAGGAGGAACGTGGGCTCATGCGCCGCGCTCTCCGTGTTGCGGATCCCTATGCCTTGAAGTTAAACACCTCGACGCCGACCGCCTCGACGTCCTCGTAGACGTCGGGCTTCTCGCTCGCCACCCGCACCGCCGCGACGCTCGGATGGGCCAGCAGCGCGCGGGCGATGTCGTCGACCAGCGTCTCCTGCAGGTTGATGTGGCCCTGCTCGATGCGGCGGCGGATCGTCAGCCGCACGAAGTCGTAGTCGAGGACCTCGTTGATGCGGTCGTGCCGCGGCGTGCTCACCGCAAGCGGCACGAAAACGTCGACGTTGATCACCAGCCGCTGGGATCCGGCGCGCTCGAAGTCGTGGATGCCGATGTTGGCGTCGAGCAGCACCTCGCGCAGGAAGATGCGCCGGCACCCGGCCAGCCGGGAATCGAGCAGCCAGGTCACGGTTTCTCCGTCAGGAACATCACGTCGCGCCCGCTCGGCGCCAGGTGCTGGCCACCGTCGACGAGCAGCGTCGTGCCGGTGATAGCCTGCGCGCGCGCGGCGAACACCACCGCCTGCGCGACATCCTCGGGGGTCGACGAGCGTCCCAGCGGCGTCCGCGTGTGGGCAGCGGCGAAGCCCGCCGGCGACTGCTCGCCCGACACCAGCGTGATGCCCGGCGCCACGCCGACCACCCGCACGCGCGGCGCCTGCGCCTGCGCCAGCAGCGTCGTCGCCTCCATGAGCGCGCTCTTCGACAGCGTGTAGCTGAGGAAGTCCGGGTTCGGGTTGAACAGTTTCTGGTCGAGCAGGTTGATCACCACCCCGCGGCCGCCTTGCGGCAGTCGCGCGGCGAGTTCCTGCGCCAGCAGCACCGGCGCCGTGACATTGATCGCCATGACGCGCGCGAAAAGTTCCGGGCTGAACCCGGCGGCGTTGTCGTACTCGAACAGCGAGGCGTTGTTGACCACGCAGGTCAGTTCGCCGAGCGCCTGCACGCAGCGGCCGGGCAGCGCGCGCACGGCGTCCGCGTCGGCCAGGTCGCAGGCCAATCCGGCCGCGCGGCGGCCGAGCGCCTCGATCGCCCGCACCGTCTCGTCGGCCTCGGCAGCCGAGCGCCCGTAGTGAACCGCGACGTCCCAGCCGTCGGCGGCGAGCGCCAGCGCGATCGCGCGGCCGATGCGCTTCGCGCCGCCGGTGACCAGCGCCACGCCGGTGCGTTGTCGAATCGCGTCCATGAGGCGGTGAAGTTTACCGGTAGCATGCCCGCGCCCATGACACTTGGCCGCTCATCGATGCCCGCGCCTTCGCCCGAGGCGGCGGCGCACGGCGAACGCGTCGCCGCGCGGATCCGCGCCGAGATCGCCGCGGCCGGCGGCTGGATCGGCTTCGACCGCTACATGGAGCTCGCCCTGTACGCGCCCGGGCTCGGCTACTACAGCGCCGGCACGCGCAAGTTCGGCGCCGGCGGCGAAGGCGGCGACTTCGTCACCGCGCCGGAGATCTCGCCGCTGTTCGCGCAGGCGCTGGCCGCGCAGGCGGCACAGATCCTCGAACACACGGCGCCGCGCATCGTCGAGTTCGGCGCCGGCACCGGGCGGCTGGCGCGCGACCTGATCGATGCGCTCGAGGCGCGCGGGGTGGCCATCGAAAGCTACGGCATCGTCGAGCTGTCAGCGGACCTGCGCGAGCGGCAGCGGAGTCTGCTGGCGGACGCGCGCGCGCAGTGGCTCGATTCGCCGCCGCGGGATTTCGCCGGCCTGCTCATCGCCAACGAAGTGCTCGACGTGATGCCGGTGCGCCTGTTCGTGCGCGAACACGACCGGGTGACCGAGCGCGGCGTCACGCTGCGCGGCGGCACGCTCGCCTTCGCCGGTCGCCCCGCCGATGCGGCGCTCGCCGACGCCGTCGCCGGGATCGAGGCCGAGGTCGGCGCCCTGCCCGCCGGCTACGGCTCCGAAGTCGGCCTCGTCGCGCGCGGCTGGATGCGCTCGGCCGGCGACTGGCTGGCGCGCGGCGTTCTGCTCGCCTTCGACTACGGCTTTCCGCGCCGCGAGTACTACCACCCGCAGCGGCTGATGGGCACGCTGATGTGCCACTACCGCCACCATGCGCACGCCGACCCGCTGTGGCTGCCCGGCCTGAACGACATCACCGCGCACGTCGACTTCACCGCCATGGCGCAGGCGGCGCATGACGGCGGGCTCGACGTGCTCGGCTATACCTCGCAGGCGCACTTCCTGCTCAACTGCGGGCTGCCCGACCTGCTGCAGCAGGCCCGCACGCCGCAGGCGGCCAATGCCGCGCACCGGCTGATCTCCGAGGCGGAGATGGGCGAACTGGTCAAGGTGCTCGCCGTCGGCCGCGGCATCGAGCCGCCGCTCGCCGGCTTTGCCCGCGGCGACCGCACCCACACGCTGTAGCACCCATGCGCTGGCTGGCAACCCTGTTCATCGCCCTGGTGGTGCTCACCGCGCTGCAGCCGTGGCTGCGCAAGCTCGGCATCGGCCGGCTGCCGGGAGATCTGAACTTCCGCTTCGGCGGCCGCGAGTACTCGTTTCCGTTCGCGAGTACCGTCGTGCTGACCGCGCTGATGTTCCTGATCGGCCGGCTGATTTGATGGCGGTCGCTCATAGCTGCCCCCTTCGCGCTGCCCGCTGCCCCCCCAAGGGGGAGCGAGCGCCTTCGGAGCGGTCGCGCGGCGCTCATTCGCGGCCGCGAACCGCAGCGAGACATCGAACGACCGCGCCGCACACCATGAACGACGGCCCGGTGACACGGCGTTGCGGGCACTCCTTCGCCGCGCCGGGGCCCGCTGCTCGATCCGCTCGGCCATGGCGCCGGTCTGCGCCACCAGCAATGCGTTTTGTCCCGCCGCCAGCCGCACCGCCACCCGCCGCGGCAGCTGCGGCAACGGGAAGCCCTCGATCGCCCCTGGCCGCGTCGGCCGCAGGGGCCGCAACGCCTGCCGCCCGCGATCCTCCTGAACGGCCGCGCCGCAACCGCAACGAAGCCGCCACTAACGCCGGCCGAAGCGGCGCGGCGCGGCCGGCGCCGCGGGAAAGAACCGATGACAGCCGCGCCATCGACCCGCTGGCGGGCCGATCGGTCGCCGCTTACCATGCCCGCATGCGACTGAACGAACGTGAACGCCGTCTGATCCGCGAGGCGGGCCTGCGCCACTTCGGCACCGCGCCGCGCCTGTTCGGCTCGCGCCTGGACGACGCGCGGGCCGGCGGCGATATCGACCTGCTGATCCGCACCGATCTGCCGCCAGCCGAGGCCGCGCGGCGGCGGCTCGACCTGCTGGCCGAACTGTGGCTGCTGCTCGGCGAACGCAAGATCGACATCGTGCTCGACGACGGTTCGCCCCCGCAAGCCGTGGTAGCGCGCGCGCGTCGCGAGGCGGTGCCGGTTTGAGCGGGCCGCTGGTTCGCCACGGGTCGCCATGGCACCCCTGACCGAAGCGCTGGCGCAGTGCGGGCGGCACGCCGAGGTGCTGCGCGGGGCGATCGCCGACCTGCCGCCGGCGTTCGACGCCGCCGCCGTTCAGCGCGGCGAAGCAGCACTCGTGCGCACGACGGACCAGTTCGTGCTGCGCTTCATCAAGCTGCAGGACACCCTGGGCGAGCACGTGCTGCGGCAATTCACCGCCGACGTGCTCGGCGAGCCGGTGGCCGACCTGCCGCTGATCGACGTGCTCGACCGCCTGGAGCGCTTCGGCTACCTGACGACCATCGGTTGGCTGCGCTGGCGCGCGCTGCGCAATTCGCTGACGCATGAATACCCGGAGCAGCCGCAGATCCGCGCCGCGTTGCTCAACGAAGCGCTGGGCGCCGCCGCCGGAATGATCGACCTGCTCAGGCGGATTGGGGAGCGTTCGGCGGGCCGCTGACAGCGGCGCAACCGGCCCAACCGCGCGTGCGGCCGGCGCGACTCAGCGCGACAGGCGCGCCGCCACCGCCTCGACGCGCGCCCGGTGCACCGCCTGCGCGATCGCCGCGCCGTCGGGGCCGGCGCGGGCGGCGATGGCGCCGGCATCGACACCGCGCGCGGCATCGAGCGCGTCGAGGAGCCGCCGGCGCTGCGGATAGGGGTCGTCGGCATGGCCGGTGCGGCCGCGCGCATCGGCTTCGCAGGCGTCGAGCACCTGCGCCAGCAGCGCCGGCCGGCGCAAGGCATCGCAGCGCTCGAGCAGCCGCAGCAGCGCGGCGGCATCGAGTTGCAGCGCGCAGTGGACGTTGCCGTGCTCGCGTGCGGCGAGGATCGAGGCCTCCCGGCAGTCGTTCGGCACGCGCAGCCGTTCGTTGACCGCGCGGGCGAGTTCGACGCTGCGCTCCTCATGGCCGGGATGGCGCGGCCAGTCGTCCTTCGGCGTCGTCGCCTTGCCGAGGTCGTGCAGCACCGCCGCCCAGCGCGCCGGCAGCGATGCATCCAGGCGCGCAGCGGCGTCGAGCACCAGCATCAGGTGCGCGCCGGTGTCCACCTCCGGGTGGACGTCGGCGCGCTGCGGCACGCCCCACAGACGATCGACCTCCGGCAGCAGGCGGGCGAGCGCGCCGCACTCGCGCAGTGTTTCGAACATCCGCGACGGCGTCGCCTCCATCAGCCCGCGGGCGAGTTCCTGCCACACCCGTTCGGCCACCAGCGCATCGACCTCGCCGGCCTCGGTCATCGTCCGCATCAGCCGCATCGTTTCGTCGGCGACGGTGAAGCCGGCGAAGCGCGCGGCGAACCGGGCCGTGCGCAGGATGCGCACCGGATCCTCGGCGAAGGCTGCGCCGACGTGGCGCAGCACTCCCGCTTCGAGGTCGGCGCGGCCGCCGAAAGGATCGATCAGCGCGCCCGCCTCGTCGAGCGCCATCGCGTTAATGGTCAGGTCGCGCCGCGCCAGGTCCTCGTCGAGCGTGACCTCGGGCGCGGCGTGGAAGACGAAGCCGTGGTAGCCGGGCGCGGTCTTGCGTTCGGTGCGCGCCAGCGCGTACTCCTCGTGGGTCCGCGGATGCAGGAAGACCGGGAAGTCCTTGCCC
>Ga0209254_10001278_pt1 | contig 22332 bp, 18 predicted proteins | sample FrelakmetDIP11DI_FD_187148 | JGI IMG/M metagenome (GOLD analysis project Ga0209254, IMG submission 187148) | Freshwater lake sediment microbial communities from the University of Notre Dame, USA, for methane emissions studies - DIP11 DI (SPAdes)... | ecosystem: Environmental > Aquatic >...
GAAGGTGTGGGCGGCCGGGAGCGGCCAGGCGGCCGGCAGGGCGAAGCTCAGGACGCCCAGGGCGGCCACGATCAGCCGAACCTTGGTCTCCGCCGCGTAAATCGTGATGAGCATCAAGGCCACGCACATTCCCGTGACCAGGTCGATAAAGTTCATGGGATCAGCCTCTCATCACTCGTCGCTGAAGAATTCTATCATATGGCGGATCGCTCCCTGGCAGACCCGGCAGAACTCGCCCGCGGGGCTGGTGATCATCATGCAGTAGACCATGGGCCGGTACAGCCCCTTGGCCGCGTAGCCCGCCCCTTCGAAGACGCCGACCTTGTCGTTGAGATGGGCGTAGGCGCGGCGAACCTCCTCGATCTTCCTGGCCAGGGCCTGGTCCTTGTCCTTGAAGGTCTTCTCGACCTTCGCCACTCGGTCTGCGGTCAGGCCCTTCCGCCTCGCCTCGTCCGCCGCGCGGTCCATGGCCAGGCGGTTCTTGGCCCGCTCCTCCTGGAATGCATCGATCTTGTCCTGGCCCCAGTCCGTCGGAATGCTGAGTTCCGGCGCGAGCAGGTCCCGCCACTTGACCCGGGCCGGGTCGAGCAGGGCGGTGATGTTGGGCTCGAGGGGCTCGACGCCTTTCGGGTAGAAATCGCTGTAGGCCACGTCGGCGGCGTAGTATTCGTCGGCCAGCCCGGCGAACGAATGCCCGAACTCGTGCAGGAACACGGCCCGGCTCGCCTCGTTGTCCACGGTCGTGACGCAGTAGTCGCTGTAGATCCCTCCGCCGCCGTAGCGCGCGCTGTTGACCAGGACCACGATCGTGTCATAGGGCGCCCGGGCGGCCAGCTCCCGCAGCCGGTGGCCGTCCTCGATGAGCATGTAGCGGTCGAGGTCGAAGGCGTTGAACGACGCGCCCAGTTCCGTCTTCTTGAAGACCTTCTGCCGCGGCTCGTCCATGCCCCGCTCGGCCGACGGCCGGAACAAGCCACGGATGTTGAACCGGTCTGGGAGGCTGTGGTACGGCTCCGTCTGGAAGAGATAGCCGCTGAACCGGTCCACATCGGCCTTGAACTTGGCCCTGTCCTCGGCGGTGTAGCCTTCGGCGATGAACAGCAGGTCGACTTTGTCCTGGGGAGCGCCGCTTAAGCGGGCCTCGTAGACCTCGTCCCCGGCCGCCTCGTTCTCCCGGATCAGATGATCATCGTCCGGGTCGACCACCCGGGTGAACATCGGATGGCTGAGGTTCCGCTTGTCCCTGGACTCGATGACCAGGAGCGCCGGCCGCTTGGGCCGGGGGACGCGGACCGACCGGGGGAAGACTCGCTGGACCCCCTCCCGGGCGGGCGTCGTGGTCCGGTATTCGCCGAACATGGTGTCGAACCCGCGGCTGTAGATCAGGCGGTTGGAGGCGATGTCGACGAGCTTGACCGTGTAGCGGCCGTTGGCGAAGGGCTCGACGAGCACATCCGTCGATTCCGGCCACGACCCTTCCACTGAGACCTGGTCGATGGTGATGAACTCGGCCCGGGCGTCGCCGACGAAATACAATTCGAAGCGCAAAGCCTGGTCGAGGAAATCGTCGTCGAAGGCCGGCCGGCGCTGTCCCTCGAGTCCGGCCGCGGCAGACAGGGGAAGCGCCAGGGTCAGACCGACCGCCAGGGCCGCGGCCAGCACGGCCGATACGGGTGGCGCAAAGCTCCTCCGGAGATGCGGGGGCCGGATACCGGTTGCCATGGGGGACCTCCTTGAAAGAAGCCCCAGCATAGCCTGATTCCCGGCCCGAATCAATCGGCGGGGCGAGGTCCGGCGCTTGAAAACTCGTGGAAGTTTCCCCCGGACTTGAATATAATGGGGAACATCTTCGCGGACTCAGATGGACAGAGAGCGCTTCGGAAACGGCCGGACCATGACTCGAGGTCCCTTGCGCCTCGCCTTGTTCGTCCTGTTCGCGGGAGCCCTGGCTGCTGCCGCGGCTTCAGCGGTCCAGTCGGTCCTGCCGCCGATGCTTTCCGATCCGGGGAAGGTCGCCTTCGCCGGGGTCCGTTCCTCGGCCTATGGCATCACCCCGTTTCCCCGGCCAGGGGAATGGCGCACGGCCATCGAGGCCATGGCCGGCTATTTTCCGGGATCGACGCCCTGCGCCGTCTGGATCGTGGGCACGTTCAAGGGACCACGGATCTGCCGCCTCCAGTTTCCCGGCGACGGCCGGTCCATTCCCTATGTCGAATTCGACTCCGCCGACCGGCATGAGGACTACCTGGCCGCCTTCGACAGGGCCGGCATCAAAGTCTGGCTCCAGGTCGAACCCGGCCAGGCCGACGTGGAGACGCTCATCGACCTGGTCCTGGGCCGGTACGGACGACACCCGTGCGTCATCGGGTTCGGGGTGGACGTCGAATGGCACCGCGAGGCCGAATACCGCAAGCGGGGGATCCCGGTCGATGACGCCCTGGCGGCGAGATGGGAAGCCCGGGTGAAAACCCACGACCCGGCTGACACCCTGTTCCTCAAGCATTTCAACGGCGATTGGATGCCGCCCTCCTACCGCGGCGGGATCATTTTCGTCGACGACAGCCAGGGGTTTTCGGGATTCGACCACTCCGTGACCGAGTTCGTGTCGAGCTGGGCCGAGCGATTCCATCCCAACACGGTCCTGTTCCAGGTCGGCTACGCTTCGGACAAGCCCTGGTGGACGAAGCTTCCCGCTCCGCCCCGGACCTGGGGCGGGGCCCTGCGAGGCCGGGTCCGGCAGGACTGGGGCATCATTTGGGTCGATTTCACCCTGCGGGAGGTCCTTCCCCTGGGCCCGCCCCTGGACGGGGACCCGATCCGGCCGGGTTCGGGGCGTTCCTCCGGCAAGGACCGTCCCCGGCCGGCGACCGGAGAGTAAGGAGCAAGCATGTGCGGCATCGTCGGCATCGTCTCACGGGAAGAATTCTCCTCGCGCCTGCTCCTCGAGCGGCTCAAGCGCCTCGAGTACCGCGGCTACGACTCCTTCGGCTATTATGACGGCCGCCGGCTCAAGAAATTCGTGGGCGGGATCCACATCGGCGCGGCCGAAGGCCGGACCAGGACCGGGCTGGCCCACACCCGCTGGGCGACCCACGGGGGCGTGACTGTGCCCAACGCCCATCCCCACGCGTCCTGCGGCGGGAAAGTGGTCATCGTCCACAACGGCATAATCGAAAACTACGAGGATATCCGGAAGGACCTCCTCCGTCGGGGACACCGCTTCCGGAGCCAGACCGACTCCGAGGTCATCGCCCACTATTTCGAGGAGGGACTGAAAACCCGGCCCATGACCGTCCTTGTCCCGGAGTTCTTCCGGAAATTCCGGGGGACCTTCGCCGTGCTGATCATGCTCCGCGGAAGCGGCGAGATCGTCGCCCTGAAGCGCGATTCGCCGCTCGTCCTGGGCGCCGCCGCCGGGCAGACGATCGTCGCCTCGGACATGCACGCCTTCTCCGACCTGGGCGGGAAGCTGGCCTTTTTCGAGGACGACGAGTTCGCCGTCATCCGGCCGGACGGGTTCTCGTTCTATGACAGCCGCGGCCGCGCCCTGAACAAGGCCATGAAATCCTACACCCCGGTGCCGGCCTCGGCCTCCACCAAGAAGTCCTTCAAGCACTACATGCTCAAGGAGATCATGGAGGAGCCGGAGGTCGTGGAGCGGATGCTCCGGTCGCTGGACACGGACCAGAAGCCCGAGTTCGACCGCTTGGTGCGCATGGTCCGCCGGGCCCGCAAGGTCTTTTTCGCCGCCTGCGGCACGTCCTACCACGCCTCGCTCCTGGGCGCCTATTTCCTGCACCGGCTGGGGATCGAAACCCAGACCCTGATCGCCTCCGAATTCCGGCACTACGCCAACATCCATCCCGATACCCTGGTCATCGCCCTGAGCCAGAGCGGGGAGACCCTGGACGTCATCGACGCCCTCAAGTACACCCGGGAGAACGGCGGCCGGATCGCGGCCGTGGTCAACGTGCCCTATTCGACCATCCAGAGGCTGAGCGGCCTGAGCCTCAACATCCTGGCCGGGCCCGAAGTGTGCGTGGCCTCCACCAAAGCCTTCGTCAACCAGGCCGCCCTGCTCTTGCGGCTCAGCCGGGAGTTCGGCTTCCGGGTGAACCTGGACAACCTGGCCGGGCGGATCCGGGGACTGTTGCGGCAGAAGGACGCCATTCGCCGCATCGCCGGCCGCCTGGCCGCGTCGCGCGACGTGTATGTCATCGGCCGCGGCCTGACCTACCCCGTGGCCCGCGAGATCAGCCTCAAGATCAAGGAGATCAGCTACATCCACGCCGAGGGGATGATGGGCGGGGAGCTGAAGCATGGGACGATCGCCCTCATCGAAAAAGGGACGCCGGTCATCAGCCTGATCAACAACAGCGACCCGGACATCCTGTCCAACACCCGGGAGGTCGAGGCCCGCGGCGGCCGGCCGATCATCATCACCAACAACCGGGCCGCGGCGGGCGGGCGGGAGACGATCGTCATCCAGACCGACAACGACGGCAAGTTCGGGATCCTGGCCGCGGTCGCCGGCCAGCTCCTGGCGTATTACGCGGCCGACAAGCTCGGCCGTCCCATCGACAAGCCCCGCAACCTGGCCAAGTCGGTTACGGTCAAGTAGAGACTATTTCTTCCCGGGGCCGAAGACCAGCGTCCCGGAGCTGACGATCAAGTCATTGTCGAACTGCTCGCCCGCATACATTCCCTTCTGTCCCCAGCCGCCGAAAACGCCGTCCCGGCCGGGCGAGGCGAGCTCGTAAGAATCCGGGCCGAGCTTCCGATAGAGGTATTCGTTGCCCCAGGCGTCCTGGAGCGGCAGGCTCTTGATGTAGAACGGCTCGAGGATGGACTTGAGCTCCCCGTAGCTAGACGCAGCAGGAGCCTTGGCGTTGTCCACGATGTAGCTTTCGATGGCCGTGCTGACCGTTTTCAGGTCGCTCAGCGTGTTCATTTGCTTGGCCTTCTCGGAGGCCTGCTGGAAGTTAGGAATGGCCACGGCCGCCGCTACGCCGGCGATGGTGACGACCGGCAGGAAGATCATGACCTCGGGCTTGAGGTTGTGGCAGTAGGTCCAGGTCGCTCCGTCGGGCCGGTTTTCGAAGACGCCGTAGGCCTTCAGCTCCTTGGGGAAGAAGGAGAAGATGAATTCATTGAGCTTCGCATCCGGACCGTAGCCCGAGTCTCCTCTGAGAACGTCGGCGTAGATCTTCCACAAGCGGGGCGAAAAATAGGTGAAGCCGTTGCCCTTGGCCGGAGCATGGCGGGCGAGGGCGGTGAATTCCTCGCTGCGGCGCAGGCCGTCGCCCTTGGCCCGGGCCTGGAGGACGGCCTCGGTGAGCTGGGGCGTTGTGGACACGATCAGATAGTCCTTGACCTCCGTCAGCCCGGGCTCGAGGGGAAAGGGCGCGGCGATCGCCGAAAACTGAAGCGTCCGGCGGCCCGGCTTTTCGACGAAGCGGGCCATGGCGAGCTTGCCCTTCAGCAGGTCGAAAAGGTAGGGATCCCGGACGCCCACCACCAGGGCCAGGCCGGGCTCGGGGATGGTCAGGGGAGTTTCGCTCGGGCCGCCGGGAAGGGTGATCCGGCGCTCCGGGTCCAGGGTGATGAACAGGCCGACGGAGCCGGTGAGCGAGGACAGCAGCTCATCGAGCTTGATTCCCTGAGCGGCCAGGGCCGGTTCGGCCTCCCGGACGAATTTTTGCGCGCCGGGGATCTGGGATTCCACAAGCTCGGCCTTGAGCCAGGTCCAGACATTATCCAGGCGGAGCTCGCCGAACAGGGCGAAGCCGGTGTCGGCCGGGAGGAGGTCGAGCTCCGTCAAAGCGCGGGGCGAGGCGCCGCCCAGCTGCCAGATCAAGCCCTTGTTCTTGGCCGGGTCATGGTGCAGCACCATTTTCGCCCGATGGAGCTCCGGGGCGACCGAGATGCTGCTGAAACCCACCCCCGAGATCTCGCCCAGGCCGAGGTGGCCGATGAGGCGCAGAACCGCGGCGAAGCCCGCGGCATCGCTCTCGCTCATCTGGCCGGCCAGGCCCTGGACAAGCTTGCCGCCCAATTCCTCGACGGCCCGAACGAGGCGTTCGGCGTTCAGGTAGGCGTACATGTCGCCGCCGGCGTCGAGACGGCCGGCCACCGCCCGGAAGCTGGTGGGCTCGGCGGGACGCCTCTCGTTCGGGAAACGAGCGGGGCCCAGGACATACATCAGGCCCGCGCCGGCCAAAAGTCCGATGAGGATATAAGGGATCGCTTTTTTCATGGATACCTCCCGGGATGGGGAGATTATGCGAAAAACCCCGGAAAAAATCAATGCGCCCGCCGGTGCGCGCGGTGCGTCAAGAAGAGCGGACCCCAGCGGCTCCCCAGCCGCGCCCCCCGGCCGGGCCTCACTCGATCCGTTTCTTGAAGCGGGTGACGCTCAGGCCGAGGATGACGACGCCGAAGATGAACATGGCCAGGGCTTCGTCCCACAGCTCCGGCCAGCCGACGCCCTTGAGGAAGATCCCCCGGATGACGACGAGGAAGTACTTGAGGGGGATGACGGTCGTGACCCACTGGAAGACGCGGGGCATGTTCTCGATGGGGAAGGCGAACCCCGACAGGAGGATCTGGGGGAGCATGAAGAACACGGCGGTCAGCATGGCCTGCTGCTGGTTGCGGGAGATGGTCGACAGGAACAGTCCCAGGCCCAGCGTCGTCAGCATGAACACCAGGGACAGCCCGAGGAGCAGGAGGAAGCTGCCCCGGAGCGGGACCTGGAACCAAAGAGCCACCACGCCGACGACGAGCAGGACATCGATGAACCCGACCAGGACGAAGGGCAGGAGCTTGCCCAGGATGAGCTGCCAGGGCCGGATGGGGGTGACGACGAGCTGTTCCAGGGTGCCCGCCTCTTTCTCGCGGACGATGCCCATGGAGGTCAGCATCATGGTCATGACCATGAGGATCATGGCCAGGACGGCGGGGGCCATGAAATTGAGGCTGCGCAGGTCGGGGTTGTACCACACTCGGATCTTCGGCTCGAAGAGAACCGGGGCCGGCCCGGCCCGGGGCGTCCTCTCCAGGCGTTCCAGGAGGATCTTTTGGCCGGCGCGGCCGGCGACGAGGTTGGCGTAGCCGAGGCCGATGACCGCGGCGCTCGAGTCCGCCCCGTCGGCGATGATCTGGATGCGCGCTTCCCGGCCCGCCTCCAGGTCGTCGCCGAAGCCCGCGGGCAGGACCAGGGCCAGGGAAGCCCGGCCGTTGTCCAGAAAGTCGTCGATCGCCTCGGGCGAGGCGACCCGGGCCTTTTCGGAGAAATAGCCGGAGTTGAGGAAGCTCGTCACGAAGGCCCGGCCGGCCGCCGACCGGTCCTGGTCGCAAACGACCAGGGGAATGTCCCGGACATCGAAGTTGGCCGCATAGCCGAGGATGATGAGCTGGATGATGGGTGAAACGAACAGGATGGGCAGGAGGCGCCGGTCGCGCCGGATCTGGATGAATTCCTTGCGGATAAGGGACAGGACGGCGGTCATCCGCGCTTCCTGCGGCCGAGCCGGCGGCCCGGCTCGTCGCTCTGGCGGAGGTTGGCGATGCTCAGGGCGAGGGTCAGCCCGGCGAACGCGGCCAGGAAGAGAAGGGCCGGGCCGAAGGCGGCCGGGCCGCTGCCCTTGATCAGGATGCTCCTCAGGGCGTCCAGGAAATACCGGGCCGGGACGAGGTAGGAAAAGGCCTGGATGACCACGGGCATGTTCCGGATGGGGAAGATGAACCCGGACAGGATGAAGGTGGGCAGGAACGTCGTCAGGATCGAGACCATGAAGGCCACCTGCTGGGTCCGGGTAACGGTCGAGATGAGGACTCCCTGGCCCAACGCTCCGGTGAGGAACAGGACCATGGTCAATAAGAGATAGAGGTAGCTGCCCTTGATCGAGACGCCGAACAGGAGGAAGCTGAGGAGCAGGACGAGGTGGGCGGACACGAGCGAAATGAGGATATAGGGGATCGTCTTGCCCAGGATGAGCTCGGACGACCGCACGGGTGAGACCGCGATCTGCTCCATGGTGCCCTGCTCCTTCTCCCGGACGACGGAGAACGAGGTCGAGACGACGACGATGACCATGAGGATGAAGGCCATCAGGCCGGGGACGAGGAAGCGGATGCTGCGGAGCTCGGGGTTGTACCACACCCGGACATCGGTCCGAAGGGGAACGGCCGGCCCCCGCAGTCCGCGGTCGTTCAGCCGCTGGGCGAACAGGCGCACCGATTCCTGCTGGACGATCGCCCCGATATAGCCCAGCGCGGTCGAGGCGCTCTGGGCGTTGGAGCCGTCCACGATGACCTGGACCTCGGGCTCCCGTCCGGCGGCCAGGTCGTCCCCGAAGCCGGGCGGGATGACCAGAACGAGGCGGGCCTCCTCGCGGCCCAGGATCCGGTCGATCGACCGCGGGCTGTCCAGCCGGAGCTTCAGGTCGAAGTACTCGGTGTGCTCGAGCTTGCCCGTGAACTCCCGGCTGGCCGAGGTCCGGTCCTGGTCGCAGACCGCCAGGGGCAGGTGCTTGACGTCGAAGTTGAGGGCATAGCCGTAGAGAAGGAGCAGGAAGGCCGGGATGACGAGCAGGAAGATGAGGCTCCGCGGGTCGCGCCGGATCTGCCGGAATTCCTTGATGATGATCGGTCGGAGGCGGAGAGCGGGACGCGTCACGAGCGGACCTCTCCGGCCGGGCGGCTGCCAGCCTGTTCCTCGATGGTGTGAATGAAGACGTCCTCGAGCGAGGGGGCGATCCGGTCCAGGCGGACGAGGGTCAATCCGTGCTGTTTGAGGACCCGGGGGATCCGCGTCCGTCCCTCGGCTTCGTCCGCGACGCTGACGTGGAGATAGGTCCCGAAGATCGAAGTCTCCAGAACCCAGGGCTCCCGCTGGAGGACCTCCATGGCCTCCACGGCCTGGCCGCATTCCACCTCGAACAGGGGATGACGGATGGCGCGTTTCTTGAGCTCCCCCGGACTGCCGCCGGCCACGATCCGGCCGGCATGGATGAGGCGGATGTCGTTGCAGTACTCGGCTTCGTCGAGGTAGTGGGTGGTGACGAAGACCGTGACTCCGCGCCCGGATAAGGTGTGGATCAGGTCCCAGAACTTGCGGCGCGAAAGGGGGTCCACCCCACCCGTCGGCTCGTCGAGGAAGACGATGGCCGGTTCGTGAAGGACGGCGCAGCCCAGGGCCAAGCGCTGTTTCCAGCCCACGGCCAGGGTCCGGGTCAGGCTTCGCTCGCGGCCGCGCAGTCCGGCCAGGTCCAGGACCCATGGCATCCGGGAGAGGATGGTTTTCCGCGACAAGCCGTACACCGAGCCGAAAAAGGAGATGTTCTCCTCCACGGTCAAGTCTTCGTAGAGCGAGAACCTCTGGGACATGTAGCCGATGGAGGCCTTGATCCGCTCCGGCTCCCGGCGGATGTCGAAGCCGGCGACCGCGGCCGTGCCGGATGTCGGGGCCAGCAGGCCGCACAGCATCCGGATCGTTGTCGACTTGCCGGCGCCGTTGGCCCCCAGAAAGCCGAAGATATCCCCGCGCCGGACGGCGAAGGATACGTCGTCCACAGCCGTGAACGCGCCGAAGCGCTTGGACAGGCCGCGGACGTCGATGGAAACGTTCATTCGCCCAGCGCCTTCATCAGTCTGGCCCGGGCCACGGCCAGGTCGGTCCAGGCCTGGACTTCAGCCGTTCGAGCCTGGCGGAGGAGAGTCTCGGCGTCGAGGACCTCGACCGAGGTCGCGACCTTTTCCTGGAAACGGTCCTGCGTCACGCGCAGGTTCTCTCGGGCGGACGCCACGGCCCGGCCGGCCGCGGCCACCCGCTGCTCGGCCCGGGCTACGGCCAGGCGGCCCTGAGTCACTTCCAAGGTGATCAACTCCGCGGCCTGGCGCCTCATCTCCCGCGCTTGGGTGAGCTGGGCTTCGGCCTGCCGGGCTTGTTCCGCGGCCTGACCGCCGTTCCAGATATCGAAGGACAGAGTGAGCCCGACGTCCCAAGTCCCGTAGAACTTGTCCTGGCTGGGGAGAAGCCTCGGATTGGGATTGGCCAGATAATAGTTGCCCGCCAAATAGACCTGGGGGAGTGCGCTGCCCTTGGCCGCGGCCGCGGAGGCCTCGGCCGCCCGGACTCTCAAGTCCAGGGACTTCAAGTCGGGGCGGTTCTGCTCTGCGCGGCGGATGAGGCCGGCCGGCCCGGATTCTCCTTCAAGAAACGGGAGCGAAGGGACGGCCTCCACCTCCGAGGCGATCTCGATCGCCGTGTCGAGCGGAAGCCCGAGCAGGCTGTTGAGACGCGTCAAGGCGACCTCCCGGCCGCTCTCCACTTCGAGCGCGGCCACTTCGGCGTTGGCCAGCTCGGCCTCGGCGCGGAGGATGTCGTTCCGCGTGGCCAGACCCTGGCCGGCGAAGTCTTTGATCCGGGTGAGGTGGGCCTTGAGGCGGGCGGTGTTTTCCGCGGCCGCCCTTCCCAGCTCGACCGTCAGGCTGTAATCCCAGTAAGCGCTCCGGACGACAAAGGACACCTCGCCGCGGTCGCGGACGATCTCCTCCTCGGCGGCATCCTCCAGGGCTTCGGCCGCGGCGGCGCCCTTGGACAGGCGGAAGCCGGTGAAGACGGGCTGAAGGACGCTCAGCCTCAGCATGGTGCTGTTGGTATAGTTGGGCGACACGACGAAGGAATTCGGAAAGCCCGGAGGCAGGATGGAAGCGAAGGGCAGAGTGACTTCAAAGGGAGGGACCTCGCTGAGACGGGCGTAGCTCGCCAGGAGTTTGAGCGCCGGACCCCGTCCGCCCTTGATCTCCCGGGCCCGCGACCGGGCGGCGTCCAGCCGCGCCTCCGAAGCCTTGACGCCGGCGGAATGGCGAAGTCCGAGGTCCACTGCTTCCTCGACCGACAGAAGCTTTTTTTGCGGATCGTCCGGGACGGCCGCCGTCATCGGCGGGACCGAGGCCGCAGCCGCAAGGACGGCGAGCCCCAAACACAGGATCTTACGCATGGTCAACCTCCAAGGGGCCGGTTTCGAGGAGAGAGATGAATACGTTTTCGAGGGAGGGCGGAACAGCCCGCCAATCGGCCGGGCCGAGCCCCGCGGCCTTGAGGACCGCGGCGATCCGGGCCGCGTCGCGGGCCGCGCTCCCGACGACGACGTGCAGGCGGTCGCCGAAGACCTGGACCTCTCCCCGGCCGGCCGAGGCGCGCAAGGCTTCGGCCGCGCGCCTCACGTCGGCGCAGACGACTTCGATGACCTCGCCCTTCATCCGGGCCTTGACTTCGCGGGGAGTGCCGGACGCGATCAGCCGGCCCCCGGCCATGAGGCCCACGCTCGAGCACCGCTCGGCCTCGTCCAGGTAGGGGGTGGACATGAAGATGGTGACCCCCTGGCGAAGCAATCCGGACAGGATCTTCCAGAAATCGCGGCGCGAAACCGGGTCGACGCCGGTCGTCGGCTCGTCCAGGAGGATAAGCCGGGGGGTGTGGACGAGGGTGCAGGCCAGGGCGAGCTTCTGGCGCATCCCGCCCGAGAGGCGGCCGGCCAGGCGGCGGCGGAACGGCTTGAGCCGGGTGAATTCCAGGAGCTCCTCGCGCCGCTCCCGGTAGCTTCGGACGCCGTGGATCTCCGCGAAGAATTCGATGTTCTCGTCGACGGTCAGGTCGCCGTACAAGCTGAATCTTTGGGACAGGTAGCCGATGTTCTCCTTGATCTTGTCCGTCTGGCTGAGGAGGTCGAAGCCCAGGACCCGGGCCGTCCCGGACGCGGGCCGAAGGATCCCGCACAGAAGCCGGATGGTCGTCGTTTTTCCCGCCCCGTCCGGACCGACCAGGCCGAACATCTCTCCTGGGCGGACTCTCAGGTCGAGGCCTCGGACAGCCTCGACATCTTCGAAGGTCTTTCTCAGGCCGCTGGCGGAGATGGCCAATTCGGGCATGGAGGCGTCCTTACTTGGCCGGCGGGAGCGCTTGGATCACGGCGTCGGCCGGCAGCCCGGGCTTGAGCAGGCCGTCCTCATTGGGCAGCTCGACCTTGACTCCGAACACCAGCTTGACCCGGTCTTCGCGCGTCTGCACGTTCTTCGGCGTGAACTCCGCCTCGGGCGAAATGTAGGTGACCGTTCCGGGGAAGGCCCGGTCGGGGAAAGCGTCGATCGTCACTTCGGCCCGGTCGCCCAGCTTGACCCGGCCGGCCTCCCGCTCGGTGAGGTAGACCATGAGGAACACCCGGTCGAGCTTGGAGACGACCGCGACCGTCGACCCGGGCATGGCCAGGTCGCCGGCTTCGAGCGGCAGCCGGGTGACGATGCCCGCGGCGGGGGAGGCGAGGGTCGCGTCGGCCAGCGATTTCCGGAGAAGGTCGGCCGCAGCCCGGGCCTGCTCGAGCCGCGCTTCCGCCGCGCGGATTTCCTCGGGACGGGCCAGGCGCCTGACCTTGTTCAGCCCCTCGCGGGCCGCGGCCGTCTGGGCCTGGGCCACGATCAGCCGCGCCTCGGCATCATCCTTCTGTTTGGAGGTGACGCTGCCCTTGGACTCGAGCTCGCGCATCCGGCGGGCGTCCTCGGAGGCGACGGTCAGGCCGGAATCAGCCTGCCGCAGGAACTCCTCGGCCTGGCGGATGTCCTCGACCCGGGCGCCGCTGCGGAGCAGGGCGAGCTGGGCTTCGGCCAGCGTCACTCCGGCCTCGGCCTGGCGGAGCTGGAGGGAGAGAGTTTCCGTTTCCAGAACGGCGATGATGTCGCCGGGCTTGACCCGGGCGCCTTCGGCGATGCGCAGCTCCTGGATGCGGCCCATGGTTTGGGCCGCGACCCGGACCTCGCGGGCTTCGATCGTCCCGGAGGCGCGGATTTCGCCGGGCCGGCCGGCTCGGGAACAGGACGCGGCCGCCAGCGCAGCGGCCGTCAGAGCGGTCCAAGTGATCAATGACCGGGTTTGATTTCTCATGGGTCCTCCTGCCGGGGAGTGGGGAGTGGGACGCCGCTCCGCTCGAACGAGCGGCGGGCGGCGTCGGTCAGGATGCCGCCGAAAAAAATGCCGACGATCGCGGCGAAGGTCTGGGAGGGAGAGCGATCGCTCCGGGCGACCTCTTCCGGATTGACGAGATTCTGGATCACGAGCAGGAACATCCGCAGGATCAGGCCGACGTCGGCCTCGGGCCGGAAGACGCCTTCGGCCTTCCCGGCTTCGAGCAGGTTCCGGAAATGGGTGAGGATATGCTGCCTGCGGAACGACTCGATCTCCGCCCAGATGTCGGGCGCGGCCTTTTGAATGTCCCGGGCCATGGCCGGACGGAGCCGGCCGAGCTCCTCGCTCAGCGCCGAGAACAGGCGGGCCAGCTTTTCGGCGGCGGGCACGCCGGGGGCCTCCACGATGGCCAGGATGCGGGACTGGATCGAGCCGAGCATGGAGCGGACGATCCGCTTCAGGAGGTCGTCCTTGCCGCTGACGTTCTTATACAAGGTGGCCTTGCTGATGCCCAGGTCGGCGGCGATGTCGTCCATGGTCACACGGACGAACCCGTATTCGAGGAACCGCCGGCGAGCCGCCTCGACGATCCGGCCGCTCAGATGATCGGGAGGCTTTTCGGAAACTAGTAAAACTCTATTAGTTTTCATAGTTCATGTTGAATTATACCGCAGAAAAATGGCGTGTCAAGCCCCCTCGGGGCCTTGGCGGTTCACCACCTGGAGCGAAGGCCCCGTCTCGCCTCAGGGGCGGACTTTTCAGCTTGACATTTTCCGGTGGGCGGATGAGAATGGGAAAAAAGGGGACGGGTTCCGTCTTCCACCAATCTCGCAAGGAGGGACGATTGAACGTCAAAGCATTCAAGGTTCTTGTTTTGGTCGTGTTTCTCGCCGTCGGCCTGGCCTGTATCCTTCCAGCGCCTGCGCCCGCTCCGGCGCCCGAGCCGGCTCCTGCGCCTGAGCCGGATGAAGAGGGCGGAGCGCCCCTGGGCGGTGTTCCCAGAGTCATCGCGGCTCCCGACCGGTTCACCTTGAACTTCCGGAAGGCCTACCTCGTCTACGACCCCCAGACCGGAACGCTCCAGATCACGGCCGAGGGCAACGTCCTGTCCTATGGCGGAGACTGGGAAGTCCGCAAGATCCGTTCCTACCTCTTCCATATGCGTCAGACAAACTGGCGCGATTTCTACTGGCAGGTCAACACCAGCCGCCTGGGAGTCACTGTGATCCGGGGCGGAACGTTCGGCAACGTCATCGGTGGAACGACCAAAACGCTTCCCTTCGACGTGGACAAGACGGGCGGCGCGGGGGATGCCACGCCTCAGCAGTTCAAGATCACCTTCCCCAAGTCGCACCTCGTCTATAATCCGAGCTCCGACGTCCTTCAGCTCACCACCGAGAACATGGTGATGTCCTATTGCAGCGATTGGCAGCGGTGCAAGCTCAACAACAACAGCTACCATTTCCGGCAGAACAATTGGGCGGCGTTCTTCTGGAAGGTGGGCACCGTCAACAAAAAGGTCTGGCGCTGCCGGGGCGGAAGCTTCTGCCACACCGGCGGTTCGGATGACCTGTTGAACATCCGGGTGGACGTCACCCGCTAGGCCTGATCCCGGGCTGCGCGCCGGACGGACTGTCACCGGAATTTCGACCAAAAGCCGGGGCGGGACTCTGCCTGGCGAATTATCGCTTGTGCCGTAATCCCTGTTGGTATATACTAATTTTCCTGTTTTAGACTCAACTCATCTCATGGCGATACATGGGCGAGCCCGCCTGATCGATAAGATCGAAAATGGGCTGACGCTGAAGAACAAGCCCATTCGCATCGGATAGGATATGCATTTCACCGAACTCGACCTCGACCCCGACCTGCTCCGGGGGATCGCCGACAAGGGCTTCACCACCCTGACTCCCGTCCAGGAGCAAACCCTGACCGTGACCCTCCGGGGAGGGGACGCGGCCGTCCAGTCCCAGACCGGGACGGGCAAGACCGCGGCCTTCCTCATCACCCTTTTTCATCGCCTCCTGGCCCGCCGCGGCGCGCCCCGGAACAAGGCTTTGGTCATTGCTCCCACTCGAGAGCTGGCCATCCAGATCGAGGGCGAAGCGCGCATCCTGGGCGGCCACGTGCCGGTCCGGGTCGGCTTGTTCTACGGGGGGGTGGGCTACCAAGTCCAGGAATCCCTGCTGAGAAAGGGTGTCGATGTCATCATCGGCACGCCGGGGAGGCTCATCGACTTCTGCGAAAAAGGGATGCTGAACCTCAAGGAGGTCGGCTTCCTGGTGATCGACGAGGCCGACCGCCTGTTCGACATGGGCTTCCTGCCCGACCTGCAGAGACTGCTGGCCCGGCTGCCCGCGCCCGGTCATCGCCAGAGCATGCTCTTCAGCGCCACCCTCGGCCGGCTGGCCCGCCGGATCGCCTCCGATCACCTCCGCGACCCGGAGTTCATCGAGGTCACGCCCGACCAAGTGACTGTGGACACGGTCTCCCAGGTGCTGTACCACGTTAAAAGCCACATCAAACCGAACCTCCTCCTGGGCCTGCTCGAGAAGCATCGGCCGGCGAATGCCCTGATCTTTGTCAACACCCGGCACGAGGCCTTCCGTCTGGCCAAGCGGCTCGAGCTGAACGGCTACCGCTCGCGCCACCTGACCGGCGACCTGCCCCAGGCGGAACGGACGAAGGTCGTCCACGATTTCGCCTCGGGGAAGATCCCCTTCCTGGTGGCCACGGACGTCGCGGCCCGCGGCCTGCACATCGAGGGGCTGGAGATGGTGATCAACTTCGACCTGCCTCAGGATTTCGAGAACTATGTGCACCGCATCGGCCGGACGGCCCGGGCCGGACGCTCGGGGATGGCCATCTCCCTGGCCAGCGAAGGGACGGACGACTACCTGAGGGCCATCGAGAAATACATCGGCTCGATGATCCCGGTCGAGACGGCCGACATGAGCCTGTACTTGACGGACCAAAGCGTGGCCCATCCGGTCCCGCGGCAGCAGCGAAGCTCCGGATCCGGACGCTCCGGGTCCCGGCGTCCGCGGCGCTGAGGGTCCGGGGGGCCGGCCCTCATTTTTTCTTTTTGTCCTCGCCCAGCATCGGCACGAAGCGGACCAGGGTGATCTCCTCTTGCCGGACCTGTCCCTTGACCTTCCGCAGACGGAGCAGTCTCTGGATGTCATTCGTCTCGCCCACCGGGATCACCAGCCGGCCGCCCTCCTGGAGCTGGTCGAGAAGGGGCTGAGGGACGCGGCGCGCGGCGCAGGTCACGATGATGCCGTCAAAAGGGCCGCGCTCCGGCCAGCCGAAGAACCCGTCCCCCGAGCGGACCTCGACCTTGGCGGCGCCCAAGTCTTTCAATAAGCGGGCGGCCGATTCGGCCAGCCGGGCGTTGATCTCGATGGTGAACACACGATCCGCGAGAAGCGCCAGGACGGCCGCCTGGTAGCCGGACCCCGTCCCGACCTCCAGGACCGTTTCTCCGCCCTGGAGCTCCAGGCATTGGGTCATGAGGGCGACGATGTAGGGCTGGGAAATGGTCTGCCCTTCTTCGATGGGCAGGGGATAGTCCTCATAGGCTTGTCTCCGGAATTCGGGACCGACGAAGAGATGGCGGGGCACCCGGCCCATGGCCTCCAGGACCCGCTTGTCCCGGATGTCCCTGGACCGGAGCTGGTCCTTGACCATGGCTTGACGGGCTCGGGCAAAGGCTTCATCCTCGTTTTGCGCCGATGAGAGCTCGCCGCTCCGGAGAGGGCAGGACAAGACGAGAACAATCAAGGCGATGACCTCGGCTCCTTTCCTCATGATCCTATTATTGGCCTGTCGGGTCGAGATTTCAACGTTTCGGAGGCTTCCTGGCAGAAGGCAATAAGGCGAATGCCTGCCCGGGTTGGGCGCGTTGACGGCCGGAAGGGCGTGTGCTACGGTAGCCGTGCGCCGGACAAGAATTCCATGCCTGCACGCTTCTCCCCTGAGATCGTCGTCGAGTCGGGAGGACTCGGGCCGAGCCCCAGCGGCGTGGGCTACTACACGCAGGAGTTGCTCCGGGCCTACGCCGCTCTGCCCGAACGCTGGCCCATGACACTGCTGGCTTACCGGTTCCGGCTCCGCTCGCGGCCCAGCCCGTCCGAGCGCTATCTTGAAGAGCTCGCCCGAAGCTTGAAGGCTCGGCTTGAGGTTCGGCGCAGGTTGTTGCCCGCTCCCGTTTACGCCGGACTCAGAAAGCTCGGACTCAGGCCGCCCGTCCCCTTGGACGGATTCGCCCCTCCCGGCCGCCGCATCTATTTTTTCCCCAACTACGTGGGAGAGCCGTTGCGGCGAGGTTGGTGCATCCCGGTGATCTATGATTTCGGGTTTCTCCGCTTTCCTCGAAGCCTTCCCGGCCGCGACGACCTGTTCCTCAAGTGGTACCTGCCCCGCGCTTTAAAGCGGGCCCTTCACATCGTGGTGATCTCCGACAGCGTCGGGCGGGAGCTCGAGAGGGCTTACGGCGTTCCAGCCGACCGGATCACGACCGTCTATCCGGCCGCGGACCGTTCCCGGTTCCGGCCTGATATCCCGGCCGTCGAGCGCCGCGCCGTCCGCCAAAAATATGGCCTGCCGCCGGGATATATTTTCTCCTTGGGCACGCTCGAGCCGCGCAAGAATTTCGCCCGGCTCGTCGAAGCCTATGCCTCGCTCCCCGAAGGCCTCCGCCGCCGGGCGCCCCTGGTCATCGCCGGGGGAAGGGGATGGAAGAACGAGGATGTCCGGAAGCTCGTCCGGGGATTAAGTCCCGACTCGGGCGGCAGGCTCTTGGGCTACATTGATGACAAGGACCGTGCGCCCTTGCTTGCGGAAGCCTCTGTGTTCGCCCTTCCTTCTTTATATGAGGGGTTCGGCATGCCTGTCCTGGAGGCCCTGGCCTGCGGGACGCCGGTCGTCACCTCCCGCCGCGGCGCGCTATCCGAAGTCGCGGGCGAATCGGCGGTCTATGTCGATCCCCTGAGCCCGGGGGACATCGCCCGAGGCTTGAGGGCCGCACTGGAAGAACCCGGACTCAGACAGAAGCTTGCGTCCGAAGGCCTGAAGCGCGCCGCCGCTTTTCAATGGGAAGCGAGCGCCCGGACTCTGGCCGGCGTCTTTGAAAAAGCCGCCCTTAAAATGATATAAGAGCTTCAAAGGAGCCTGCCGTGATCGAGATCAGCAACGTATCCAAGAGCTACAACAAGGGCAAGGTCAAAGCCGTGGACGACCTCAGCCTGGTCGTCAAGCCGGGCGAGATCTTCGGCTTCCTGGGCCCGAACGGCGCCGGCAAGACGACCACCATCAAGATGATCGTCGGCCTGCTCAAGCCCGACTCGGGGAAGATCGCGGTCAACGGCCTGGACACCCAAACGGACGCCTTGCGGTGCAAGGCCCTCACGACCTACGTCCCGGATTACCCGGCCGTGTACGAGCGCCTGACCGGGCTGGAGTACCTGAACTTCATCGGGGACGTCTACGGCGTCCCCAAGAGCGACCGCCTGGCCCGGATCGAAAAATGGCTGGAGGTCTTCGAGCTCGGCGGGGCCGTGTCGAACCCCATCCAAAGCTATTCCCACGGCATGAAGCAGAAGATCGTCCTGATGGCCGCGCTCCTGCCCGCGCCGGAGGTCATGGTCATGGACGAACCCATGGTCGGCCTGGACCCGCGGGCCGCCTTCCAGCTCAAGGAGCTCATGCGGGAACATTGCGACCAGGGCCAAACGCTCTTCTTTTCCACCCATATCATGGAGGTCGCCGAGAAGCTCTGCGACCGGATCGGGATCATCAACAAGGGCCGGCTCGTCGCCTGCGGGACGATGGCCGAGCTGAAGCAGATGGACCGGGCCGAGACGTCCCTGGAGGACATCTTCCTGGAGCTGACCGAGAAATGAAGCGCCTGGCCTCGCTCGTCCGCGTCGGCCTCCGAAGCAACTTCGGGTTGTCCCTTCTGCGCTACCGGATCTTCCAGCAGAAAAAGGACCTGTGGCTGGTGCCGGTCATGGGGCTGGCCGTTTTCGGCGTGGGGTCCCTGTTGTACGGTTACCTGAGCCTGATCAAGGGCTTCTACGGGATCCTCAAAGCCATGGGCCAGGAGCAGGCGCTCCCCGGGTTCGTCCTCCTCATGGGACAGTTCCTGATCCTCGTCTTCGGGCTGTACTACGTCATCTCGGCCTTCTATTTCTCCCGCGACCTGGAGATGCTCATCCCCCTGCCGCTCAAGCCGGGCGAGGTCCTTCTGTCCAAGTTCACGGTCATCTTGGTCAACGAATACCTGACCATGGCCCCCCTCGTCCTGCCGATGCTCATCACTTTCGGGGCGCTGTCGAAGGCGGGGTGGGGGTACTGGGTCAACGGCCTGGCCGTATACTTGCTCCTGCCGGTCATCCCCCTGTGCCTGGTCACGGCCCTGACCATCGGCTTGATGCGGGCGGTCAACCTCAGCCGGAAAAAAGACGTGCTCATCATCGTCGGCAGCCTGGTCTTGATCGTCCTGGGCTTCGGCTTCCAGGTCATGGTCAGCCGGTCGATGGGCGCCGATCCGGACCCCCAGGCCCTGGCCAAGATGTTCGCCTCGCCGGACAGCATCCTGAACCGGGTCGGCCGGAATTTCCCGCCCAGCATCTGGGCGGCCAAGGCCCTGGCCGGGGGATTCGGCCGGTCCGGCCTTCTGAACCTGGCCCTGCTGGCGGCGGTGTCGGCGGCCGGCTTCGGCGCTATTTTGGTCCTGGCCAGGAAGCTCTTCTACGGGGGGCTCGTCGGGGTCGGCGAGATATCCGGCCGCAAGAAGCCGCTGACGGCCCGTGAAATGTCGCAAAGGATCTCCTCGGGCCGGAGGCCGGTCAAAGCCGTCTTTCTCCGAGAATGGCGGGTCATGAACCGCACGCCCATTTTTCTCATCAACGGCATCCTGACGGCCTTCATCATCCCCCTGATCTTCGTCATCATGGCCACGATGGGAGACCGGGGCGGCGACGGCGCGTTCATGCTCCGGGCCCTCACCTCCGCGGGGAGTCCGACGACCTCCATCCTGACCGCGGCGGCTTTCATGATGGTCTGCGGCTGTCTCAACGGGACCTCGTCCTCGACCTTCTCCCGCGAGGGGAAGCTGTTCTGGATGTCCCGGGTCATTCCCGTCTCGCCGCGCGAGCAGGTGCGGGCCAAGTTCTATCATTCCTACCTCGTCACCCTGCTGGGGATCGCGACGTCCCTGGCGGTCCTGCTCATCGGCCTGAAGCTCAAGCCTCTCCATTGCCTGGCCGGCTTGGGCCTGGCTCTGGTGGGGGCCGTCGGGCTGACGGCCGTGGGCATGACGATCGACCTGGCCCGGCCGCTTCTCGAATGGACCAACCCCCAGAAGGCCATCAAGCAGAACCTGAACGTCGTCTTCGGCATGCTGGCGGACATGGGGCTCCTGGCCCTGGTCGGCTACCTCCTGTTCCGCCTGTCCGCCGCCGGGGTGCGGCCGGCCGGTCTGGTGCTCATCGCCCTGGCCGCGCTGGCGGTCCTGTCCGGGCTCGGCTGGCGCCTCCTGATGGGACTCGCCGAGCGGCGATACCAAGAGATCGAGGTCTGAACCGGTCCGCATCCCGGGAATGATTCCAGGACGCCGAACGGAAACCTATTTCATATCTTGTCGAGTGTTTTCCGACGTTACCGCACCAGCCCCCGGCGCTTGAGGAGCGCCTCGACCTTGGGCTCGCGGCCGCGGTTTTTGCGGTTATTGACATTGCCGCCCGTCCGGAGAGAGAGTCCCGCTGTGGTGAGGAGGGGAGATCCATCGACCGGAGCGGGAATTCCCGCGTCGCGGAAAAAGGAAACTCTTATCCTTTATACTATAATGACATGGTTAGCCGGGAGCGGCCGGTAGAGGAGGTTGATTTCATGCCAGATACAAACCGAGTTCGACGGATTTTCATTCGGGGCTCCGTCCGATCAGGGCTCATCGTCTGTCTCTTAGCCGTGAATTTTTCTGGAGCCGGGGCCCAAAAAATTGAAAGCCTTGCGGAAAAATCGTATCGCGACGGCGTGCTGCGCAAGGTCGCCGATCTCGTGGAAAGCAAATACGTCCTGGCCGACAAGGCCAAGGGATTCGCCGATGCCTTCCGGGCCAGGTGCGCGGCCGGCGCGTACGCGTCCATCGTCGAGCCCAAGGCCTTCGCCGAAAAAGTCAATCGCGATCTCATGGCCATTACCGGCGACAAACACACGAATTTCCGGGTCCTCACGCCGAGCGCGGCCGGGGAGGCTCCGCAGAGCCGGCTTCATCACTCCATCCGCTATTACCGTCTGCGGCAGAAGGAGAACACCGGCTTCTTCAAGGTGGACTGGCTCGAGCCGGGGATCGGCTATCTCGAGCTGCGCCGGTTCTATTCCTTCGATCAGGCCAAGGACATGATTCTTGCCGCTATGAAGCTCCTGTCGGCTTCCCGGGCCTTGATCATCGACGTTCGGGAAAACGGCGGCGGTTCGGGCGATTACCTGAGCAGCTTCTTCCTGCCCTATCCGACCGCTTTGACCGGCTCGTATTCCCGTCAAGCGGACGAGCTGACCGAAAACCAGACCCGCTCCGACATCGGCCTGAAACCGCTGACCGAAATTCCGGTCGTCATCCTGATAGGCCCCCGAACGTTTTCCGCGGCCGAGGCTTTTGCCTACGACATGCAGTCGAAAAAGCGGGCGGTTCTCGTGGGCGAACCCTCGGGCGGAGGGGGACATTCGGTCGACGTCTTCCGCATCGACGACCAGTTCGAATTCTACATTTCGACCGAACGCGGCGTCAGTCCGGTCACGGGCGGCAACTGGGAAGGGACCGGGGTTATCCCCGATGTCCGCGCCTCGGCCGGAGAGATTATGAATAAGGCCCTCGAACTGGCGAGAAAGGCGGCCGAAGAGTACGGCCGGACGCTGGAGGCGGCCGAGACCAAGGCCGTCGCCGCTATGCAGGCGGACCTGGATCGCGCCGAGGCGTTTTTTAAGGAAAATCGGGCCGCCGAGGGCGGCGCGGCCCTGGATTCGCTGTTCCGGACCGCGGCCGAAGCCGGCCTGCTCAGCGAATTTTTCATGGTGGTTTTGGCCTACGAATATCGTTCGGACCCCAAGGACCCGATGCTGCTATCCATAAGCCGGAAGATGGTCGAGCTCTATCCCGGATCCGTGGACGCCCTCGCCTGGCTGGCCAATATGTATAATGAAAAAGGCGAAAAAGAACCGGCCCTGCGATGCTACCGGAAAATGTTGGAGTTGATCCCCGGCCATCCGGACGCCGTCCGGATGATTAATAAGCTGGAAGGGAAATAGCCCCCCTCTCCTGATCAGAGCGCGCTCAGGAACGGCGGTATTCCATCCCGCGCTCGGCC
>Ga0209254_10001279_pt1 | contig 22328 bp, 25 predicted proteins | sample FrelakmetDIP11DI_FD_187148 | JGI IMG/M metagenome (GOLD analysis project Ga0209254, IMG submission 187148) | Freshwater lake sediment microbial communities from the University of Notre Dame, USA, for methane emissions studies - DIP11 DI (SPAdes)... | ecosystem: Environmental > Aquatic >...
ACAAAAACCCTGTGCCCTGTCAGTTTTAACAGCACGACCACGAGAATCGCGATAACGAGGACTCCGATAACGAGACCAAGGGCATCGCTCTGACCGACCTTGAGATCGTCCAGTTGCAGGGCAATCTGATGGATCTGCTGATCGTTGAGTTGAACGATCCTGTTCTGTATATCTTCCCGTGAAAATCCTAACTGGTCCAGCCTTTCGCTTACCGCCTTGACTTCCAGCGTCTGACGGATTTTATCGAGATCGGCAGTTCTCTCTCCCCGGGCTATTGCTATTATCTCAGACGGCGCCAACCCTGCATCGACTCTCGGCGCGATACCGATGATGAACATGGCTGCAACGAGATACCATGCAATATATTTCATAAATGGAATGTTCATTGTAGTCACCTCCTTTCGTCTATAGTGCCGCACAATAATGCCAAATGGCGTTCCAATGCCTGATGCACGTTACTGCTACTGCGCTGATATCCTCGGCAGTGTTCCAAACAGGTACTTCAGGTCTTCGTCCTCAAATCTCATACCGACTCCCGCGTATCCGCCGCGCCACTTATCACTCAAAATATTGTCAGCGCCAGCGGATATGAAGATATTCTTAAAGAGAAAATAATCGATTCCGACTTTTATATGCGGATTTTCGGCATCTTCTTCGTCATTCGAGAAATCCCATGCATCAGCCGTTATCTTGCCCCTGTCGTTATGAAAGAAATAATCGCCGCCAACCCCAAAAGTATTTTCAGTCACTCCTATCCTTAACGCGAGATTATCGAATCTTTTCGCGAACTGAGCGGTAAACTCAATCTTCTTTTCGATCTCCTCCTCATTTGTATAGGTGGTCCCCGAAGAGGTAGTCTTGATCGTTTCCGTTTCTGTTACTCTTCCCAGCGGGTCCCCGACAACACCCAGGATGTAATACTTGTCAGGCCTTGGCTGAAAGGTGACGTAAAAATATCCTTTCCCCTCTTGCGGCTTTGTGAGATACTCTGTCTGGAATGTAACGAAAGTCCTGAAGCGTTCTACCGCTGATATCGTTCTCTCGACTCCTTCTGCCGCCTTATTCACCGATTCGTAGAGGCGGTCGTCTTTTACAAGCTTGCCGAGTGATCCCTCGCCCCTATCAATTTTTTGGGCAATGCTCTGAAACGACTCCACAGTGCTTTTTACCGCAGGTCTGTTTTCTTCAACCATGGCCTTTAAATCATTTGTCGCCTTATTCAAGTTTGCAAAAAGATCCGGGCCTTCTTTCTTCATCTGGTCAGAAAAATCTTTCAGATTTCCAACTGTTGCAGTCAGGGGATCTTTATTCTTCTCAACGAAATCCTTAAGGGATGCGGTGAGATCGTTGACATTCTGAAGCACCATCTGCACTTTCTGATCATTCGCGGCGATTGACCGGTTGAGACTCTCAGTCATTTCCCCTATATTAAGCACTGCTGCCTTAAGGGATCGCCTTGCTTCTTCCGTGCCGAACGATTCATTCAAAGATTCTGCGAGCAAGCTGATATTCTCCGATACCTTTGATAGCTTACGGAGCATATCGTCTATATCAACAACTTCCAGCACGTTCTTTATGGCATCTCCCTTCGCAAGGAGCGGCGGTTGTGCGCCTATTTTTATATCGAGATATTTATCTCCAAGAAGCCCTGATGCTTTTATGGAAGCGGTTGCATCGCTGTAGAGCCTAACTTCTTTATTCAAGCGCAGCACTAAATACGCTTCTCCCTGTTTCAGCTCTATTTTTTCTATAGTCCCCGCGTCAACACCGGCAATTTTTACTTTCGTCTTCACATCGAGACCAGCAATGTTTTTAAAAGAGACATAATAAGGCGTTCCTTCTGTTCTCATCCATTCGAGGCCGCCTACCCTGAAGGTCATAAACGCCAGCACCGCCAATACGAAAAGCGCAAAAAAACCGACCTTAAGCTCTGTTGAAAGACTTCTCATACTGGACTCCTTCTATTGTTATTGGGCCTACTGCGCTTCCGGTAACAAACTGCCTGACCAAAGCGTTCTGCGTGTTCTTAATCTCTTCAGGGGTTCCTGTCTCCACAATCTTCCCCTCATACAGCATGGCGATTCTGTCAGCTATTTTATACGCACTGTTCATATCGTGCGTTATGGCGATGCTCGTTACTTTAAGACGCTGCTTCATTTCGATAATGAGATCATTGATCGCATCTGCCATGATGGGATCAAGCCCTGTGGTCGGTTCATCGTATAAAAGTATTTCCGGCTCATGTGCGATTGCCCTTGCAAGTCCTACCCTTTTTCTCATCCCGCCGGATAAATCCGACGGCATTACCTCTTCAACCCCAACAAGTCCGACCAAACGCAATTTCTCAGACGCGATGGCCCTCACTTCCTTCGGCGTCATTTTTTTGCTCCTTAAAAGGGAAAACCCCACATTTTCCCATACGGTCATCGAATCAAACAGCGCTGCCATCTGAAAAAGCATGCCGAATTTTTTTCTTATTTCATAGAGTGCGTTCTCGTGTAATGTGGTGATATCAATACCATCTATGCGTATCGTCCCGGAATCAGGCGCCAATATCCCGATGATATGTTTTACAAGAACACTTTTCCCGGATCCGCTTCCACCGATGACGACCATGCTCTCGCCTTTTTCGACGGTGAGGTTCACACCCGTAAGGACCTGTTTTTTCCCAAACGACTTATGTAAATCGACAATCTCTATCATTTGAAAAGCCACACAGAAAGAAAGTAATCTGATATTAATATCGTCATAGATGATAACACAACAGCCCCTGTCGTGGCCTTTCCCACCCCTTCTGCGCCTCCTCTCGTATAGAACCCCTTATAGCAGCTTATTAAAGAGATGCTCGCGCCGAAGAAGCCTGATTTTATAAGACCGTTCAGAATATCGCTTACCTCAAGATAATCCCATGTTCTTTTCCAGTACGCGATGGAGCTCGTTTCGAAAAGACCCACCGTTACAATATATCCACCTATGATCCCTGTAATAGCCGCAATAACAGCAAGTGCGGGGAGCATAAATACCCCTGCGATGAATCTCGGTACAACGAGATATTTTACCGGATTGGTAGCGAGCGTCTCGAGCGCATCTATCTGCTCCGTGACCCTCATAGTGCCCAACTCGGCAGCTATGGCAGCTCCGGCCCTGCCGGCTACGATAAGACCGGTCAGCACGGGGCCGAGTTCTCTTGTCATAGAGAGCGCGACAACGGTTCCCACCAATGATTCGGCACCGAATCTCTTAAAACCCGTGAACGTTTGCAGGGCAAAGACCATGCCGGTAAATAGGGCGGTTATCAGCACGACGGGCAATGAGCGTATGCCTATCTCGAGCATCTGTTTAAAGGTATTTTTCGCTTCGAACGGCGGACGAAATAATTGCTTCACTGCGGCAAAAAGAAGAAGCAGAATCCTGCCTAGTTCTTCAGAAAACCGGATGACTGTTTTTCCGGCAAGCTCAATCAGTCTCAACATACGTTCTTCGTGCCCTGCTTCCGAGCGAAGTGAGGATTTCATACGATATGGTATTTGCTTTTAATGCGAGTTCCTCTGCAGTTATTGTTTCCCCGGCCTGCCTGCCGAGGATGACGACCTCGTCATTCTTCTTTGCATTTTTTGCATCCGTCAGGTCAAGCATGGTGAGATCCATACAGACCCGTCCGGCAACAGGGACCCGCTTCCCCCTCACCAGCATTTCCCCGTTGTTCGAAAACAACCTGCTGTAGCCGTCTGCGTACCCAATGGGAACCACGCCGATTCTGCTCGGTCTTTTTGCGATAAATGTTCTTCCATAACTGATCGGCGTACCGGGCGGAACGTTTCTGATACAGAGGAGCTTTGATTTTATCGTCATTGCCGGCAGCAATTTCGGAGCAGGGATTTTGCATTCGGGGTTCCGGCTCAATGGTGAGTATCCATACAACATTATCCCCGGCCTTACCGCATCGAGGTATGCTTCTTTGAATGTCAGTACTGCTGCGCTGTTTGCCATATGCGAGAAAAACTTCTTCTTCACTTTCCTGGAGATAGCTATCTGTATTGTAGTAAACCTTTCAAGCTGGAGACGAGCGTACGATCTGTCAGAGAGGTCGGCTTCGGAAAAATGACTTAAGAGTCCTTCTATTTCGATGCCGGGCATTTCGGATATGGCCATGATATCTTCGATGATAGTATCGCCATGCAATCCCAATCTTCCCATGCCGGTATCGATCTTTACATGAATTTTTTTTACCGTCTTCCTTTTCAATGCCTCTGAGGACAGTGAGGCCGCCGTCTCTTTGCTATAGACAACGGGAATAAGGGCGAGATCAAAAAAAGCCTTCGTGTCATCTCCGTCAAAGAGTACAATGATGGGAGCAGTAATTCCCTCGTCCCGCAATTTTTTTGCTTCGCCGACATAGGCGACTGCGAGATAGGGTACGCCTTCCTGAAGAAGCTTCCTGGATACCCCCACAGCTCCATGACCGTAGGCATCAGCCTTTACAACGGCAATGACCGGTCGATTGTTGGCGGTCTTTCTGACTACGTTAAGGTTGTGTGCTATCGCCGATAGATTGATCTCTGCAATAGCGCCTCTATTCACCTTCTTTGTCTATTTTTTCCTTCTTCGCTTCCTTTGTCTCTTTATCGGGCGTAACGTCGATTTCGTCACCCTCGCGTACGCTCTTCTTAAAGTTTTTGATCGCCTGCCCGATGCCGCTTCCGATTTGAGGAAGCTTTGTAGCACCGAAGAGTACCACGATGATGACCAGTATAATAATCAACTCCTGTGTTCCTAAACCAAACATGTCTTTCCTCCTGTCTCGTTTTCAAAATCCTGCATGGTATTTATATTAACAAAAGACCTTCCCTCAGGGTCTATTTTCCTTACATCCGCTTCCTGAATGTACAAAACATTACAGTCCCGGAGGAAGCACTTCAGGCTCCTTTTTTCGTGATGGAGCGCCTCCTCCATCCTTCGCACAAGACTTTTGGCATATACTCCAAGCAAAGGTTGCGGCTCGTTATTGAAAACAGGGATAACGGCATCATATTCACGCCGCCATCTGCCTGCAATATACCTAATAAGTATACCATTTATGTCTGGCATATCGCACGCTGTCACGAACACATCTGAGACATCGGGAAGGGATAACGCTGAAAAAATACCTGTCATCGGACCCCTCACCTGTATGCTATCTCCCACCATCGGAAGACCGAGGTAATAATAGTGTTCAGGCGTATTCGTACTGAGGATAATCCTGTTGAATACTTTTCTGAGACGCTGGATTGATACTTCAAGAATCCTTCCGTCGCGTATGTCGATGAACCCCTTTAAGAGAGGAATCCGCCTGTTTTCTCCTCCAGCCAAAATCAGGGCATCCATTCGCTGCTTTAGGTCATTTCATTTTTAAAATTAACTGATTGTGATAGTTTATTCAATATTTACTTTTAATACAAGACCGGAACGTTAGCAAATAACAGGGTTTCTTGACAAACAGAGGCATCTCGAATAAAGTAACGGAAAAGAGAGGAGGGGTAAAGAATGTTGTCCGCGAAGGTAACATATGTGAATGGTCTTCAATTTATCGGAGAGGGTTCATCGCACCATGCAATTGTTCTCGATGGCTCTGCAACCATTACTTTTTCCTATCGGACAACAGCGGAATAGCCGTACTCAATGGATACCCTCCTCAAATACGTCGCTACGCTCGGGATTATCGGATATGTCCCCTTTGCACCGGGAACGTTCGGAACGCTCTGTGCATTCGTGCTCTTCGTCATTGTGAAACCTTCGTTGTTTTTTCATCTCGCTCTTCTGGCGCTCTTCATTCCCCTCGGCATCATCTCTTCTCACCATGCAGAGCGTGCGCTGAAGGTGAACGACAGTAAACATATCGTCATTGACGAATTCTGCGGCTATCTCCTCTCCGTTCTTTTTATGCCTTTCAGTTTTGTCTCTGCTCTCGCAGCCTTTTTTTTATTCAGGGTTTTCGATATACTAAAACCGTTTCCGATTCGCAAAATCGAATACAGTTTCTCCGGCGGGATAGGCATCATGGCAGACGACGTAGCAGCCGCCCTCTATACGAATGTCATCCTGCAGATAGGGAGAGCCGTCTTTTAGGAATAGAACGTATGAACCTGAGGTGCTTTATCGCAATAGGAATCCCTGGGCTGTTGCAGCGAGAAATCGGCGAATGTATCGAAATTCTGAAAAAACATGATGCCGACATCAAGTGGGTAAGGCCCGAAAACCTCCACCTTACTATTAAGTTTCTCGGCAACACCCCCGATGTCCTACTCCCGAAAATCCATGAGTCTCTTACAAAGGTTGTATCAACTTATGGACCGTTTTATATTAAACTATATGGTACGGGTCTGTTTCCGAATAAAAAATATCCCAGGGTAATTTGGGCGGGAGTGCATGATTCAGGCAGAATGAAACCTCTGCAGGACGGGATCGAGGGTTCCATGTCATTGCTCGGGTTTAAAAAGGAAAACAGGGAGTTCAACCCTCATCTTACCCTTGGAAGGGTTCGCTCGCAGAGAGGAATGATTATGCTCGTCGACGAACTCGATACGTTTAAAGAAAAAGAGTTTGGATCTGTGCCCGTTGAACAAATTCTTCTTATGAAGAGCGATTTAACGCCAAAAGGACCGGAATATGCCTGTGTACATACTATTCCGTTCGGCAGTAATGTTGTTTCGTAACCGCAAATAAACGATGTTTTCTTTGGAGGGGTGATGATAAACAAGGATAAAGTTAAGGCTCTCGAAATGGCTATCACACAGATCGAAAAAAGCTTCGGCAAGGGAGCGATTATGCGCCTTGGCGCGGAAGGAGTTGCCGAAGGGATTCAGGTTATCCCAACCGGTTCGCTGTCACTCGATATCGCCACAGGAATCGGCGGGTTCCCGAGAGGCAGGGTCATCGAAATATTCGGCCCCGAGTCATCGGGGAAAACAACGCTCGCACTGAACGCCATTGCGCAGGCACAGCTCACCGGCGGGGCTGCGGCCTTTATTGATGCTGAACATGCCCTTGACGTGAGTTATGCCCAAAGGCTCGGAGTAAAGATAGAAGATCTCCTTATATCCCAACCCGATACGGGCGAACAGGCGCTTGAAGTTGCCGAGATGCTGGTGAGAAGCGGCGCGGTCGATATCGTCACCATCGATTCCGTTGCAGCACTCGTCCCCAGGGCGGAAATCGAAGGCGACATGGGGGATTCCCTCCCCGGGCTTCAGGCAAGGCTCATGAGCCAGGCGCTACGGAAGCTTACCGCTGCAATTTCAAAGTCGATGACTACTGTTGTCTTTATCAATCAGATACGCATGAAGATTGGCGTGATGTTCGGCAGCCCCGAGACAACGACGGGGGGCAATGCGCTCAAATTCTACTCGTCCATGAGGCTCGACATCAGAAGGATAGAAAGCCTGAAGGAGAACCAGGAAGTCATCGGCGGAAGGGTCCGGGTAAAAGTGGTCAAAAATAAAGTGGCTCCGCCGTTCAGGCAGGCTGAATTCGATATTTACTTTAATGAAGGCATTTCGAAGGTTGGTGAGATTGTCGATCTTGGCTCTGAAAAGGGCATTATCGAAAAATCCGGCGCCTGGTATAGTTATGGAGGGAACAGGATCGGCCAGGGACGGGAAAACGTTAAGGAATACTTAAAGAACAATGCCGATATCGCCAAAGAAATCGAAAGTAAAATCATCGAGGTATACGGCTTAAGGAGGTAACGATGGATATCAATGATCTGCTGAAAAAAGCAAATACTCTTGATGCCTCTGATCTTCATATTAAGGTCGGCTCCCCTCCTATACTGAGGATCTATGGGGAACTTGCCCCTCTGACATCGGAAAAAAGGGTCACCAATGAAGACGCCGTGAAGATAGCGACCACTGTTATGAGCGCCTCGCAGACTGAGACCTTCAAACGGAAAAACGATATCGACCTCGCCTACAGCGTTCCCGGCCTCGGAAGATTCAGGTGCAATATCTTCATGCAGAGGGGTACGATCGGGATTGTCTTCAGGGTCATTCAGATGAGGATCCCCACAGTCGATGAATTGAACCTCCCTGAAGTCATCAAGAAGCTGTCGATGGAACAAAGGGGATTAATCCTCGTGACCGGAACGACCGGCAGCGGCAAGTCGACGACCCTTGCCTCGATGATAGATTTGATAAATACAAGCAGGACCGAACATATCATGACGATCGAGGACCCCATCGAGTACCTTCACAGAGATAAAAAGAGCATCGTAAACCAGAGGGAGATCGGAAGTGACACGGAATCCTTCAGCAAGGCTTTGCGCCAGGCCCTCAGACAGGACCCCGACATTATCCTTGTCGGCGAGATGCGTGATTTCGAAACTATTCAAACATCCCTTGTTGCGGCAGAAACCGGCCATCTCGTTCTCAGCACTCTCCATACCATCGACTCTACCGAAACGATCAACAGAATCATAGCGGTCTTTCCCCCGTATCAGCACAAGCAGGTCCGCATGCAGCTTTCATCGGTGCTGAAGGGAGTCATTTCCATGAGGCTGATTCCGAGGGCTGACGGCAAGGGAAGAGTGCCTGCGGTCGAGGTATTGGTTGCGACTGCAATGATAAAAGACTGCGTCCTCGATCCAGACAAGACTAAGTCAATTCCAGACGTGATCGAACAGGGAGCGCTCCATTACGGGATGCAGACCTTTGACCAGTCCATTCTCGGTCTTTATAAATCCGGACTCATAACATACGAGGAGGCATTGAGAAGGGCCACCAACCCTGACGACTTTGTCCTTAAGGTTAAAGGCATTCAGTCAACAAGTGAGTTATCTCTTGAAGAACAGTTTACGATGCGGCCCGAAAAACCTGAAGAGAAAGACCAGATGAAAATTGACCGGTTTGCAAAATAAGGCACGGGCCTACGCGCTGAAACTCCTGAGCTACAGGGGAAGAAGCGAACAGGAACTGCGGGATCGACTTAAAAAAAAGGGGTTTTCACAAACAGAAACCATTGCCACGGTCCACGATCTGAAGCAATCAGGATTAGTCGATGATGCGAATCTGGCTGAAACATTGAAATGGGAGGCTTTTACTGCAAAACTGCTCAGCACTGAAGGAGCAAAGCGGTATGTGCTCGGAAGGGGCATCCCCCGCGATATTGCTGAAACGGCTTTTGCCTATGATGAGGAAAGAGATAAAGAGAATGCAAGACGTTTGGTCGAAAAGAAGCTCAGGGTATTGAAAAATTACCCTTTTGCAACAGTGAGGAGAAGAATGTATAATCTTCTCGCGCGAAAGGGTTACCCTTCCGGATTAATCGTTGAACTGTTAAAAGAGAAAAATTTATACAAGGAGGACGGAGCATGAAAAAGGTATTACTCGTAATCATTGCGGCACTGTTTCTTTTTCAGGCCGGCTGCACAAAGGCTGTGCGTTACACAGAGGAGGAGATAAAAAGCTTCCCGCAAAACGTACAGGAAAACATCAGGAAAGGCAGTATCGATCTCGGGATGTCCCCGGAGCAGGTCCGGTACGCCTGGGGGTCTCCGGATGCGATAAAGTTCCTTGAACCATATGACGGAAAACCCCGCGAAGAATGGCTCTACACGCAGGAAGCAACGCTCGGCGTAGTCGGCAGCAAGGTGCTGTTATTCTTTGACGGAAAGCTTATCTATATCAAATAAGGTGATGGACCAAAAAATGCATGCATACCGGGAACAAAGGCAATGAAAAGTCCTGAGATACGGGCGGCCTTTCTGGATTACTTCGCGTCTAGAGAGCATACCATTGTTCCGAGCTCGCCGCTCATTCCATGGAATGATCCTTCGCTCCTTTTTGTGAACGCGGGCATGGTCCAGTTCAAAAGGACCTTTCTCGGAGAAGAAAAAAGTTCTTTTAACCGCGTCGTTTCGTGCCAGAAATGCATGCGGGCCGGAGGCAAGCACAGCGACCTTGAAAACGTCGGCCATACCTCCCGGCATCATACCTTTTTCGAGATGCTCGGTAATTTTTCATTCGGCGATTATTTTAAAGAAAATGCAATCACGTTCTGCTGGGAGCTTCTCACCGGTCTATTCAACCTTCCAAAGGAAAAACTCTATGCAACGGTCTATGAGCAGGATGATGAAGCTGCAGGCCTCTGGTCTTCGCTCGTGGGACTCCCGGATGACAGAATCGTAAGGCTCGGCGCAAAAGACAACTTCTGGCAGATGGGAGATACAGGCCCCTGCGGACCATGTTCGGAAGTAATAATCGATCAGGGAACCCCTATCGGCTGCGGGAAACCGGAATGTTCGGTCGGCTGCGATTGTGACAGATTCCTCGAACTCTGGAACCTCGTATTCATGCAATTCAACAGGGACGAAAAAGGGACACTTACTCCACTACCGAAACCGAGCATTGATACAGGAATGGGCCTCGAACGTATCAGCGCGGTTCTCCAGGGGAAGACGAGCAATTTCGATTCAGACCTTTTCATGCCGATCATCCACGACATCTCAGCGCTTGTGCACGTCCCCTATGGCTCATCACATGAAACCGATGCCTCTCTGAGGGTAATTGCGGATCATATACGCGCAACGGTTTTTCTTCTCTCCGAAGGACTCGTTCCTTCTAACGAAGGGAGGGAGTATGTCCTTAGGAGAATCATCCGCAGGGCATCGAGACATGCACGCCTTCTCAATATGCATGAACCGTCGCTTTACCGCCTGATCGGCTCCGTCATTGAGGTGATGGGCCCTGTCTATCCGGAAATCGTCAGCGAACAGAAAAGGACCGAAAAGCTGTTAAAAATAGAGGAGGAGAATTTCCTCAGAACAATCGAAACAGGCATGAATATCCTCGATAAGATCATCTCGTCAGTCAGGAAAGACGGGCAAAAGACGATACCGGGAGAAGAAATATTCAAACTGTATGATACCTTTGGCTTTCCCATCGACTTTGCACGCGATATCGCAATGGATGCAGGGCTCAGTATTGATGAAGAATCCTTTTGCAGCGCAATGGAAGCTCAGAGAGAGAGATCAAAGGGGCTTATTATAGGGAAAGGAAAAACTGCCATAGAAATAGTAAGCCAAGGCGATGGCGTCGTTGGGACATCCTTTGTAGGTTACGACACGTTAAAGTCTGAGGCTGTCGTGGTAACGCTTAGAAAAGACGGCAAATCAGTTGAATCATTAGAAAAAGGCGAGGAAGGCATTATTTTTCTGGACAAGACACCTTTCTATGGTGAATCCGGCGGACAGTCCGGCGACACAGGAATAATAAAAGGACCTGGTTCTTTGATCCGTGTTATCGATACCAAAAAACCTGCCGCTGATCTCTTTCTTCATCATGTAAAGGTCGAGAAGGGATCGATAACAAAAGGTGAGGATGTTGCCTGCAGCGTTGACGAGGAAACGAGAAAGGCTACCATGAAAAATCATACCGCAACCCACCTTCTTCATAAGGCGTTGAAAATGGTGCTCGGAGATCATGTGAAGCAGTCTGGCTCCGTGGTTGACACTGAGAGACTGAGATTTGATTTCACCCATTTCACCGCAGTGCAGCCCGACGAGGTGAGAACAATCGAAGACATCGTCAACGATAAAATCCTCGATGATCTGCCGGTCAGGACCGATATCATGGGCGTTGACGAAGCCGTAAAAACAGGTGCAGTTGCATTATTCGATGAAAAATACGGCGAAACCGTGCGGGTTGTTTCAGCAGGCGATTTCAGCAAAGAGTTATGTGGGGGGACGCATTGCAGGGCAACCGGTGAAATAGGACCTTTCGTCATCGTTTCGGAGGGGAGTGTCGCATCGGGAATCAGGAGGGTCGAGGCCCTGACCGGAAAAAACTCCTTTGACTATTTCAGACAGAAGAAAGCTGAACTCGATGAAATAAAAGGGAGTTTGAAGACAGAAAATCCTGTTGAGAAAATTGAAAAGATGATAAATGAAATAAAGGTCATGGAAAAAGAGATACAGAAGCTGAAAACAGGCTCTGCAAAGGATACGATTTCTGACGCCCTGAAAGAAGCATTTGATCTGGACGGGGTGAAACTTGTGATACTGCGTCAGGACGGGCTGAATCCGAACGAACTCCGTCTTCTCGCAGACAACGTCCGGGATCGTCTTGGATCGGGAGTAATTGTTCTCACATCGGTAACGGACGGTCAGGCCGCGATCGTCGGCGCGGTGACGAAAGATCTCACTGATAAATACCACGCAGGAGATATCGTAAAAAACATCTCTAAAACAGCCGGCGGCAAAGGCGGGGGAAAACCTGATATGGCACAGGGGGGAACAAAGGATATTGAGAAACTCAATACCGCCCTCGCCTCTGTTTATGATATAGTGAAAAATACAGCATCTCACTGAATGAATAATTTTTCACCGGATGTATGAAAAAAGTATGCCTGCAATAACGTTCTTGCCCGACAACATCAAAGAGGAAACACGCACAGACGAAACAATCCTTGACGTCGCGCAGCGCTCCTCCATACCTTTGACGCACGTATGCCAGGGGAACGCCCGGTGTTCAACATGCCGTGTCCAAATCGTTAAAGGGCTGGAAAACGTCTCTCCGCGGTCCGATGGGGAAAATGTGATAGCCGGACAGATGGGATTCAGTCCCGAGATTCGTCTCGCTTGTCAGGCAAAAGTCTCAGGAGATGTAACGGTGCACAGGCTCGTGCTCGATGAGGTGGATGTCGAGATGACCAGCCTCCTGATTCGCGAATCCAATGCAAGCCAGACCGGCTTTGAAAAAGAGGTTTTGATCCTCTTTGCCGATATCCGCGGCTTCACTTCTCTGGCAGAAGCCCTGCTTCCGTATGACGTAGTCCATATTCTGAACCGATACTTCCATTTGATGAATGAGGTGATTGTCCGCCACGGCGGCCATATCGACAACTACATAGGAGACGGATTCCTCGCACTTTTTGATGTCAGCGCAAAGCAACAGGATATGCTCAGCGGCATCAGGGCAGGACTCGAAATGCTCGATGTCGTCGAAAAAAAAATAAAACCCTACGTCCGTACATTTTTCGGAAGAGATTTCAGAATCGGGATCGGACTCCATCACGGCCTCGTTATTGCCGGATCGATAGGTGGTCTCGACAACAAGAGACAAACGATCATCGGCGACGCGGTCAACTTCACCAGCCGCATTGAGTCGAGCAATAAACAGTTAGGCACTGAATTTCTGATCTCGGAAGACGTCTATGCTGTTGTTCGGCAAAAGATCAGGGTCAATCTCACCCAAACAATTACCATACCGGGGAAATCGGACGTCCATACCCTTTATGAAGTTGTTGGGCTGGCTTAGGATATTACTTTTGAAGCTGTACGACAATCCTGTCGGTTATTTCTTTAGCGCTGTCGGAGAGGGCTGCGCTTAACCCCTTTGCAAGACCCAGGTACGTGGGGTCTTCCAGCCTGACATGCCGGGAGACAGTCCCGCGATAAAGCTCTCCGTTTTCAGGGGAAACAAGTTTCACATCGAAAAGGATATCGCCGAAGGAATCCTTCCCCTCTTCGGATTGTTCAAACTTCTTCAGGCTTATCTCCAGAGAATAAAACTCTTCCCTTACGATAGCGGATCCCCTCACTTCTTTGAAGAGTCCGGTTGAAGAGAGATATTCCTTCAGTGCTTCGCGGATTGTTTCAGACGGAGTAGAAACCCATTTTGAATATTTGGAGATTTCGAGATGATAGGGCGAATTTCTGTGGACGATATAGGATTGGGCAAGATGCCGGGGAGAATCGACGAGAACGACGATTGATCTGTCCGACCCTGCCTTTGCCTGAGCATTCCCGATCGTCACTTCTTCACGGTGAGACACCGGAGGGGGAGCAGAAAGTTGAATGCTGTATATTTTTGTCTCAGGCATTGCACATGCAGACATCAGCAGGACGGCCAGCAGGATGAGCAGGTTTTTTTTCATCTCATTCTCCCCCTTTCTGTTTATAAAGAACACTCCACGGTTTGTGTTTTATCTCCTGCAGGAGGTCCTGCAGCTCCTCGGTTGTTTTTGTCATCGTACTGATGAGGTTTTCAAGATTCCTTGATTGAGTATCAATAGCCCTGTCCACCGATCGCGAAGTCTTCTCGACCGATTTCGCGGTGGAGTCGATGCTTTTGATCATGTCACCTGCTTTCTCGATGTCCTCCCGTGCCTTTTTTACAAGCTGCGAGACCTCACCCTTATTGCCCCGCACGAGGTCTTCCACCTCGTTGAGAACACGTTCAAGCTTATCGGTAGTTCCCTTCAGGCTTGTCGCGACTTTATCGAGACTTGTAGCACCCGAAACAATAGCGTTGTTTGTGTTCCCGATAAGCGTTTCGATGCCTGCAATGTTCTTCTGGCTGAAAAGCTTATTGATATCTTTTATCAGATTATCGACTGACTGGGACAGGCCTTCCATTTTCGCCATAATGACATCAAACTGGGCTTTTTCCGATGATGGAATAACATCGCCCGCCTTTATCCGTTCGTCAATGGTGTTGTCCACGGTAAGAAGGAGATAGATGTCGCCGACAAAACCTGCCTGCGATATCATGGCCTTTGTACCTTTATACAACGCTGTCCCGCGTTTTATTCCAATCTCAACGGTAACGGGTTCTCCGGATTTCTCCGGCGCCCTGACGCCAAGCACCCTGCCGACCCTCACACCGCCAAGCTTCACCGGCGCCCCAGTTTCAAGACCTGAGGTATTCATAACCTGTATGGAGTAGGTATCGAATTTTTCGAAAAGCCGGCTTCCGCCGATCAGGATGATAAACCCGGTAACAATCGCAAGTGATGCAACGATTATGAGTCCTGCCTTCAGCTCTTCTTTCACGAATTTGAATCCTTATGTAGTGTCGATTCTTGTGTCATTGTCCCATGGTTCGACAAGCTCACTCAACGAGTCGTAGACCATGACACTTGTCACCCTGAGCCTGTCGAAGGGTGGATTCCCTCTACGAGTCGTAGACCGATCAAGTCGGGGAATGACAATCTATTTAACTGACATTTTTGCAGGCAACAAATAGCCATTCCATAGCACATATTAATCCCCCGCAATAATTTTAAAGTAATCGTCAGGCGAATAGGTTACGTTCTCGGGCTGACGTTCAAGGAACATGCGTATCCTCGGGTGGTCGGATGCCTTGAGTTCATTAAGCGTCCCGGAGAAAATAACGTTTCCTGCATCCAGCATGATAACATAATCGGCAATCGCGAATACACTCGGAAGCTCGTGAGTCACAACAACGATCGTCATCTTGAATACATTCTTGAGTTTGACGATAAGTTCGTCAAGCCCCGCAGCAGTAACAGGGTCAAGCCCTGCCGACGGCTCATCAAAAAAAAGCAGCTCCGGGTCCAGCGCAAGCGCTCTGGCAAGCCCTGCCCTCTTCTTCATGCCGCCCGAAAGCTGCGAGGGGACAAAATCCTCAAAACCCGAGAGGCCTACGAGGTCGAGTTTCATGCGCACCATGATTCCTATCGTGGAGTCTTTCAGTTTTGTATGTTCCCTCATGGGGAGGGCTACATTATCCAGAATGGTCATTGAGTTCAGAAGCGCCGCCCCCTGAAACAGGATTCCCATCTTCCTGCGCACCCCGTTCAGCTCCTCTTCATTCATCACCGCAATATCGCTGCCGTTTATAAGTATTTTTCCGCTCGTCGGCTTCAGGAGCCCGATAAGGTGTTTCAGCAGCGTGCTCTTTCCGCATCCGCTCCCTCCCAGTATGACTGTTGTCATGCCTCTGGGAATAGCAAAGGTAATATTTTTCAGAATTATCCTGTCCCCGTACTGGGTAACAAGCCCTGTCACATCAATCGCGTTTTCCATTCTCCCTCTGTATTGCACATGACAACGACAGGGTGTTTTCGCGGATTTAGCCAGATGAATATCTGGGTACCTCGGAGGTCCCGATAGATATCGGGACCGAGAATGAGCGAAAACATCCTGTCCTTGCTCATATGCGACTTACCTACGTAAGATAATAGAACAGCGTCGTAAAGAATAAATCAAAAACAATCACAAGAAATATAGAGGCGACGACTGCGGATGTCGTCCTCCTTCCCACTTCCTCCGCTCCTCCGGAAACCCTAAATCCCTGATATGCACCCACGACCGTGATAACGATGCCGAACGCCCATGCCTTAACGAGACCCGTCATGACGTCCTTGACGAGCAGTGCATTGATGGTCTGCTGCAGATAGTTCACCGGATGAATTTCGAGGATCGATACCGACAGGACAAACCCCCCGAGGATTCCGATGAGATCGGAAAAGACCGTGAGCGCAGGCAGCATTATCATGAGGGCGATAAGCTTCGGCACAACAATAAACCGTATGGGGTTGATGCCCATACTGACAAGGGCATCGATCTCTTCGGCGGCCTTCATCGAACCGATCTCGGCGGCGAAAGCAGACCCTGATCTTCCCGAAAAAATAATTGCGGTCATGATCGGTCCGAGTTCCCGCGTTATCGAAACTCCGACGAGGTTCGCTACATAGATCAACGCCCCTACCCTTTTCAACTGGTAGGCTGCCTGAAAGGCAAGGATTATTCCTATAAAAAATGAGATGACGGCAACGATCGGTACCGATTGATATCCGGCCTTCACCATTTCATAAATACTTGCCCTGAACCGGACAGGCTTGCCTCGCAAGGGAGAAATCAACGACCAGTAGAAGAGGTCATTAATGATTTTCGAGGCATCATGGATGTCTTTGAAGATGGGGGCGGCTTTCCTGCCCACAAACCCGAAGAGGTGTTCAGCTATTGACGGCATCCTCAATCGTTCCGTACATCTCGAAGACGTTGTCCAATTTTGAAAACCTGAATATTTCCAGGATTCCCTGAGGGATGCCGAAAAACTGCAGCCTTCCGCCGTATGCCTTCATGCATTTCAACCCTTCCACGAACGTAGCAATACCGGAACTGTCGATGTAGGATACCATTGTGAAATCTACAGACAGAAAAGCGGTCTTTTTCCCGATAAATACCATTAACTGTTCTCTCAGGTCCGGTGAGGAATACATATCAATATCTCCGGAGATGATCACCACTGTTTTCCCTTTGTAATCGTTGATCATGATCTTCATATCTTTATCTGCATATGCCTGATGAGCGTCAGCCTGTTCCCCTTTCCTTTTCTCTTATCGAACTGAAATGTGTCAAAAACCTTCTTTATGAAATGCACCCCGAGTCCGCCCGGTCGGACATCATCGAGATTTCTGCCTTTGATCATACCCTTGCGGGCCGTAATCCCGCTGTCTTCAATAATGACCGTAAACGCATCCCGTGTCACGCTATATTTCAGCACTATTTTCTTTGACGTGTCTCCCTTATAAGCGTGTTTGATAACATTTGCGCACGCTTCATCTACTGCAAGCTTTATCTCTTCAATGGTCTCCTCTGCAAACTCATACAGCTCTCCGATCCTGCCGGTTACGGCCCTCGTAACCGAGAGAAATTTCGGATGGGATGGAATAGTAATGACCAGGGAATCTTTCATGACACCGATATTTCCACAATAGTCAGGTCGTCCGCCCTTTCCGCTCCCTTTGAAAATGTCTGCACATAACCGGTTATAACATCAATGATCTGTTTCTCGCGTGCATGCTTCTGAACGAGATCCACAATAGCGTCAAATCCAATCCTCTGTCCATCCCTGTTTTTTGCGTCGAAAACTCCGTCGGTAAGTAAAATAAGTTTATCTCCCTTCTGGAGTGATAATCTGCTTGATGGATACTCTCCGGGAACGATTCCGAGCGGAGGACCTGAAGGAACAGATACCGCCTGTACCTTGTTCTTCGCAATCCATAAAAAGGGCGGGTGTCCTGCAACCGAAACCCGGAAATCCCCGGTGGCGCTGTCGATGATCATATAGGCAGCGGTGAGAAACATACCCCTCGGGGCCTTTGAAAGCACTGAGTTCAGCCGGTTCATAACGATTTCAGGCGTCCCGACCGTAAGCGCGTTATATCTGAAATCGCTGATGATTTTTGCCATGTAGAGAGCGGCAGATACCCCTTTCCCTGAAACATCTCCGATGAAAACGCCGACGGCGCCGTCAACCGGCTCTATAATGTCGTACAAATCGCCCCCTACCTGTTTTGCAGGGATATTTACCGCCGATACGGTTATTCTCCCTTTTTCGAATATCGGCACATCCGGCAAAAAACTTTTTTGGAGCGATGCAGCGATCTCGAGTTCCTGCTTCAGCCGCTCTTTTTCGAGGGATTCCCGGTGGTAAAAGGCGTTTTCGATCGCAATCGCAAAATGTGTGCTGAGTATCTGGAGTATTTCCAGGTCATATTCCTTCTTCCCGGGATTGATGATCTCCGCCACTCCGATAAGTCCTCTCCTGCCGATGAGAGGCACAGCGATAATGCTCTTTGTGATAAAACCGGTCATTTTATCCGCGTCCTGGAAAAACCGTTTATCGTTCTTTACATCCTTTATCACCAGTAATTTCTTGTTCTTCGCAACCCAGCCGGCGATCCCCTGCCCCATATCAAGGATAATTTTCTTCTTGAGGAGAGCTGACGTCGAATCCTCGCCGCAGAGTGCAACTTCGAACTCGAGCTTTTTTGTCTCCCTGTTGTAAAGGAGGATCGAGCACGCTTCTGCATTCATCACGCCCTTCGCTTTCTCCATCACAATCGTCATGAGTTCCTGCAGATCAAGCGTTGATGAGATGACCGGCGATGTTTCCGTAAGGACCTTGAGCGCTTCCACTTTCTTTTTCAATCTCTTGAGATAGGATTGAGATACGGCAATCTTTTCCGTTTTCGGCATAGCTATTGGATAACAGATTTTCAAAAAGATTTCAAGGTAAATGTTCGTTTTGCACTGAAATATCCTTTTATGTATGCTGTTCTGAGTTCCGTGGCACTATTCGAAAACCCGTGATTCTTTGCCGGGTCTTTTATTCTTTCTCCATGTTGATTACAATAAAGCGTCTATGGATATAAAACCGCTGAAAGGATTTGAGCATTATCTCGAAATCGGAGACGATCATGTCGAAAAAAACGTCGTCCTTCTGGGGGATGATTATCAACTGATAGCAGATCTGGATAATCTGTTCACAAATTGCCTTTACATTACGCTCCCTGATGATTCCAACCTTGCGATCCCTGCATTTCTTAATCTGATTTCGCATCAGGAATTCTATGCCGCAATGGCTTTTTTTCTCCGGTTGCATAAAACACAGTCTTTCCGCTGTCTGCGGGCGGCATTCGACAGCACATTTACCGCTTACTACCTCTTGAAAAATCCAGACCAGACGGAACTCTATCTCAACAAAAGCGGAAATCCATCAGCGTGGGAAAATATATTTCGCAACATTAAAGTCACAATAAAACATAACCGGAATGTGTATCCGCTTGCCGCAGGACTGCCCGAGATTTATGATCGTTGCAGTAAATTTTCCCATGCAGACCCTGAAGGGATCTTCCATAAATATTTTATGGATAAAAAGAAATTGCGGCTCTACGTAGAGTATTTCGATTTTGAAAAGACAGCTGACGAGTATAGACAATGGTATGCATTTCTGCTGTTCTCCTTCTTCAAAATATTCCTCATTTACTGGCACGAGATGCTGAAAGGAAGAGCAGGAAAGATGAAACGCGACATTGACTCAATGATAAAAGAGTACAGGGCAAAAATAGCCATCCTGAGGAGACAATATCCTGTTCGATAATACACGTAACAGTGTTGATGGGAGACGCCATGAAATTGACAATCACCCTGACAGATGAAGAAACGCGCTTTCTGCAGAATCTGCAAAGTCTGATCAACGACAAGAGAAGATTCGGCCAGGAGCGATGCACCCTTGAAGACGTCATTCATGAATCCATAAAAACCGTCATATACTCGGGGGGCCATATGACTGAGAATCCAGGATGCAATCCATTGAAGAAAAACGGAGGTCACCCATGATTTCTCCCGAAAAGATTAAAGAGGCTGGCGCCAGCCTCGCTCTTCTGTTTTTTTTGCTTATTCTTTTTACCACATCTCCTGTTGCTGCAACCACACCCCTTTTCGAAAACAACGAATATCTGTTTACCGATGAAATAATGGATCTCTTGCCGGGAAGCCGCTTTTATCAGACCTATCTCGAAAATGTGAACCCGGGGGCTACGGTGCTGATCGAGGAGAGCAACGGATTTTCCATGATCGATGATCCGCGTGTATTCTATGAGGGGGATCCGTTCAATCAGTTCCGGTGGTACGTGGACGGGTTCAGGATCGATTCGGCCCTGAGGCCGGGAACCCCTGCTGTTTCTCTTCCTCTTGGCCTTCGGCAGGGATACCGCCTGTCAGGTACGCACGCAGGTCGTACTGATACGGGATTCCACTTCCTGACACCTGATCCCAATAACAATATCCACGGGTTGTCTTTTTCAGGCGTCTATTCAGACATGGGAAGCTACATCTCAGAGGAGGAAGCCACGGGATACAATCAGGATCCGAAGCCCTCTTCAGAGAGAAGAAAGATCCAATCCAGTTATCTTGCCGATTACGTGAAATCTTACCAGTTCAAAAACGGATCAGCACTCGCTCTCGGGGTCAGTGCTTTCCAGATGGATCGCGATTTTAACGACTTTAATCGCAAGGACTCGACCTTTTCAGAGGACAGCGGGCAGGTAGATTTTCTTGCAAGGTTCGATACACAATTGGGCCACTGGGATATGTCTGCTTTGTCCGGAATCAAGTTCAACTCCCGCGACAACCTGTTCGCAGAGCTGGGACGCCTTCCCCAGGAAACATACGAACGAGATGACTTTTCAGGATTTTTGGGTGCAGAGCTTAAACGGGACGATCTGTTGTTCCGGTTTTCTTTTCAGAGGGAAGACCAGGAAATCACTCCGAATGTTCTCAATTTCGAAAAAGATTTGAAGGATATCGACGGAGAGGGAATGTATCCTTTCGAAAAATGGGGTGATTTCTCCTCTAACACGGTTGTCCTTGACGGTGAATACAGGACGAGCTACAAGCCTGTCAATGTCTCCTATTTCGCCAATATCAGAAACTCCACGATATACGGCGATGAAGGACTTCATGATTATCATCCCATTCTGGTAGACGGCGAGCCTTATCAGGTGCTCACGTGGTATAAGACCAGATCGTATACCAATCATAACCTGAATATACGGGCAGGTGTTACTGCGGAATGGCAATCGACCCCGCGCCTCAGGCTTTTTTCGACGGCATATCTCAGCCATACGCGGCTCATCTTTGAGGATTCGTCCAACGATACAGACCTGTTATCGCCATGCGTCGATTTCGGGATAGAGTTCAGGAGAACGGAAAAAGATACCCTCTCTTTCCATTTGGGGTATCTTCCCGCAGATGTAAATGAAGAAACGAATTTCTTTCTCGAGCGGCAGAGGCCTTCAGGGACCTACCGTTTCTGGAATGATCTGAACGGAGATGGGCAATTCCAGGAGGGCGAGGCAGGCGAGCTTTTCGGCAGGACCGGCGGAAATACCCATCTGGTCGATGACGACCTGAAACAGCCGGGATGGCTCCGGGCGATGATACTGTATGATTACCGTCTTTCGCCAAAGTGGACGATGAACCTGAAACTTCTTTACAAAAGGATGTTTAATCCCCTCTGGGTCCGCCATCCGGAGAACAATGGGTTCTATGAAACCGTAAACGGAGAGAGACTCTTTTTCTATAATGAACCATTTGATACGTTCGAGCTCACCAATAAATCCGTCGATGATGATCCCTTTTACGCCGAAGCACTTCTCCAGGTTTCAGCGGTAGTTCCAAAAAAATGGTATTTTTCTGCTTCTTTCATGGCACACATGGGGATGGGCAGTACCGTATTTGCCGACGGCCCTTCCAGCGATATAGGGCTGCTGGATGAAACCATGGCCAACCCGAACAGCTGGGTGAACAGTTTCGGACGCGTAGACGGAGACCGGGGCTTCGTCGCAAAATTGCTCTACGGATTCTATCTCGCCGACAAGGCCACGTGCGCCTTTACCGTGAAATACCGCGACGGATCCCCCTTCGCCTTTGTCAATGCGGTAAATCGGCACGACCAATGGGTATTTTACAACGACACCATCAAGGGAGAAGACGATAGAGGGAAAAAGGGCGGGCCCCGGGAAAATTCGATCATCGACCTCAGCGCCAGACTGAACTATTTTTTCAAGGTGTTCCAGATGCAGGCGATGCTCTTTGTCGAGGCGTACAACATACTTGACCTGGGATACGAGCTTTCAGAAAACGTTACCTCCCCCGAAGGATGGCGCGACCCCAATGAATTGCAAATCCCCAGGAGCGCACGGTTCGGATTGAATATACGCTTCTAACCCATTGTGCACGTTCTTTTTTTTGTATTAAA
>Ga0209254_10001280_pt1 | contig 22326 bp, 20 predicted proteins | sample FrelakmetDIP11DI_FD_187148 | JGI IMG/M metagenome (GOLD analysis project Ga0209254, IMG submission 187148) | Freshwater lake sediment microbial communities from the University of Notre Dame, USA, for methane emissions studies - DIP11 DI (SPAdes)... | ecosystem: Environmental > Aquatic >...
AAGGAGCTGATTCTCGATGGAAATCAGACTAGCCGTACAAAATCAGTGTTTAAACTGTTTATACAATAGAGAAATCAGTGTATAAGCGGATTATACGGTATCAGGCGGTTGAGAATACACCCATGAAACTAAGGAAAGACTTGCCGGTTCAGCAGCTTGAAGATCGCCTTCAACCCTACCGGCTGGCGCTTGGGTCCTCCCAACCCGCCGGTGGGTGGATCCGCGCCATTCGCGAAGCGCTCGGCATGACGCAACGCCAACTCGCGCGGCGCGTCGGCCGCAAGCCGCAAACCGTGCTCGATCTGCAGTCGCGCGAAGCGGCGCAGACGATCCAGCTAAACACCCTGCGCGAACTCGCGCAGGCCATGGACTGCGAACTCGTCTACGCCATCGTTCCGCGCGGGCCGCTCGGCACGATACTGGAGGATCGTGCGCGAGCGGTCGCGCGCGAGACGCTGCGTCGCACCGGACATTCCATGGAGCTCGAGCGCCAGGGGCTCGGTGTGCGGGAGCAGGATCGTGCCTTCGAGCGCGAGGTCGAGCGGCTGCTTGCGGGCAGCCGCCGCAAGCTCTGGGAGTGAACGCTGCAGGTCCGGGCGGCGCAACGCCCCTCGATCCGGAAGAGGCGCGCGCGCTGATCCCATCGCACATCGCGACCCACGCCGAGCTCAATGAGTGGGAGCACGACAACATCGTCGAGGGTGAACGGTGGGCGTTCGCGCGTCGGCACAAGAATTTTCTGAACGCAGAGTACCTGCAACGCCTGCATCGGAGGATGTTCGGCGCCACCTGGATGTGGGCAGGGCGCTGGCGCACGACGGAAAAGAATGTCGGCATCGCGCCGGAACGGATTCCCGAAGCCGTTCGGTCGCTCTTGCTGGATGTTGCCGCCCAACTGGAGGCGCATAGCTATCCGACCAGGGAGATTGCAGCGCGCCTGCATCACCGTCTCGTGCAGATTCACCCGTTTCCGAATGGCAACGGGCGCGTGGCCCGGACGTATGCGGATGTGTTGTTACACGGGCACGGTGAGGCGCGGTTTCGCTGGGGGGAAGGTGACCTGATCGAATCGGGCGACACGCGCGACCGATACATTGCCGCGCTGCGTGCTGCAGACGGTCGTGACTTCGGGCCGCTACTTGAATTCCTCGGCGTTCGCTAATAAGCGTTTCCGCGGAAACGTTCCGGGACCGTCAGAACCCGGCGCCGTAGCTGACCGGCTTGCGCGTCGACGGCCGCGCGGCCGGTCGGCGTGATTCGTCCGTGCCTGGGCGTTTCGCCCGGGTCTCCGGTTTCATGCGCGTTTCTTCGAATGCCCGATCGAGGTCGGGCAGCCGTTTACCGTGCTGGACCTGCCCCGCGTGCTCGTTCACCTGCATGACGGCGTCCCTCCTGGACTGCTGCCACTACAGGATAGCGCCGGAGAATTGCCGCCATGTGACGTCTGACGTCGGGATATGGCGTCACCCCGGACTCGATGGCCTAGTGCCTGGCGACGATGACTATCTCGTCGAGCACGTCGACCGGCGTGGGCTGGTGCACTTCGATGACGCCGACCGGCGCCGAGAACAAGTGAGCACGATCGAGCACGAGCGCCGCAATGCCGAAGATGGTGAATGCCAGGAAGGCGCTGATCATTCCATGGACCCCGAATTTCCTGCTGTACATAAGCCGTTCCTCGTTTCGGGTCGCCCTGCACACTTTGATACCGCGCACCCCTGGAGGGTTGGACCGGGCTCACAGTTCGGGCTGCTGTCATACACTCCACCGATGGTTAAGTCCGGCCCCCTGATCGCCGCCCTCTGGCTGTGCGGATTCGCCTCGGTCGCCGCTGCGCAGGCGACCGAAAAGCCCGTGGAGCCTGTCGCCGAGACGCCGCCCGAACCGGCCCCCGAGGATCGGGCGCCGGACGCCGACGCCGAAGCCGAAGCTGTCGACGCCCTCGACGCGGCTGCCGTCGAAGCCGACATCGTGGCCCAGGAGCTCTCGGACGAAGCCAAGGACCGGCTCGACGCGTCGCGCGAGTCCGTGGTGCAGATTCGGGGCTTCTTCGAGGGGTCCGACTCGAGCGCCTTTCACGGCAGCGGTTTTGCGGTCGACGACGGACGCCGTATCGTCACGAACTACCATGTCGTGGCGCAAGCCGTGCTGTTTCCGCGGCAGTATCGGCTGGAATACCTGGCGAGCGACGGGCGCACGGGGCCCCTGCAGGTGCTCGCCATCGACGTCCGCAACGATCTCGCCATCGTCGCGGCCGAGGACCTCGAACTGCCGCCCCTGGCGCTGCGCAGCGAGATTCCTGCGCAGGGGGAGCGGGCCTGGTCGATCGGCTATCCGTTGAACCTCGGCCTGACCATCACGGAGGGCGTCGCGAACGGCCTGGTCGAAAACAGCATCGAACAGCGTATTCACTACACCGGTGCGATCAACGGCGGCATGTCGGGCGGGCCTGCGCTGGACCGGCGCGGCCACGTGTACGGCGTCAATGTCTCGGTGGTCACCGGCCGCCAGCTGGTCGGCTTCGTCGTGCCGGCCAAGCACATCGCGCCGCTGCTGGCCCGGGCAAAGGGACCGCTCGTGGAGTCACTGAGCGCGGAGCAGCTGCGCCAGCGAGTGACGGCGCAGGTGCTCGCCTACGAGGCCGGGGTGCTGGAAGCTCCGCCCGACGCGGACGGCACGCAGAAGGTGCGCGGCTTCACGTTGCCGACGAAGCTTTCGAGTTACCTCGAATGCAGCTCTTTCGACGAGCGCAGTCCACACGTACGCATGCGTGTCGAAACCGTCAGTTGCCAGATGCCGTCGCGCATCCTCGCGCAGCCCGGCGTCCACGTGGCCGGCCTGTCCGTGCAGCACCGGATCCTGCAGTCGGCGGGCCTGCACCCGCTGCAGTTCGAGCGCCAGGTGAACGACCTCGCCACAGGCCCGCGCCGTGCAGGTACGCCGGCCCACGTGGCGCCGTTTGCCTGCCGCGACGCACTGGTCTCGCTGGACGGATTCGATGCGCGCATCTCGACCTGCGTGCGCCAGTACCGGCTGTTCGCCGGCCTCTACGATTTCGACGTCACCGTCGTCGGCATTGACGACCCGGGCGAGGCGCTCGTGAGTCGGCTCAATCTCCAGGGCGTCTCGTTCGACATCGGGCGGCGGACCATGGAGCGCTACCTGGGAGCCTTGCAATGGACCCGGTGATGCTGATCGAGCAGGTCGACCCGCACGGCCATGCGGTCCAGCGGCACCGCCTCGCCGGCGCCGGTGCGGAATGCACGATCGGACGCGACCTCAGCTGCGACATCGTGGTGGACGACGAGCATGCCGCGCCGCGCCATGCGCTGTTGACGCTCCTGGAGGACGGGCGCGTCAATGTGCGGGACCTCGGCGGACGGAACGTCACGCGTGTCGATGGCAAGCGCGTGCCGACGGACACGGGCGCGATCCTCGAGCAGGGCGAGGTCATCGTCGGGCGCACGCGTCTGCGCGTCCGGACGCGGCACACGCCGCTCGGTCCGGAGCGCGTTTTCCGGCGCGACTTCATCACCCGCTACCGCACGCCGCTGGCGGCGACGGGCGTCGCGGCCTGCATGGCCTTCGGCGCCTTCCTGCAGTGGCTGGATGCGCCGTCGTCGATGCTTGCCAGCGTCACGAAGGGCGCGCTCGTCGCGCTCGGCGTGATCGCCCTGTGGTCCGCCGGCTGGGCGCTGATGACGAAGCTGAATCGCGGCAGCTGGAATGTCCGGGTCCACGTGACGATCGCTTCGATCGCTGCCGCGATCTGCGCCTGGGGCTCCTGGGTGGCAGGACTCGTCGCCTTCGCAGCGCAGTGGTCGTTCCTGGTAAAGGTCGGCATCGTCGTGGTGGCTGGAACGGCGCTTGCTGCGTTGTACGGGCACCTGCGCGAGGCGACCCATTACGGGCGCCGCGTGACGCTCGCGCTGGCCGGCGTTGTGACGCTCGTGATCGGCGTGATCGTGTGGGTCGCCACGATCGGCGTCGACGACAGCGACGTCAACCGCGTGGCGCTCGGTCCGGACGTACGGCTCGGGGCACAGCGCGTCGTCCCGAATCGGGATATTGCCGACTACCTGACGGAAGTCGATGCTCTCAGGCTAGCCGCAGGCCGCGAGCGCCAGAAATCCCTGCTCGACGGGCCGCTCGCGGACGCCGACTGATGGCACTCGACATCCTGACCGGCGAAGAGGTCCGCAGCTGCGTGTCCATGGAGGCCTGCATCGACCTGATGGCCGAGACGATGCGCGGGGTCTCGGGCGGCGAGGCCAGGCTGCCTGCGCGCAGCGTTGTCGCGCTCGACGATGCCGGCAACCTGCTGCTCGACATGCCCGGCGCGATCGACCGCCCGGCTGTCTTCGGATCGAAGCTGCTCAGCTATTTCCCGGCCAACTCGACGCTGCCGATGATCCAGGGGGTCATCATCCTGTTCGAGGCCTCGACCGGACGGCCGGTCGCGGTGATCGACGCTGTGTCCGTGACCGCGCTGCGGACCGCGGCGGCGAGCGGCATGGCAACGCGCCTTCTCGCGCGCGAGGACGCGAGCACGCTCGCGATTCTCGGCACCGGCGTGCAGGCCGAACATCACCTGCGCGCGATGCGCGCCGTGCGCTCGATCAAGCGGGTCGCCGTCTGGGGCCGTACTCCCGAGAACGCGCAGGCGTTCGCGGCGCGCCATCGCGGGTCCGCCGGCATCGAGATCGTCGCCGTCACGGACGCGCGCACCGCTGTCGAGCCGGCAGACATCGTCTGCACCGTGACGGCGAGCCCGACGCCGATCCTCGAAGGAAGCTGGCTCAAGCCCGGCGCACACCTGAACTTGGTCGGCGCCTTCACGCCCACGACGCGGGAAGCCGACACGGAAGCGATCCGGCAGTCGCGGCTGTTCGTGGAGATTCGCGAATTCGCGCTGCGCGAGGCCGGCGAGATCCTGATCCCGATCGGAGAGGGCGCGCTCACCGCCGCCCACATTGCTGGCGAGATCGGGGAGGTCGTTGCCGGCAAGATCGTGGGTCGGACCCGGCCCGACGAGATCACCGCCTACAAGTCGCTGGGCAACGTCGCGCAGGACCTCGCGACGGCGGCGCACGCGTACGCGACAATAAAGAAGACTACGGGCATACCTGGGACAGGCGGCCGGATATAATTCGCGCGCAATGAACGTAGCCCTCAAGCGGCCGCTCAGCGCCGCCGACCTGAACTTCAATCCTCCACGCTTGCCACTCGAGCGGCTGGCGGAAAGCGCGCGCGAGCACTGGGGCGTGACCGGTGAGTTCACGCCCCTCGAAGGCGAGCGTGATCAGAACCATCGCGTGACGACGGCGGACGGAACGAGCTTCGTACTGAAGGTCTCGGCCGCCGGCGAAAGCGAAGGCGCGGTGGACTTCCAGATTGCGGCACTGCGGCACCTCGAGCGCTCTGCGCCGGAACTGCCCGTGCCGCGCGTCATCGCCTCGAAGGCGGGCAATGACCGGGAGTGGATCGTCGCCGTGGACGGCACGCGCCACATGCTGCGGCTGCTGAGCTGGCTTCCGGGCGTGCCGGTCTCCCAGGGCGCGCCGCTGAAGGTCAATGTCCTGCGTAACATCGCCGCATTCCAGGCACGGCTCGCGCACGGGCTGCGCGGTTATTTCCATCCGCACGCGCGGCACTTCGTGGCCTGGGACCTGCAGCGCGCGCTGCTGCTGGATCCCGGCGTGCAGACCTGGGTCGCGGACGACGCGAAGGCGCTGCTGTCGGACTTCAACGCGCGTGTGCGGCGCGACGTCCTGCCGCGCCTGCCCGGCTTGCGCGCGCAGGTCGTGCACAGCGACGGACACGCCGACAACCTGCTGCGCGCGGCAGCCGACAGCGACGAGATCGCCGGCATAATCGATTTTGGCGACATGGTGCACGCGCCGCTGGTGCAGGACCTCGCGGTGACGCTCGGGAGCTTCGCCCGTCACGGCGAGATGTCGCTCGACAATGCGGTGGCGCAGGTCGAGTCCTGGAACGCCGTGCTGCCGCTGATGGACGACGAACTGGAGATCCTGCACGACCTGACGCTGCTGCGGCTTGCGACTGCGCTCGCGTTGTACGACTTCCGCATCCACGCAACGCAGGAGCCGGCGCCCTGGCTCGCGCAGGAGCGGCCCGATATCGTGCGCGCGCTGTCAAGATTCCTCGCGTTCGACCGCGCGGAAGTGCATGAACGCTACCGTGCCGCCTGCGGGCGCGTCGGCCGCGCACCGGCGGGCGTCGACATCGAAGAACTGCGCGGGCGGCGCGCCCGGGCGCTCGGGCCGAGCTATCGCCTGTTCTACGACCGCCCCGTGCACCTGGTCCGTGGCGAGGGCATCTGGCTGTGGGACGCGGAAGGACACCGTTACCTCGACTGCTACAACAACGTGGCCTCGGTCGGGCACTGCCACCCGCACGTGGTCGGTGCGCTGTCGCGCCAGGCCGCGACGCTCAACACGCACACGCGCTACCTGCACGACAACGTCGTGCGCTACGCGGAGCGGCTGGCAGCGACGTTCCCGGCGGACCTCTCCGTCTGCTACTTCGTGTGCACGGGCACGGAGGCGAACGACCTCGCGATCCGCATCGCCCGCGTGGTGAGCGGGCACGAGGGCGTGATCGTCTCGGACGACTCCTATCACGGCAACTCGAACGTCGTCGGCGCCGCGTCCACCGCCACGTACCCGAAGTCGGAACAACCCGGGTGGCTCGCGACGGTGCCGCCGCCCAACGGCTTCCGCGGCGAGTACCGCTACGGCACGCCGGACATCGGCCTGAAGTACGCCGCGAAGATCGACGCCGCGATTGCGCAGCTCGAAAAACGCGGACAAGGGTCCGCGGCCTGGCTGTGCGACGTGATCTTCGATTCCAACGGGACGATCCTGCCGCCGGCGGGCTACCTCGAGTACACCGCGCGCGCGATCCGCGCGGCCGGTGGGCTGTTCATCGCCGACGAGGTGCAGTCGGGCTTTTACCGCACGGGCGAGCGGATGTGGGCATTCAGTTATTCGCGGGCCGTGCCGGACATCGTCACGCTCGGCAAGCCGATTGGCGACGGCCATCCGCTCGGCGCGGTGATCACCACCCCGGCGATCGCCGCGAAGTTCGCGGGGAGGGGTTCCTACTTCAACACCTTCGGTGGCAACCCGGTTTCGGCCGCTGTGGGCCTCGCGGTACTCGACGTGCTTGAGCGCGAAGGCGTGCAGCAGAACGTCATCGCAGCGGGGAAGGTCCTCGAGCCCGGGCTCGCGGCGCTCGCCGCGAAGTATCCGCTGGTCGCGGACGTGCGCGGCAAGGGCCTGTTCTGGGGACTCGAGATCGTGCGCGACCACGCGACCCGTGCGCCGGCCGTCGCCGAGGCGGACCGGATCATGAACCTGCTGCGGGAGGACGGCTTCCTGCTCGGGCGCACCGGCGCCTTCGACAACGTGGTGAAGATCCGGCCGCCGCTGGTGTTCACGCCGGACAACGCGCGGATGCTGCTCGAGGGGCTCGACCGGGCGCTGGCGCGAGTCTGACCCGGCCGGTGGCGCGCGGGCGGGAGTCGATTCAGGATTCGCGCTTCAGCAACTCACCCGAGCCGACGCCCATGCGGCGCAGCACTTTGAAGCCCGTCTTGAGGTTGATCGACAGCGGGCGAACCCTGTCCGGGTCCATGAAATACAGCGACCCCGAGCGTCCTTCGGGGACGGACGGTATGTAGACGGCGAGCAGGCCGTCCTCGAGCTTGTCCACGACCATCCCGAGCTGCCAGGCATCTTCGATGCTGACCATGACAGGCTGCTGCAGACCTGACGGCTCAGCCCCGGCGATGCTCTCGCCGATGCCTCGGTAGAACGAGTAGCCCGGCAGGTTGCCGAGGGTATCGTCGAGCCTGGACCCGATGCGCCTGCCGAATCCGGATTGCGCGAGGCGTCCCACCGCCAGGCAGAACAGGACGAGTAGCAGAGCCGCCACGATTTGCGGCGGCAGGATGTGTCCCAGGCCGGCTGCATCGACGAGGCGGACGATCGGCTGTGCGATCCGGTGCGCGATCTCGAACGCCTTGCCGAGAATCACGATCAACACCACGATCGGGACCAGGTACAGCACGCCGCCGATGAGCGTGGAGCGCAGATAACCTGTCTTGCTGTTCATGTCGGTACCTCGGGATGATGAACTCACAACCCCGCGCGCTGCAGCTCGTTCACCGCCCGCCAGGCCTGGTCGATGGCCACATGCGTGTAGGCGTCCGCACCGGCATCCGAGTTTGCAATCGTGACGTTACCGAAGCGTCGCCGGCCGACGACCTCGGGGGGCGGCTGTACGTTCCAGTCGCCATCTTCGAGGTCGAGGTGATCGCGCGCATAGCCGTGCGGCCAGCGGTTGACGGTGATGGCGAGGATATCGCGCGCGGCGTCGAAACCACCGGGGCCGAGCAGGCTGGTCATGACGCTTCGCACCTCGCGCTCGTAGTCCTCGAACGGCATGGCGAGCATCTCTGCCCGCGCGGCCCGCGTCTGGCCGGCGATGCCCACGCCGTCGGGCATTGGCCCGTTGAAGCTGGCAAAGGACTGCATGACGCAGGGATCCTCGGGCCGCCACGCGACGCGGTAGTCGCCGACGTTGATGCCGGTCACCAGGAACAGGTTCTGCAGGAAGCTGCCGGGAAGCTGCGCGCCCTTGATCCCTAGCTTCTTGAGAGCCTGGCCGTCGCGCAAGACCGTGTTGACCACCAGCATCGGCCGCTTCACGGCCAGTGCGAGCGCCGCTTTCTGGTCGGCCGGCAATTCCGGCGCGAGGTGGGGAATGATCGCGTTATAGCAGGCGAGCACGCACTGCCTGGCGCGGACGCGCTGGAGCTGCCCGCCCTGCACGAAGTCGATGGCGACGCCGTTGGCGCCGTTCGCGACGTGCACGGCCGTTGCGCTGAGCCGCAGCCGCACCGGCGATGCGGGCCGGTCGAGCGCGCCGTAGTCGAGACGCGCGGTCACAACGCTGTGCGAGTCCGCGTCGGCCGCCATGTCCGGGAAGGACGCCGGGATCAGCGCGCGCACGAGCAGGCGCGCGATCGAACTGTTGCCATCCGGGAACATCGCAGTTTTCCGGTCGCTTTCTTCCTGTCCCGGACTCTCCGGCCCGCCGAGTACGTGCGCACCGGGTAACCCCGACCACAGACACTCCGCGACGGAAAGGCTTTCGGCCGGCAAGCCCCAGAGTCCGGAGGGCGCGTTGCTGAAGATCTGGATCGCAGCCTCCGGCAAACCGAAGTGTTCGCGCAGGAAATCCGTGTACGACGTGCCGTGCAGCCAGGCCTCGCGTTCCGTCGCCGACTTGCCGGCGAGAACGTTGCGATCTGAAAGCAGGAAATCCCTGAGCTTTGCCCGCGCATCGTCCAGCAGCGGGAACGCATCGACGTGAGTCGCGAGTTCTTGCGGCTCGAGGCTGTCCAGCGTCACGCCGCGCAGCATCACGTCGCGACCATAGCGTGCCTGGTTGAAGAGCAACGCTGGCTGCAGGTCTTGCTGCGCACCCAGCCAGGTGAACTCGAAATCCTCCCGCAACCGCGGGATGTCGATGCCGAGTTCGCGGATCAGGCCGATCGCCACGTCACTGTACCTCGTGTACTCCAGGTTCACCGTGCCGCCCCAGGCCAGGCGCATCGGCCCGCCCTGGTGGAACTCGTTGCGCTTGGCATGACCGCCGAAGTCGTCGTGGTTGTCGAGGATCAGGATCCGCGATTGCGGGCCGTGGAGTTTGCGGTAGTAGTACGCGGACGCGAGCCCGCTGATGCCGCCGCCGACCACGATGAGGTCATAGGCCTCGTCGAGTGCCTGCGGATTGTCGAAGAGTTTGCCTTCGCGCGCGAGTGCGTGCGCCGCCTCGAAGGCGCCCGCGTGTGAGCCCCGCAGGCCGGTGAGCGTCGGCGGGTAATAAGGTGCTTCGATACCGGGCGAAAACGCGAGCCCGGGCAGCGGCAGCGCGAGGCCAAGGCCCGCGAGGCTGAGGTCGTGGACGAAATCGCGGCGGGTAATCGCGCTACGAAGGCCGAACTCTCGATCGCTCGCAGACATAACGTGACGTCTCCGTTGCCGGACGCAGAGTGTGACCGCAACGCGGCGGGGCGGCAATTCCTTGCCCGCGAAGGATTCGGCGGGCGCAGGCGTCTATTGATTCACGAGCCGCTTGAGTCGGCGAGTATTCACAAGAGGACGGAGCAAGAGCCATGAACGAAAACCTTGGGACGAGGATCAGGGCCGTACTGTCCGGCGCGGTGCTGGGCGCACTGGCCGCAACCCCTGCAACGGCCGCGCCTGAGGCGCCGTTCAAGCAGACCAACATCCACTTCGAGACCAACGCCTCGGCCTGCGACATGGGGATCCAGATGAGTTTCGACACGGAAGGAGTGACGGAGGGCGAGGTCGAGGGACCCTACGAACAGGTCGTCTTCAGCTACCGCGCGATCGATGGCATGGAAAGCACCGGTGACCTGACCGAGATGTTCCACGAGCGCGTCGAGCCTCCGATCACCGACCTGCTGGACGCGCTCGACTGCGATCCCCCGGAAGACGAACCGATCACGCTGGCGGAGCTGTTCGGCACCTGGCCGGCCGGCTGGTATGAGTTCGACGGCGAGAGCGGCGGCCAGGAGTTCGAAGGCAGGGCGAGGCTGACGCATGCCATTCCAGCAGGCCCCACGATCCTGGCCCCGGAGGACGGTGCCGTGGTCCCGCACGACGCGAACCTGTTGGTGCGCTGGAGGAAGGTGTCGGGGCCGCTGCTGCCGAGCCTCGGGCCGGTCGAAATCGTCGGCTACCACGTGGTGCTCGCGGACGTCACGAATCCCGTGCTGGCGCCCGGCAAGACCAAGACCGTGCTCGACGCCGACCTGTCGAAGTCGGAAACCAGCTTCCTGGTGCCGAAGCAGTTCCTCGAGCCCGGCCGGATCTACGAGTTCGAGGTGCTGTCGACCGAGAAGAATGGCAACCAGACGATCACGGAAGGCGGCGTGTTCTGCACCGTCCCGATCGCCGAGGCGGACTGCGAGTAGTCGCGGCGGCGCGACGATCTTGCCTGCACAGCCGCGCGGCCCACGGGGGCCGGCGCGGCCTTTTTGACAACGATTCCCGAAGATGCAATGGTCGGCGCGGTTCTTTGCGCGGCCCGGCCGCGTCACGATGCAGGGGAGTTCGTGCCGATGAGCCAGGGGCCGGTTGCGGCGATCACGGGCGCGGCTGTGGGCATCGGTCGCGCGATCGCGGACCGCTTCGTGGCCGAGGGCTGGCGCGTCCACATCTGTGACGCCGAGCCCGCTGCCGTGCAGCGGTTCCTGGACGAGGTGCCGTCGGCAACCGGCAGCGTGGCAGACGTCTCGCGTGTCTCGGACGTGGATGCGATGTTCGACGAGATCGCCTCGCGCTATGGCAGGCTCGACGTGCTGGTCAACAACGCCGGGATCTCCGGGCCTACGGCGCCGGTCGAGGAGATCGCGCCCGCGGACTGGGACCGCACGGTGGCGGTCGACCTCAATGGCCAGTTCTACTGCACGCGCCGCGCCGTGCCGATGCTGAAGGCGGCCGGCGGCGGGTCGATCATCCTCATCTCCTCCAGCGCGGCCTACTTCGGCTATCCGCTGCGCACGCCGTACACGGCCTGCAAATGGGCGCTGATCGGGTTCATGAAGACGATCGCGATGGAACTCGGGCCTCAGGGTATCCGCGTCAACGCAATTTGCCCCGGGAGCGTGCGCGGTCCGCGCATCGACGGCGTCATCGAGCGTGATGCCGCGAAGCGGGGCCTCAGCGCCGCGGAAATCCGGCGCGTGTACGAGCGCCAGACTTCCCTGCGGTCGTTCGTCGACGGCAAGGACATCGCGAATGCCGCGTTCTTCCTGGCTTCCGCGCAGGGCGCGATGATCTCCGGCCAGGCGCTGGGCGTCGACGGCCACACCGAATCCCTGTCGAACTGGCTCGATTGAATGGATGGTGAGGCATGAGACGATGAAGGCAGCGTGGTTCGAGACCTTCGGCCCGGCGCGGCAGGTGATCCGGATCGGCGAGCAGCCGGTACCTGCGCCGGGGCCTGGCGAAGTACTCGTTCGCCTGCGAACCAGCGGCGTGAATCCCTCTGACGTCAAGAAGCGCGCCGGTTCGTCGCCGACGCTCCTCGACAATGGCCTGGTGATTCCAAACAGCGACGGTGCCGGCGTCATCGAGGCAGTCGGCGAAGGCGTGGCGAAGTCACGGGTGGGCGAGCGGGTATGGATCTACCAGGCGCAGCACGGTCGTCGTTTCGGCACGGCGGCCGGGTACGTGGCGATCGACGCGCGGCGCGCGGCGCCGCTGCCGGAGCCGGCAGGCTTCGACGTCGGCGCCTGTCTCGGCATTCCGGCGATGACCGCGCATCGCTGCGTGTTTGCCGACGGACCTGTCGACCGCCGGTCGGTGCTCGTCACCGGCGGCGTCGGCCGGGTCGGTTACTACGCCGTCCAGTGGGCCAAGTCGGCGGGCGCGCGGGTCATCGCGACAGCGAGCAAGCCTGAGGACGAGCGAATCTGTCGCGACCTGGGCGCGGATGCCGTCGTGAACCATCGCGAGCCGGGCTGGGGCGAGCGGGTCAAGGCGGCGAACGGCGGCGAGCCCGTCGACCGCGTGGTCGAGGTCGAGTTCGGCGCCAACCTGCCGGAGGTGCTGCAGTGCATCCGCGTCGGCGGCACGATCGCGACCTACTCGTCGATGCAGGCGCCCGAACCGAAGCTGCCTTTCTACCGCATGATGTTCATGGACCTGACGGTACGCATGGTTCTGGTGTACGTCATGCCGGAGCCCGCCAAGCAGGCCGCCATGGCCGACATCGCGAAGCACCTGGCCGAGGGCCGGCTTCAGCACCGCATCGCGGCCCGCCTGCCGCTCGAGGAACTCGCGCGCGCGAACGAGCTCATCGAGCAAGGCGAGCTTCGTGGCTGCGTCGTCGTCGACATCGGGGATTGAAGGCGGTGCCGCCTGGCATGTGCGGCGCGTGGCGGCTCCCCGGCGTCGTCGTCCTGCTGCTTGCGATGGCCGGCTGCGATCGCGGCAGCCCGCCCGCGATTCCCGAAGTCCGCCTGGGGCAGCAGGTCATTGCCGGTCGAGCGGGCGATTCGCACCCGGGTGTCGCGAGCTTTCGCGGCATTCCGTTCGCCGAGCCGCCGGTCGGGGCGTTGCGATGGCAGGCGCCGCAGCCCCTGCGCACGCGGGCGGAGCGGCTCGACGCGACCAAATTCGCCGCGGCCTGTTACCAGGACAGCTACAACAACGACTGGTACCGCAAGGTGGGCGCGGCATTCGGTGCCGAACCGGCTGCTTTCGTCGACCCGCCGTTCAGCGAGGACTGCCTGTACCTGAATGTCTGGACGCCGGCGCCCGGCAGGGATGCCCGGCTGCCGGTCATGGTCTGGATCCACGGCGGCGCCAACCGTTCCGGCTGGTCGTTCGAGCCGAACTACCAGGGCGAGAACCTCGCCGCGCGCGGCAACCTCGTCGTGGTGAGCATCGCCTATCGTCACGGCGTGTTCGGTTTCTTCGGGCACCCGGAACTCGATCGCGCGACCAATTTCGGTTTGCTGGACCAGCTCGCGGCTCTGCGCTGGGTGCAGGAGCACATCGCGGCGTTTGGCGGCGATGCGGGCAACGTCACGGTCTTCGGCGAGTCCGCGGGTGCCGCGGACATCGGCTACCTGATGGCGATGCCGATGGCGCAGGGACTCTTCCGGCGCGCGATCAGCCAGAGCGGCGGCTATCAGATGCTCGAACGGCGCTCGGTCGCGGACCTCGAAGCCCTGGGCGAGATCCTGAGCGCCGCGTTGCCGGGACGCCCGGATCTCGCAGGCCTGCGGCAGCTCGAGAGCGCGACGATTCTCGCGGCCGCGAACTCGGCATTGAAGGATCACGACTGGGGACCGGCGGTGGACGGCACCACCGTCCCGGGACCGGTCAACCCGGAAAGTCTGCCGCGAGTTTCGCCAGTAGACCTGCTGGTGGGGACCAACCAGGACGAGTGGTACATGTACGTGGATGACGATGCGGCCGCGCTCGTCGCTGCCATCGACGGGATGTCGGCTGCCGCGCGGGGTGCGCTGCAAGAACTCGCCGCCTCGGAACCGTCGGTGCGGCGTGGGCATGACCGGGCAGTCACGTTTGCGAACATGGTGTGTCCCGGCTACCTGATGGCGGACGCGGTGCGGCGCGCGGGCGGCGCAGCCTGGGTTTACCGGTTCACGCGCGTGCGTCCCGGACCGGGCGGCGAGCAGCTTCGCGCCTATCATGGCGCCGAGATTCCGTACGTGTTCGACACACACGACGACTGGCTCGCCACCGACGACACCGATCGTCGACTGACGGCCGCGCTCATCGACTACTGGGCGAACTTCGCGCGCACCGGCGACCCGAATGCGGGCAGCCTGCCGGCCTGGCCGGCGTACGATGCGGCTGGCGCGCGCGTGATGATGCTCGGCGACGAACTCGCACCGCAACCGGCGCCCGATCACGCGCTCTGCCTCGAGCAGGCGGACGCACTTTACGGAGTTGTCCCGTGAATCATCCTCCAGAAGAGCATCCCGCAACCGACTGGCCGATGTTCGGGCTGACCCTCATGGTCATCCTGATGGCCTGCATCCCGATCTTCGGGCTGGGTCCCCGCGCCGAGACGTCGATCATCGGCGCCTACGACGCGCTCACGCAGCGATTCGGCGTGCTCTATCTCTGGTACGGCTTCGGCGCGCTCGTGTTCCTGCTCTGGCTGGCGGCGAGCCGCTACGGGCGCGTGCGGCTCGGCGGCGACGACATCGCACCCGAGTTCCGCACGCCGAGCTGGCTCGCGATGATGTTCTGCGCTGGCGTCGGGGCGGGGCTCCTGTACTGGGCGGCGATCGAGTGGGGTTACTACATCGACAAGCCGCCGCACGGCTTCGCGCCACGCAGTCCCGAGGCGATCGAATGGGCGGCGGCCTACGGGCTCTTTCACTGGGGCCCGACCGGCTGGGCGATCCAGTGCCTGCCCGGCCTCGCGATTGCCTACGCCTACTACCAGCGGCGGGTGCCGTACCTGCGGCTCAGCACGGGTTGCAGTGCGCTGCTGCCCGAGGGCGTGAACGGCATCCGCGGCCGCGCGCTCGACTTCCTGTACATGCTGAGCATCATCGGCGGCGCCGGCACCTCGCTCGGACTGTCGACGCCGATGATCTCCGCCGTGTTCGCGGACTTCGCAGGGCTCGAACGCAGCTTCGCGCTGGACGTCTCGGTGGTCGTCGCCTGCATCGCGATCTTCGGCACCAGTGCCTGGCTCGGCATCGAGCGCGGCTTCAAGCGCATGGCGGACGCGGCGATGTGGGTAGCGCTGCTGTTCCTGGTCTTCGTGCTCCTGGCCGGCCCGACGCTGTTCATACTGAAGATGGCGACGAACGGCATCGGCCTCGTGCTGCAGAACTTCCTGCGCATGAACACCTGGACCGATCCGGTGCGCAACGCCGGCTTCGTCGAGAACTGGACGGTGTTCTACTGGGCCTGGTGGATCGCCTACGGGCCCTTCGTCGGGCTGTTCGTGACCCGCATCTCGCGCGGCCGCCGCTTGCGCGACATCATCCTCGGCATGCTGAGCTTCGGTACGCTCGGCGCCGGGATCTTCTTCCTGGTGCTCGGCAACTACGCCATGCACCTCGACCTTGCCGGCATCGTGGACGTGACCGGCCTGATGGCGAAAGCCGGGGAGGCCGAGGCCATTGCCGCCGTGATCGGCAGCCTGCCGTTCGCTAAACTCGCGATGCTCGCGTTCGTGCTCGTTGCCGTGGTGCTGCTCGCCACGACCTACGACTCCGCTTCGTACACGCTCGCTTCGGTCTCGACGCGGCGCCTTGAAGCCGGCCGCAACCCGGCGCGCTGGAACCGGCTGTTCTGGGCCTGCGCGCTCGGCATCGTGCCGGTAACCCTCATGTTCGTCGAGGGCGGCATCAAGGTCCTGCTGTCGGCGACGATCGTCGTCTCGTTGCCGCTGCTGGTCGTCGGCGTGCTGCTGGCGATTTCGCTGATGCGGATGCTACGGGAGGACAGCGTCAGCCCGACGCCGCATTGACGGCCTGAGCTGGCATCGATCGAGCTCGGGACGGAAGGGATCTGTCCGGTCGCGTCAAGCCTGCGACGCCTGCCGCGCTTCGAGTACCGCCTCGAGCGTCTTTGCCATGTCCTCCTGCGTCGTTGCCCAGGCACTGACGCTGATACGCAGGGCTTCACGCCCGTGCCATCGCGTTCCGCCGGCCCAGATCACGCGCGCCTCCTGCAGGGCGGCGGTAGCTCGCCGCGTTTTCTCGTCGCTTCCGAACGCGGTCACGACCTGGTTCAGCACTACATCGTTCAGGACCTCGACTCCCGCGGACCTCAGCTCCCGCGCCAGCCAGGCTGCCTGGTCGCAGTTGCGGTCGATCATCGCGGCGAGGCCCTTTCTTCCCAGCGAGCGCAGCGCCGCCCAGACATCGAAGCTGCGGGCGCGGCGCGAGCCGTCGAGAGTGACATCAATGGCGTCCTGCCCCCTGCCGAGCAGAAGATAATCTGCGCTGATCGACATTGCCGCGCGCAACGCATCGCCATGACGCACGAACGCGATGCCGCAGTCGTACGGCACGTTGAGCCACTTGTGCGCATCCGTCGCCCATGAGTCCGCATCCGCAAAGCCGTCCATCGGGTGCCGGTGCCGTTCCGACGCCGCCGCCCACAGTCCGAATGCGCCGTCGACATGGACCCAGGCGCCACTCGCGCGCACTCGCGCGATGATTTCCCGCGCGCGATCGAATGCGCCGGAATTCACGTTGCCCGCCTGGAGGCAGACGATCGCCGGCCCGCGGATTTCCGGCAGCCGGTCCGCACGCATGCGACCCTGGCCGTCGACCGGGACCCGCACGACATGCGCGCGGCCGAAGCCGAGCAGGGGCAGCAGCTTGTTGATCGTGGCGTGGACTTCCTCGCCGACGATGACGGCGACTTCGGGCGCGCCGCGCAGGCCCTGTTCCTCGACGTTCCAGCCGGCGCGAGCGAGCACGGCGTGACGGGCTGCCGCGAGGGCGGTGAAGTTCGCTGCGGATGCGCCGACCACGAATGAACCGACGGCCTCTGCCGGCAGGCCGAAGATGACCTTGAGCCAGCGTGTCGCGCACTCGTCGAAGAGAGCCGCTGCGGGCGAACTCGTGAAGCTGAAGGCGTTCTGGTCCCAGACGGTTGCGAGCTGGTGCGCGGCGACCGCGGCAGGCAGCGCCCCGCCGGTCACGAAACCGAAATAGCGCCCGCCGGCGGAGGCGACCGTCGCGGGCGAGCCGAACTCGTCGAGGAACGCGAGGACTGCCGCATCGGACGCCGGTTCACCGGGCATGTCGCCCGCGAGCGCCGCGCGCAGCCGCGCGACGTCCGCTTCGCGCGGGAAAACGGGCCGTGCGTCGAGGCTCTCGAGGTAGTCAGCGCCGCGGTTCGCGGCGTCGGCGAGCAGACTGCGAATATGTTGCAAGCTGACGGTAGGATTCCACAATGCGAGTCAACGTGCGAGGAATTTCCGGCCCATGCATCGGCCGGCAGCGCCCCGAAATGGACGTCTACTTGCGTTCCTTCAACGTGTAATCCGCCGGCACCTGGAACAGCGCATCGTCGAGCGGCGCAGTGTCGACCGAGTCGATGATCGTGCTGGTCGAGACGCCGCCCACTTTCGCCAACATGGCTGCGATCGGGCCGTCACCGTCCACCTCAATGTCCATGTTCGCCTCGTATGGCAGGCCGCTGATCTGCGCGAACTCAGCGTACATCTGTGCCATGGCCTTGGCCTGTCCAGGCGCGCCCTTGGCCGCGCGCGGGTCGCTGAAGATCCAGCCCTTGTCGGCGGCGCCCTTGTAGAAGGCCGCGTAATCCGCGGCGCCCGGCACGCCCTTTGCGATCCAGGAGACGCCGCCGAGCACCATTGTCACCGGCAGGCCACCCGGGCCGCCGATGGTCGCGGGCACGACGATCTTGACGTCGTAGCCATCCGCGACTTGCCCGTTGATCGTCTTCGTCTGGCCATTCGGCGTGATGGACGCCTGCACGCCCTCGGTGGGCACGGACTTGGCGATCTCCTGAGAAAAGGCGGCCATGTCCCAGACGTCCACTTCCTTCTTCTTGTCGTTCAGGATGTACATCTTCTGGGCGTCCACGTCGAAGATGGTCACGTTGCTCGACTTCGAGGAGGCAGCCTCCGAGCGCATCTTCAGGCCCTTGATGTAGGTGACGTTCGAGGTATCGCCGGACATGCCGAGGCCCTTGCCCGTGGCGGTGGCCTTGATCGTGACGTCGGCCTGGGCGGGCGCGAGGACGACCAGGGCGAAAACGGCGGACAGCATCCTGCGGTGCATGACGAAACTCCTGCGCGGGAATGCCGGAATTCTACTCTGGCTTGCCTTCCTCGTCAGTCGGGCTCAGCTTGACCTCCGGCCCCATCACGTAATCGAGTCCGAGAAACTTCCGGTAGCGCTCGATCGTGACCGCCGGAGCGTCCTTGGTGCGCAGGTACCACCGGCCCTCATGCAGGTTGGCGCGGTCGACGTCGGCGACTTCCGTTTCCGGCAGCCGGACCGTGTAATCGACGACGGCCGTGCCGTCGCCGGGCAGGGTCACTTTCGTCACCTTGATGGCGCTCTGGTGCAGCTGCTCGAACACGTCCGGGTTGACTTCCCGCATCATGTAATTCGTCCCGGCGAACACCTGCGCCTGCGTCATCTTGGCGCGCTTGCGGGGCGGAGTGCCGGTGAAGAATGCCTTCGCAAGCGGCTGGACGTTGACGTTCCTGCTCTCCGCGGCGAGCAGGAAAAGCGGCAGCAGCCCTTCCTTCAGCGCGCCGAGATCACGGGGATCGATGAATTCCGCAGCCGCCACGAAATCGGACCGCGCGTATGCGCTCCAGTAGTCCTCCATGAGCTGCATGACTTCGGGCTCGGAGGCCTGGGCGGCGCTCACGGCAAGCATCAGGACCACTGCCCAACGCGAAGCCGGTTGCCTGGCTCCGCCCACGGTTTACGCCCGCCGTTTGTCGACGATGAACGACGCGTTGATCTCGGCGACGCTGCGCGTGCCCGCCTGGCGCATGTTGCCGGCGAGCTCCGCCTGCAGGATCTCGAGCACGCGCTCGACGCCCTCCTGCCCGAAAGACGCGAGCCCCCAGATGTAGGGCCGGCCGATGCCGACCGCGTCGGCGCCGAGCGCCAGCGCCTTGAAGACGTCGGCGCCGCGGCGGATGCCACCGTCCACCAGCACCGGCACGCGACCGGCAACCGCCGGCGCGACCTCGGCGAGGCTGTCGATCGACGCGCGGCCGCTGTCCTCGGCGCGGCCGCCGTGGTTCGAGACGATGATGCCGTCGATCCCGTGCTCGATCGCGAGCAACGCGTCCTCTCGCGTGGCGAGGCCCTTGATCACGAGCTTGCGCGGCCAGATGTCGCGCAGGCGCCTGAGGTATTCCCAGGTCATGTCGGCCGGCTCGAGAGCGCCCACCTTCGACAGGTCGAGCCCGCTGAACATCGGCTTGCCGACGATGAATCCGGAAAGCTGGGTGCGGCCGGTCGTATGACAGACCGTGCAGTCGCGTGAATCAAGCGGGATCGAGCGCGCGAGTGTCACGCGGTTGGAGCCGCCCTGCAGGTCCACGGTCAGCACCAGCACCGGGCAGCCGGCAGCCTCGGCGCGGCGCACGAGCGCCTGGGTCACCGGCCACTGGTCGGTGGGGTAGAGCTGGTACCAGACGGGTTCGCCGCGCGCGGCATTCACGTCCTCGACGCCGGTCGAGGAGACCGTCGACAGGATCTGGAGGTGCTTCCTTGAGCGGGCCGCTTTGGCGCTCGCGATCTCGCCATCGGCGTGGAACGCGCGCTGGCTGCCAACCGGATCGAGGAAGATCGGCGACTGCCAGGTCGTGCCGAACAGGTCGACGGAGGTGTCGACGCGCGAGATGTCCACCATCCGCCGCACGCGCAGGCCGTAGTTCGCGAAGCCTGCGTCGTTGGCGTGCAGCGTCGCGTCGCCGTCCACCCCTGTCTTGAGATATCCCCAGTGCGCGGGCGGAAGCTTCGAGCGCGCGAGCCGCTCGAAGTCGAACACGTCGAGGGCCTTGGTGGCGGAGTCGATGAGCGGGTCATCGCTCGCGAGGGCGCGCAGCGCAGGCGTGAGGCCCGCGAGTGCCGGGGCCGCGAGCATCGACTGCAGGACGCGCCTGCGGGTGTGCATCGTCATGGTTGTCCCCCGACCTGCCGATCCCAGTCGGCCGCATCATAATGTCCCTGCGAGTCGGCGATCAGGCCGTCGGTGCCCATTGTCCATTCCTCATAGCCGCCAATCTTCACGGGCCGGCCCGTACCGCCTGGGCCCGAGTTCGTCCCGGTGAATCGCCAGTGGTAACGGTACTTGCCGTCCTCGTGCTCGAGCCTGTCCAGCTCGACGACCATGTCCGGGTAAGCCGTCATGAAGGCGCGCACTGCCTCGGTGATGCCGGCGCGCCCGACCGCGGGCGGTCCGCCATTGATCGTGAGCGAGCCATTCTCGGCGTGGAACGCGGCGACGCGCGCCGGATCCTGGCTGCTCCAGGCGGCGCTGTAACGGATGGAAAACTGCTTCATGTCGGCGGCTCCAGCGGGGTGCGATACCCGTGTCGAGTGCAGGAGCGCCATCTTCCACTGGCCGTCTTCGCGCCGGAGGATCGCGCTCTCGAGCCACTCGCGGTCGCGCGAGCCGCGCTTGTCGTCATATATCTCGGACTTGAGCGTGTAGATGGCCCAGGCGACGTCACCTTCGACCTTCACCGTGCTGAATTCGAATCGGTCGGAGCGCCGAAAGCTCGTGCCCGTCTTTGCCATACTCGCGACGTCACCCTCACGGTCGATCAGCTCGCCGTGCTCGAGCAGGAGGAAGTCGTCCGTGGTGGTGCTGCGGTAGCGGACCTCGTCGAAGCTGCTGTACGCGGCGTAATTCCCCTCGATCGCGGCCTTGACGTCGGCGACTTCGTCGGCGAGCGCCGGCGCCGCCAGCCATCCCGCCGCGAGCAGAAGGACCACCGCGAAACGAGCTGGAGTCAAGCATCCCCCTCTGGCATCCGGTCGTCGCCTGGGCGAAACTGTTGCCTCTCGGCCGCATCCTAGCATCGACGGCCGTCAACCTATCCGGGGAAGGCCGCCGATGTTCACGCTCCGCAATCCCGCGCTGCTGGCTGCTGCGCTCGTCTCCGTCGTTGCCTGTTCCCGGTCGCCCGATCCCGCCGCCACGGCGGACACGCTCTTCGTCGGCGGCGACATCGTCACGGTCAACGAAGCCCAGCCATCAGCCGAAGCACTGGCGGTCAAGGATGGCCGGATCCTGGCGGCTGGCACGCGCGCGGAGCTCGAGCGGGCCCACAAGGCCGAGACCACGAAGGTCGTTGACCTCGCGGGCAAGGCGCTGGTGCCGGGCTTCATCGACCCGCACAGCCACTACGCACAGTCGCTCTCCGTCGCCAACCAGGTCAACGTCTATGCGCCGCCGGCCGGACCCGGCAAGGACGTCGAGAGCATCATCGCTGAGCTCGTGAAGTTCCGGGACGAGCGCAACGTCCCGGCGGGCACGATCATCCAGGCTTACGGCTACGACGACACCGTGATGCCGGGCGGCCGCCTGCTGAACCGGGACGACCTCGACGCGGCCTTTCCGGACAATCCCGTGGTCGTCGGGCACGTTTCGATGCACGGCGCAGTCATCAACTCGACGGCCATGCGCCAGTGGAACATCTCTGCGGCGACGAAAACCCCGCCCGGTGGCGTGATCGTGCGCAAGCCCGGCACGCAGGAGCCGTACGGCCTGATCATGGAGATGGCCTACCTGCCGATCTTCGCGGCGCTGCCGACGCCGACTGCGGAGCAGGAAGTCGAATGGTCGCGGGCGGGCCAGCTCCTGTATGCGGCGGCCGGCGTGACGACGGCGCACGAAGGCGCGACCCACGCGACCGACCTGGCAGTCATACAGCGTGCGACCGCGGCAGGCGCCAACCTGATCGACGTGGTCGTGTACCCGTTCATCACCGACCTCGACAAGGTGCTGGAGACGAATCCGGTCGCAGGCTGGGGCAAGTACGACCGGCGCCTCAAGATCGGCGGCGTGAAGATCACGGGCGACGGCTCCCCGCAGGGGCGCACTGCCTTCTTCACGACGCCGTACCTGACGGGCGGCCCGGGCGGGGAGAAAGATTGGCGCGGCGAGCCGAGCTTTCCCGAAGAGACGCTGCGCGCGATGGTCAAGCGTGTCTATGACCTCGGCGTTCCGCTCAATTACCACGCGAACGGTG